>OJAW01001282.1_pt1 | contig 15030 bp, 25 predicted proteins | sample 1589151 | NCBI WGS metagenome assembly OJAW01 (sample SAMN03283290) | human gut metagenome | biome: human-associated habitat; material: feces | host: Homo sapiens | place: Peru | collected 2012 | reverse complement strand
TAATAAGTATGCTAGAGATCCAAGAAGACATTTATGTTATCCACATTTTTTTCCTTACGATAAGTTGGAAGAAAAAATAATGAGTGTTATTAAAACAACTTGTCAAAAATATTTAGATAGTTTAAATATTAAAGAGTTATCTGAAAAAGTATTGCAAGATAGAGCAAAGGAAAAGAATGATAGGCAAAAAGAAAAACAACAATTATTAAATGATATTGAGGAATTAAAAAGAAAATCTGATGCATTATATGATGATAAATTTAATGGAATAATAAGTGTTGATACTTATACAAGAATGTCGGCACAAACTGAAAAACAGATATCAGCCTTAAATTATAGGATTTATGAAATTGATAATGAAGAAAATCTGGTTAAAGAAGATGCAAAAGAAATAGCTAAACATGAAGAACAAATAAAGTCACTTTTAAATTTAGATGAACCTAATAGAGAATTAATAAAAACTTTAGTAAAAGAAATATATATTGATAAGGATAAAAACATTGAAATCAAATATAGATTTAAGGTGCTAGATGATATAAAAATAAATTATGAAGAAATACAATAAAACTAAAATAGAGAGGTAAAATTACTAATCACACAATTTTACCTTCCTCTATGCCAATTTTTGAAAAAATAAATTGCAGTAAAATCAAGGAAAAAATCGTACCTAATCACATATTTTCCTTCCAGAGGCGGTGAAGGTGCTGAAGTAATATATGCATTAAGAGATAAATCTGCTTTAGCTGATACAGTATTAAATGAAATAGAAAAAACAGGGCAAGTGGTAAGAAAAACGTATCAAAGAAGATTACCTAGTAATACTTCTAAAGATTATTACTTTATACATAGAGATACTGGTAAAATAGAACCTATTATTGTAGAATATGGATTTTTGGATAATGCAAGTGATGCCAATAGATTAAAAAATAATTATAAAGAATATGCTGATGCTGTTGTAAAAGCTGTTGCAAGTTATATAGGTGTTCCATATATATCAGAAAGTACTTATATAGTAAAAAGTGGTGATAGTCTATATAGTATAGCTAAAAAATACAATACTACAGTAGATGAAATTAAGAAATTAAATAATCTAACTAGTAACTCTCTTAGTATCGGTCAGATTTTAAATATACCACTTTCTGAAGTTGTATTAGTAAATGAATACATAGTAAAAAGCGGTGATAGTTTATATAGTATTGCAAATAAGTATAATACTACGGTAAATGAATTAAAGAGCTTAAATAATTTAAGTAATAATACTTTAAATATCGGTCAAGTATTAAAATTACCTACAGTAGATGAAATAGTTACTGTAAATGAATACATAGTAAAAAGTGGCGACAGTTTATACAGTATAGCAAAAAAATATAACACAAGTGTAGATGAATTAAAAAGTCTAAATAATTTAACAAGTAATATGCTTAGTGTAGGTCAAAAGTTAAATATACCGGTTACTGAAGAAGTAAGTAATGTCTATACAGTAAAAAAGGGTGATAACTTATATAGTATTGCAAGAAAGTTTAATACTACGGTAAATGAAATTAAGAGTAAAAATAATTTAAGTAGTAATAATTTAAGTATCAATCAAAAATTAATAATATAAAAAATTGAGTTTCCTCAATTTTTTTTAATATAGTTCAGTACAAGTTCCAGCATCTGGTTTATAAAAACAATGATTTTTATATCTACCAGCTAGATTTTGTTCCCACCAAGTACTAGCGCATGATTCGTTTATTTTAGGGGCATAAAACCATAAAGCATTGGTAGCGGGGAAAAAGTAATCTCCTCTTAAAACTCTATCTGCTAATTTTCTTTCTAATGCGTTAGGATTACTGAAGAATAAAGGACTATCTTTTCCTGAAAAACCTCCGGGACTTTGATATATTACATCGGTTATAGTTCTTATGTCTTTAAATGTCAAACAGTTAGCGATTCCTCTATTTACAACAACGTTTCCTACCATTAACATACCAAGATCTCCCTCGCTAAGAGCTTCTGCTCTCATTAGTCTTGCAAGTAAATCTCTTTCTTTAGTAGTATGATTAATTATCATAATATCACCAATTAATTATATTCAAAAAAGATGATTATTTTTCTTTAATATAATCTTCTTCTTTTACTTTTGAATCTAAATATATTTCTTCTTCTTTTAATTGTTCATCACTTTTACTTAGTTTTTCATGACCTTTTAAAAAGGCATTTATATATACACTTCCAGGCATTGTTTTAAATGCTCTATCTTTTGATAACGTTCCTTGTTTCGTATTGTAAAATGAATCACCATATATTTGAGCTAATTCATCAGTTAAAACAGCATATCCACGATTAGTAAATTCTTCTATAGTACTTTTGTCTTCTTCTTTAATATAATAACCAGGGTCTGGTTTTAATAAATCGATTCCTTGATGTGAAAAATAATTTTTTTCTGTACATTTATCTTGTAATAAAAATTGTTGATAAGTAGGATCTATTAAATAGTTTGTATTAGTACCTCCAACATTTATAGTAGCAGTTAAAAAACTATGACCAGTAATTCCACTAACTATTACATTTTGTGTAGCACATGGATGATTAGGCACTTGTAATCTAGTTAAATAAGAACTAATCATACTTTGAGCTGTATCACATTTATTTGTGCAAGCATCTTTTATATTTCTTGTTAATAATTTTCTTGTTTGATAACATAAATCAGTTAAAAAATATTTAACTTCATGTTCGTTCAAAGGTTCACTATTTAATAGTTTTCTTTCTATAACTGCTAAAAAATTTTCATCTTCATTATATATAACAAAAGGACTATAATTTATAACGTACATATTATCACCAACTATATTGTATCATATATATTTTAATTTTCAAAGAAGGTAAAATATAATACTTTTTAAAGTTACTTATATAAAAAATTATTGAAATATTTGATTTTATATGATATACTTAAAAAGTGTTAGGGGTGTAGTTAAATGGTATAATAACGGTCTCCAAAACCGCTGTTGGGAGTTCGATTCTCTCCACCCCTGCCATATGTAAGTAAACTCCAATTATTTGGAGTTTTTATATATAATGAGAGGTATTTATGAATGATAGTTTAAAAAAAGTTGTTGGTACTATGTTTTTTTCTGATGGTAAACTTTTAATTGATAAACCAAGAAAAAGAAGTACATTTCAAATGATTGGTGGTTCAGTAGAAGATAATGAAACACCACTTGAAGCTGCTATTAGAGAATGTCATGAAGAATTAGGTAAGAATGCTATATTTGATGAAGATAAATTTAAACTTATAATGGAATTTGATGAAATTGCAACAAGTGATCAAAATACTAAAATTCACTTTTATGTTTTTATGTATGAAGGCAACTTAAAAGGAGAATTAACTACTTCAGAAGAAATAGAAAAATTTATGTGGTTTAGTATAAATGATGATGTTAATTTACTTTCTAATACTTTAAAAAATGAAGTAGTACCATATTGTATAAATAATAATTTAATATATGAAAAAAGGTAAAATATTTTACCTTTTTATTTTTGAATAAATTTCATATATGTATCTTTATATTTAGTAATAATATCATCTACATTAAATGTATATACATTAGTTAATATATTATTAGAAGGATCTATTTCTGTTCTTTCTAGTTTACCACCTAATGCCTTTAATGTCTTATCTGACCCTAAATTATTTACATCACAATCGAGCATAACTTCATTAAGATGAAGTTTTTGAGCTTCTAATAAACCTAAATATAAATTTATTTTATTATATCCTTTTCTTCTTTCTGTAGGTCTGATACTATAGCCTATATTTCCACCAAATTTTTTCATTGCTTCTGTTAAGTTCCACCTAACATTTATTGTACCAACTATTTTATTATCTTCACTTCTAATTAGTAAAAATGTTTTACCTGTAGCTCTATTGCATTTTTTAGCATAGTCTTCATCTTCCATATTATTACATCTATTTAATGCTTCCTCAAATGTATATCCTTCGTATATTTTATCTAATCCACCGGTACCATTTATATTAGAATTATATTTTATAAATTCATCTAAATATTCAATTATTTCATCTTTTCTATTTAAAGATGGTTTTTCTAAATAAAACACATTATCACTCTTTCATATTTTTAGTATAAGGCAAAATAAAAATAAATGCAACTGCTTTTATTTTTCTATAGTCTAGCAATTTTTACAGTTAAATTTTTAAGTATATATTTATATACTTCGATTTCTTTTTTTGTTAAATTTAATTTAGTAAATTTTCTCATGTTAGCACTATCAATAATAGCTTTTATTTAACATAGTTCATCTCGTGCATAAAATAATGTACTTTAAAAAATTTTTATGTCAACACCAAAAATTTGAATTGTGACTATTTACTTCTTTGTGTTTTAAATTTTATATAACTTTACACAATAGATTTCTTGTAATAATTGATATTTCTTTTTTGTGATATAATTAAATTGGTGATAGTATGAAAATTGGCTTAGTACTAGAGGGCGGAGCTATGAGAGGAATGTATACCGCTGGAATATTAGATTGCTTTTTAGAAGAAAATATAGTAGTTGATGAAGTAATTGGCGTATCTGCAGGAGCTTTATTCGGTGTAAATTATAAATCTAAGCAAAAAGGTAGAGCAATAAGATATAATAAAAAGTATCTTAATGATAAGAATTATATGGGACTTTATTCGCTTATAAAAACAGGAAATATAATGAATAAGGATTTTTGTTTTAATGAGTTAGTAAATAAATTAGATGTGTTTGATTATGATACTTATAGAAATGATAAAACATTATTTTTTGCTACAGTTACTAATGTAAATACAGGCAAGCCTGAGTATAAAAATATATCAGATTTAAGTAAGAAATCTGATATGGAATATTTAAGAGCTTCTGGATCTATGCCATTTGTTTCTAAAATCGTTAAGGTAGATGATAATTACTATTTAGATGGTGCATTATCAGATAGTATACCAATAAATAAAGCACTTAAAGATTGTGATAAAGTTATAGTAGTGCTTACTAGACCAAGAGGTTATAGAAAAAAGAAAAAATCTCGTTTATATGCTAAATTATTTTATTCTAAATACCCTAAATTAGTAGAAGCTATAAATAGTAGATATAAGGTATATAATAAAACAATAGATAAAATAAATGAATTAGAAAGTGAAGAGAGAATATTTGTTTTTAGGCCATCAAAATATGTGGATATTAAAAGAATTGAAAAAGATATAAATAAAGTAGAGGAAATGTATAATTTAGGAATAAAAGATTTTAATGATAATTATAATAAATTAGTAGAGTATATTACTACATTATAGGGGGAAATATGGAATTTTTAGAAAGTGATAAAAAAAATTTAAATATTCTAATAAAATTATTTTATTTTTGTACTGTATTAGTTAAAACTATTTTAATTATTAGTATGGTAACTATTCTAATACTTATTTGCTCATTGCCAGCTGTTAAAAAGAGTATTACTTATGAAGATAGTAAATTAACTATAAATGATAAAACTTATACTATAACAACTGATTATAGTGGATTTAATATAAAACGTAATAATAATAGTTTTTATATTGTTTTTAAAGATGCAGATAAATTATTAACTAAAGATTTAAATACTATTATTCTTTATAGTGAAATAAATTTAGTTAGCATGCTAGCATTATTAGTTTTATCTTATATGATAGTATTTAATATTGGAATAATATTAAGTTCAATGAAAAAGAAAATTATAGATGAAAATAATTTATCTTATATTAAGAAAATTGCTACTTATTTTCTTATTTGCTTTAGTATAACATTACTTTCAAATATTACTGCTGGTATTATTACTAAAGTTAATATCGAACTTGATTTTAAGAGTTTATTTGAAGCATTAATTACGATGTTTATTTATTACATTTTTCGATATAAACCAACCGCAACACCTAGAATAGTTACATTATCAAAGATAAATGGAGCCATAGTATCGTTTTCAGGTTGAAGTCTAATATGGTCTTTTTCTTTATAGAATGTTTTTAATGTTACTTCATTTTCATCAGTCATAGCAACAACAACATCACCATTCTTAGCATTAGATGTTCTCTTAACAATAACATAGTCATTATTAAGTATTCCTTTATTAATCATAGATTCACCACTAACATGTAGGGTAAATATTTCACCAGTCTTAGGCATTAAACTAGCTGGTAAATCAAAGAACTCATCAGGTTGTTCGATAGCAGTAATAGGATTTCCTGCAGTAACTTTACCAAGTAATGGTACCTTTACAACACTATCTTTCTTATCTGCATATTCATTATCAACAAGTAGTTCAATAGTTCTAAACTTATTATTAGTTTGTCTTAAGATACCCATATTTTCTAAGTTCTTAATATGAACAAATACAGTAGCAGGACTACTTAAACCAACGCCTGCACAAATTTCTCTGATTGCTGGTGGATATCCATGTGCAGCAATATACTTTTTAACAAATGTTAAAACATCTTCTTGTCTTTTTGTAAGTTTTTTTTCTTCTTTCATGATAATATCTCCTTTTCTTAACGTATATTATACAATACTTTTTACACTTTGTCAAACGTATGTTTAAAACTTTTGCAAATTTTTGTTCAAATTAAAAAATGGTGCCAGTAATGAACAAGTCTAACAACATTTATATGCTAGATTCCAAAATGTTTTTATATTCTTCATCTAAAATGTCTACAATGATATCATTTTCTAAAATTTGCTTTATAAAGCCTTCATCTTTTGTTTTAATAATTGCATCAACTATTTTTTCTTGGCTTATTTGATAAATACTACTTATATATTCACCTAAATAATATACATTTTTGGAATCCACAAAGAAATTATCTAACAAATCAAAATTATAACCTTTGCTATCATAATTCATCCCTAAACGCCATATATTTTCTAAAGCATTATCATAGTTTTTAGCCACATTTACTAAATCATTAAAACAATCTTGATCTATCTTTGGTGTAAATGGTACAAAAATGTAAGAAGTTATTAGCAACATTAATTCTAAAGCACTCATATTCTTAGCAATATCAATATAAGTTTTATTATGAATTGTTAAATTAACTATTCTTTCGTATTCATTTTTGTTATTAATTATTAATTCTTCTAAAGATTTATCCTTGTTTTCAATATTCTCTAATAAAATATTCAAATCTTTTTTATATTTTTTTCCAACTCTAGAATTTAAAAATATTTTTATTTCATTAATAAGTATATCTTTATTAATTAACTTATTTATATATTTATAAACACTTTTGACAAAAAAATTATTTTTTAAAATTACTGAAAAAGACAATTTTTTAATATCTAAATTAATAAATATCTCTCCAGCCTTACCTTTACTAAATTTTGTATTGCTATTTAATTTAATCTCATATATGTTTTCATCATAAAAAATTTTTAATTTTTTTTCAATCTCTAATTCATCAATTGTTTTAATAATTATTTTATCTTTATCTATTTCATACTCAAAAAAAACTTTTTTATTATCAATATATAGACTGATATCTTTAAACATATTTTCTATCCTCCTATCCTAAAATGTTTTACAAATCACAAAATTTACCTTGTCAATCTGCAAGCATATTAAAATCAATTGAATCTACATAAATATTTAGCATAAATTTAATTATTTTAAAATTCAAACAACAAAAGTGTTCGAATTTATTATCAATCTGGTGGCCTCGGTGGACACCTCTTAGGGTAAAAAATACCTTATTTCAAGGCTTTTTTTCATTTATTTTTACCGCATTTTCCATTTTTACCATATTTTCCATATAGTCCGTGGTAAAAATATGGTAAAAATTTTAAAGATATTTATCAATTGTGTTAGCTAATTCTTTTTTGACATCGTTTGATAAATGTCCATATTTATTTACAGTAGTAGCATGATTCTTATGTCCTATTGTTGGAGATACTTGGTATAGAGGTTTTCCTTCTGCCATCATTGTAGCTACGTATGTATGACGTAAGTCATATAATCGTATTTTACTCACACCACATAAATCACAAAACTTGTGAAATTGTTTTCTTAGTAATGTATCTGAATATGGCTTTTTAGTTGAATAATTAAAGAATATTAAATCATCATTTTCTATTACAAGATTAAGTTCATTTTTCAAAAAGTCTTTATATTTTTTTACTTGATCAATAACTTTTTGAGTAATATTTACTTCCCTTTGTGATTGATAATTTTTAGTATTTGATAAAAAATCTGTTGATTTTCTATCATAGTTTATTGAGTGCGAAATATTTAATGTCATTTTTATTTCATTAAATGAACTATATGTTAACGCTCTTGTTTCACCGATTCTGTCGCCCAATGCAAATCCAATTGTTACAAGAGCTTGAATCATTAATGCTTGCTTTTTGAAAGATAAGTCATCAGTATCTTTTATAATATCATCTATATTACAAAAGAACTTTTTAATTTCATCTTTTGTCCAATATTTCATTTCTATTTTTGTTTCTTTATATTTTCGCACTTTTTCAAGTTCATTGTAAACAATTATTTTTTCTTCGACACACCAATTTGAAAATGCTTTTAATATTTTTATAAGCTGATTTTTTTGTTTATCTGAACAATTAGCATCATCAATAAATTTTGCCCAATATTCTTTAGTGATTTTATTCATTGGAATATTTATTTTTTCTCTAACATATCTATTATATGCTTTTGTTTTTCGTAAAATAGTATTGTAAGCCTGTTTTTTTACATATTTACACTCATCAAGATATCTGTTCCATAAATCATCTATAGTTTCCTTGTGTTTAATTTCAATTTGTTTCTTATATTTAATTAATTGATTATCTCTGATTTTTCTTGCTGTTTCAGAATCGTATATTTTATTTCCTCTTTCGTCTTTTGATACACTTGTGCCAATCTTGCCATTAAAGCGAATAATGTAATTTTTATTAACCTTATGTCTATATATATTTTGCCATCTTGTTTTTACATAAATTTTTGTATTCATTTTTATCACTCCCTATATATTTTTAATTCAATTTTTCTTTGTTTTTCTACATTTTTGTGATATAATGAATATGAAAGATCCAATGCATTATATCACATGATATTTTGTTTTAGTCTTGTCGGACTTTTGTGATTTTTCATTTTGCTTCGTGTTCCAGCACGAGGCTTTTTTTGTTTTTTTAGTTTTTTAATTCATTACTTATCCATAGCTCATTTAATTCGTCTTCATAATCATAGACTATTATTTCTTTATTTTTAATTTTGCTAATAAGTTCTTTATTTACATTAAAAGAAATAATTTTGTTATCGTTAATATAACCAATATATTGAATATTATTAATATCTTCTAGATTATTATTTTTAATATATTTTTCTATATTATAATAATTTTGTAGTATGGTTGACCTATTTGAATAAAGATAATTAATTTTGAAATTTAACATTAATGTTTTTTGTGTGCATTCTGCCATTTCGTTGTAATCTGTACATATAATTTCTTCTCTTATTATTTGATTTTCACTTATATCTTGTTTGTTATTATTGCTACAACCAGATAAAATAAATATAATACTTATCAATAATAGAGTTTTTAAATGGCTTTTATTTATCATTTTTCCTCCTCATTATTTTTTAAGTCTTTTATTACTAAATCGTCTATACTTACATTGAAATAATTTGCAAGTCTTGCTAAATCTATTGCACTTGGTTCTCGTATTCCATTTTCCCAATTGCTAATGGCAGTGTTTTTTTTATTACATATTTTTGCTAAATCTTCTTGTGTTTTTCCTCTTACTTGTCTTAAATATTTAATATTTGAAGAAAGATACAAGTTCAATTTCATTTAAATCACTTCTTTCTATATGTATTATACACTTATAATTTACTATAATCAACTAAAAATACACAAAATGTGTAAAAAGATATTGACATCCACAAAATGTGGAGTTATAATTAAGTAAAGTTGGGAGGTGATAAAATGAATTATACTGTTAATGGTATTACTATTGCGAATAATATTAAGGCTGAAAGAAATAGAGCAAATAAAACTCAAGATGATATTGCTAAAGAAGTTGGTATTTCTCGTAAAACTTATATTAAATATGAAACTGATGCTAGTAAAATTAGTGCTATATTATTATTTTATATTTCTAATGCTATTGGGTGTGAATTAAGTTGTTTTTATTTAAATGCCGCATCCACAAAATGTGAATAAAGTCCGACAAGACTAAAACAAAATCTTATTTAAAACAAAATGAAAGTGATATAAGGAAAGGATCTATTTATTATGAAAAAAAATGAATTTTACACTGTTAAAGACATTATGGAACAAACAGGGTATTGCAGAACAAAATGTTATGATTTAGTTTTTAAACTTAATGAAAAACTTAAACAGCAATATCCAAAAATTGTAACTTATAGTGGGAGAATATTAAAAAAATATTGGGATGACCAATTTGAAATGAATGAAGGGGGAATTACTAATGAAATTAAATAAAAAACTAAATATAAAAAATTTAATAATACTTATAATTGGAAGTTTAAGTTTTATTGCATTTATTTGTGATTGGGTAATAGCAATTGTGGGTAGTGGAACATTTACAATATTTGGTTTAATTACTAATCTTTTACTAGCAGCAAGTGCAGTATTATGTTTTGATTATTTAGAAAACTATTTAGAAAACAAAAAGTAAAAAAACAGGGGTACTTGGTTTGGTTAAAAAAATAAAGAAAGGAATAAAAAAGTGAAAGAAAAAGATAGTATAATATTTTATTTTTCTCATTATAACATTATTAAAAAATTAAATAATGAACAACTTGGAAGACTTTTTAGAGCATTATTTGAAAAACAACTTGGTAATGAAGTTGTTTTGGAAAATGATATTGAAATGGCTTTTGATTTCATTTACAACCAATTGCTTATAGATAATGAAAAGTATATTAAGATTGCTCTTAAACGTAGTATTGCAGGGCAAAAAGGTGGTGCACCGAAAGGAAATAAAAATGCTTGTAAAAACAAATCAACAAGCAAAACAAACAAAAATAAACAAAACAAGGTTAATGATAATGATAATGTAAATGATAATGATAATGTAAATGATAATGATAATGTAAATGATAATGATATATTTCTTTTATTAGAAAAAGAAATGAAAAGAACAATTAACCAAACTGAATTTGAAATGATAGAAGTGTGGGAAAAAACATTTGAACTTGATGTTATTAAAACTGCAATTAAAATAGCAAAACAAAATGAAAAATTATCAATTGGTTATATTAATGGAATTTTAACTAATTGGAAAGATTTAGGTAAAACAAAGGTAAGTGATTTTAAATCAAATATTATTAATTCTTTAAATAACTCAAACTTTGAATTATCTGAAGAACAAAGAGAAATATTAAACTTTGACTGGTTAAATTGTGAAGGAGTTGATTAAAATGATACTAGTTAGTAGAAAAAAATATGATAAAGTAAAAGAAAAGTTGGATTTAGCTTATGAGCATATTAAAAAAATAACTAATTCTTTAGAAACTGAGCAACGTAGAAATTATACATTGCTAGAAGATAAATCTAAAAAAGAAGATAATTATTTAAAAAGTATTGAAACTTTAGAATCTGAAAAAAAACAATTGTGTAAAATATTAGAAATAAAGGAAAACATCATTTCAACAAAAGAACTAAAAATAATGGACTTAAACAAAAAACTAAGAATTTCTAATTCTTCTCGTGGTGGTATGCAACGAAAAATTAATACATTAACAAAAGAACTAGCTGAATATAAAAGATTTAAAAAGATTCTAAAAGTAACTAAAGTTAGAAGTTGTAAAGCTACAACACAAAAAATGAAATGTCCAAAGATACAAACAAACTCTGTCAGGAAGGTGTTGAAAGAAATTGATAATATACGAAAGACCAACTAATGATGATTCTAAGGATCGTGAAATAATAAAATTGAAAGCTAATGTTTTGTCTTTGGAACAACAAAATAAATTACTTCATGAAAAGTATGGAACAATTAAATCTAGACATGAAATAATTAGAGAATTAAAATATCTCATTAAAGTACCAGCCGGTGGAAATATGAAAATATATGAAGAAGGGCAAATAAAAGCATTATTATTTGTTCTTGGATATCCAGAGGGTACAAAATTAGAGGAAATCAAGGAGAAAATATGAAAATAAAATTATATGAAAAGATTGTCAATCCTGGATTGGGTGATTGTTATTTGATTAAGTACAATGATGAAAAGTATCTTTTCTTTGTACCGAATAATTCTGAGAAATTTGTTATTACAAGACAATTGCTTGGTACAAAAAATAATTGTGGATTCTATGGAAATGAATATTTATCGAATTTAGATGATGCAATAAAAAAATTAAAAAAAGATTAGAAGGGAATGTTAAAAATGTATGTATTTAAAGATTTAGAAAGAATGAAAGAATTAGAAGAATTGGGTTTTAAAAATGTAGTAGGTGCTTATACAAAATTGATTAAAGATGATAGCTCTGTTTTCTCTTTTATTCAAATTTCAAATAAGGGATGTATTAAAAAATATATTGAGGAAAATGGACACTTAAAAGGTTATAATGTTGAATCAAATGACATAATTGATTTACTTGAAGCAGATTTAGTTACATATTTAGAAATATAAAGAAAAAAGTTGTCTCCAGAGTTGAGGGAATTAAATCTAGTCCTTATTTATTCTTTTAACTTATTTTCTCGTAATTCCCTCAACTCTGGAGACAAGAAAGGATTTAAAAATGGCAAGAAGAATAAAAATGAGTGGTGGTAAGAATAAAACATTACCAATTAAAGATGAAAAAATTCTTAAAAGAGTGATGGATTATTTAAGATATCAGGCATCAATAGCTAAAACACCCATAAAAAAGTATCAAGCTGATAGAAATTATATGTTGTTTTTGATAGGATTTAATACAGCTTTTAGAGCAGAAGATTTACTTCAATTGAAAGTAAAAGATGTTGAAAAAGGTTATGTTTCAATAAAAGAGAATAAGACAGGTAAATGGCAACATTTTAGAATGAATAAAAAATTGCATGAAGAAATAATGGAATATGTTGATAAGTATAAATTGAATAGTAATAGTTATTTGTTCATGGGGCAAAAAAAGAAAGATACTTATAATGGTATAACTAAAGAAATAATATATCCAATAACTCGGCAAAATTGTAGGCAAGTAATATTTGATAAAGTTAATAAGGCTTGTGGTATTGATTTTTGTTTTGAACTACATAGTTTAAGAAAAACCTTTGGTTATCAGTGGATAAAGAATGGTGGAAAGCTTGTCACGTTGCAAAAGATGTATAATCATGAGGATCCATCTGTTACAATGTTTTATGTTATGTGGGATATAAATGATGTTGATGAAGAACGTGAGTCAATTTACATCGGAGGTGCAAAAAATGCTGAGATTAGGAAGATTTGATAAACAAGGTTATAAAGAAAATTTTTCAAAAGGTGAATTAGCAAGAGAACTGGTATACATGAATGAAGAATGTAATAAATTACAACAAGATATTGAGCAACAACAAAAGAAAATTGAATATTTAGAAAGAAGTAATAATCGTAGAGAAGAAGAAATTATAAATCTACGAAACGAACTTTGTGAAATCAATGATTATAAAGAGAAATGGGATAAGTTAAAGAATCATTTTAAAATCTTGAAAATCAATTCAACTCATGATAATAAAAAATTTATTGAAAAAATTTTAAATCTAATACAAGAGCTGGAATGGAGTGATAATAATGAAGAATAGAGAATTATCAGATTGTGAAAAAAAACTTTATAAATTTGCTAATGAATGTGCGTTAAAAGGAATAGATATTGAAGATACATTTGGATCAGTTTGGAATCTAACAAAAGAGACTTTTGAAACTATTATCAATTTAACTAATAAGAATTATGATTTTCTTAAAAAATGCTTAAATCATGGAAGTGATGATTGTTGATTAAAAGAAAAAATGTTGAATATGCGATTTATAAAGGTGATAAATTTATAGATATAGGAACAGCAAAAGAACTTATAGAAAAAACAGGAGCAAAAAACTTTGAAGATGCTTTTGTAAAAATTGCTACTGGAGGTGAATTGTAATGAGAACATTGAATTTTGCCAAGAGAAATTTTAAAGAAATTATAAGAGATCCATTAAGCATTATTTTTGCAATAGTTTTGCCATTATTTTTACTATTTATATTTCAACAATTTAAAATACCAAATGATGCATATAAACTAGAAAATTTCACACCAGGAATTATGATATTTAGTTTTTCATTTATTACACTTTTTACAGCTATGTTAATTTCAAAAGATAGAACAACATCACTTCTTACACGATTAGGAATAAGCCCAATGAAGCCAATAGAATATATATTAGGGTATATGATTTCATTTGTACCAATCATTTTATTACAAAATATATTATTATTTATAATTGCAATATTTTTAGGATTACAATTTAGCATAAATATTATCTGGACAGTTTTAGCATCAATTATAATAGCAGTGCTATTTATTGCAATGGGAATACTAATAGGCAGTTTAGTTTCAGACAAAGCAGCATCAGGAGTTTCAAGCATAATAATTCAATTAGTATGCTTTACAAGTGGCATGTATTTTCCAAAAGAAATGTTAGGAGATACATATGCAAAAATCTGTGAGTTTTTACCATTTGATTCTGCATTAACAATTACAAAGGGAATTTTGAATAAAAATATAGAAATAATAACAACACAAAATATAATTGTATTTTGTATATATACAATTATAATACTAACATTAGCAACAAGAATGTTTAGAATAAAAATGAAAAGTGACAATAAATAAATATATTGACACAGTATGAAATAACATATAAAATAATGAATATATGGGACACCATCTTTGGTGAACCCAATGCATGATTGCTTAAAGAGATATAAACAAAAATAACCAAGGAGGAAAAAGATGAGAGAAAACAAAAGACGGAATTACACTAATAGCATTAATAATAACAATAATTGTAATGTTAATATTAGTAG
>OJAW01001277.1_pt1 | contig 15078 bp, 10 predicted proteins | sample 1589151 | NCBI WGS metagenome assembly OJAW01 (sample SAMN03283290) | human gut metagenome | biome: human-associated habitat; material: feces | host: Homo sapiens | place: Peru | collected 2012 | reverse complement strand
TAAGGGCTGGCGTGATATTCCTTTTTAAGGGTCTCGAACAGAGCCGGATACTTGTCCGGTGAGGCAAGACCGGAGACAACGGCCATAGCCTGAGCGCGGTCATCTGTCTGTTTCTTGTAGTTCGGGTCACGGTAGGCGGAACCGGTCCAATACTGTGCGTCAAACGCATCGGAGATCCTTTTCATCAAAGCTTCGATAGTCTCCGCATCCCTCTGCCTGCCGAGAATGCGGGCGAATTCCTTTTGAGACCTGAGGGCAAGATAATACCAGCAGTTTGTCAAGACTTCAGTGTCAATGTCGTCTCCCCAGTCGCCCCAGTTCCAGTCTCCGGTACGGACATTCAGAAGACCATTATCCTTGAAGGTCCAGAGACCGCTTCTGAACAGATAACGCTCAACCTTAGGATAGATCTCAGCCACGAAACTGCTGTCGCCGCTGAACCAGTACTGAGTGTGGAAACCGTACCAGCCCACGGAAGCGAGCATCTGGAGCGGGAGTTCTATCACACGGTTGCCGGCCGGCACCGGAGAATAGACCACCCCGTTCGCCTCCTGCCAGTTCATCAGCTCAAGAATACCCTTTCTGGCAAGCAGTTGTCCGGACGGTGACAACGCATAGAAAGCCTCTCCCAGTTCGTTTACCTCATCTCCCCACCACTGGGCGCGCTCACGGTCAGGACAATCCATATAGGTGTCACGCATTGTGATGTAAAGCGTCCTCGCCGCGCGTTTCCAAAGTTCATTAAGGAACGGATCCTCGCACTCGAACGAGCCGGAGAACTCGGTGTCATAACCGGTCTCACGGTACTTAAGATCAATGACTTTCACGCCCGAGGGTACGATGTACCAAACCTCGTGGCCGTTCATCCAGCCGAGGTTCTCATATTCCTGAACACCTTTGCGGGCGATGTACTCGGCGCGGACATTGTTCTCGCTGCCGCCACGATAGTTGTCGGTCATTATCCTGACCATCTCGCCACCGTTCGCCTCGACCTTGAGGTATGGAGTTATCTGGGCGTTGTAAGGCAGCTTGCAATAGACGGTGTCATTGGATTGACGTACAGAGACATATTCCTTGAGTCCGTAATCCTTCCACATCGGGATCGGGCGCTCGACAAGCTCGCCCATCGCCGGCCACGCCATCTCATCCACATTGTCGGCCCCGTGCATCTTGCGGCGGACGTCAAAGCCAGGCATATTCCAACCTTGCATCTCTTTGCGCGCGTCGAAGCGGATGTTGCTTTCCGGGAGACGGTAGTTCGGATGCGGGGCGTCCGTGCTGCTGTAGGCTGGGTTAGGAACGCAGAGCCAGGATTTGTCGGAAAGGATCTTCAGTTCAGGAGATATGGCCTCGAAGATCAGCGCCGCCTGACCGCTGCTGTTGTGGCTGAACCCCTGCTTTCCGAAGTGCCAGAGCAGGATGGCGATCGTGTTGTTGCCCTCCTTGAGGAAAGGTGCGATGTCAACCTTGTCGTAATAGGTTCCGTTCGGGAACGGTCCACGCTTGAGCCCACCCTCGAAGACAGCGAGTTCGCCATTGATCCACATCCAGTACTTTGAATCCACCGCGATCCTGGCGATAAGTTTGTCCGGACGTTTTGTCACATTGACTTCCTTTCGGTAGGAAATCCAGGTGTTTGTCGTGCTCTGGACCCAAGGATGAGTGATCCAATGGGCCTTCCAGTCGGAACGGGACTCCGCGCCGGCGAATGAGGCCGAAGCAAGGGTCAAGGCCGCGGCGATGGCGGTCTTTCTGATCAGATTTGAAAGTTTCATTGTCATATACATTGATTACTAACTCTCGTGTTAAATGGCCAGCAGCGGCCGGACCTTGGAAGTTCCGCGCCAAGGTTGAAAGACAAATATAATCATTTTCGTCGATGAAAAACGGGTGTTCGTCGATTTGAGTTGAATAAAATCCACCGCGCGACTACTTTCGCCACCGGATTTTGATCATCAATGAATATGAAAAAGTACGTTATCATCATTATCACAGCCCTGACGGTCGTCTCTCTGACCGCCGGTGCCCAGGCTAAGAAATGGACGTTGCAGGAATGCATCGACTACGCCGTAGAGAACAATATAGCCCTCCGGCAAAGCAGGAACGCGCATCTGGCCGGACTTGAGGACACGTATCAGGCCAAAGCGGCTATGTTCCCTACACTCAATGCATCAACGAGCCAAGGAATCACAAACAGACCGTTCTCGGAAAACGGGAACAGCACGGTTGTCGGATCGGATGTCTATAGCACATCAAAGGCAACCAGTTGGTCCGGGAACTACGGATTGAACGCAGGGGTGACTCTCTACAGCGGAGGAAGTCTTCGCACGGCTTTGAAGCAGAGCCGTCTGCAGAACTCTGTCGATTCGTTGTCCGTGGAAGAGAACACAAATGATGTCGTGATTTCCATCGTCAAGGCTTATATGCAGTGCCTTTACGCCGTCGAGGCTGTCAAGGTGAGCGAGAGCACGGCGGAGACATCAAAAGCGGAACTCGACAGAGCGGTCGAACTCAAGAACGCCGGGGAACTCAGCAAGGTCGATGTCGCGCAACTGGAAAGCCAGTACGCCAGCGATCTCTATCAGATAACCTCGGCTAAAGCCACTTTGGACAACTACAAACTGCAACTCAAACAGTTGCTCGAACTCGGGGTCAGCGACGAGATTGAGCTTGAAGAGCCGACCGATGACGAGGCCGGGATCCTGAGACTGCTTCCGAACAAAGAGGAGGTCTATGCAAGCGCTCTTGAATCAATGCCGGAGATAAAGAAAGCAGGTCTGAACGTACAGGCTGCGGATTTAGGCATCAGGCAGGCCAAATCCGCATATTCCCCTACCCTCTCCGCCACCGCCAGCATCGGCACGACCAACGTTTCCGGAACGAACAGTTCATTCGGCAGTCAGTTGGAGAAGAACTTCAACGAGAGCATCGGCCTGAGCCTCCAGATCCCTATATTTCAAGACAGGAAGGCAAAGACGGCTGTCAACAAGGCGAAGATCGAGGCCGACAACAGCAGGCTGGAACAACTCAGCACGGAAAAAGATCTGCTAAAGGAAGTTGAAGACACCTATCTGGAGGCGGTCTCGGCTCAGTCCATGTACACTTCCGCCAAGGAACAAGCCCGCTATGCTGAACAGAGCTATGAGCTCACGGCAGAGCAGTTCAACATCGGAATGAAGAACACCGTGGAGCTGATCACCGCGCGAAACAACCTTCTCAACGCCCGCGTCAAGCTCCTCCAATCAAAATACACGGCATTGATGAACAATGCTCTACTCGACATTTACCAAGGAAATTATAAAATCAATTAATATGAAAACCAAGACTTTATGGATCGCGGTCGGCATCATTTGCACCGCGGCTGCGCTTTGGCTGATATTCCGCCCTACCGGAAAGCAGACGGTCACCCTTGAAACAGCCAAGACTGAAAGAATCGACATCTCCAACTCGGTCACAGCCACCGGAACAGTTGAGCCTGTCACAAAGGTGGAAGTCGGCACCCAGGTGTCCGGAATCATCGACAAACTCTACGCGGACTACAACGACATCGTCAAGGCAGGTCAGGTCATCGCTGAAATGGACAAGGTGAACCTCCAGGCAGAGCTTGTCTCCTCACAGGCGCAACTCTCCGCAGCCAAGACGGAATTCGAGTACAGGGAGAAGGAATATAATAGGACCAAAACCCTGCACGACAAAGAGTTGGTCAGTGATTCTGAATATGATTCCTCGTATTATCAATACGAAACCGCAAAGAATGCGTACAACCAGGCGCAAGCATCTTTCACCAAAGTTAAAAGAAACCTTAGCTATGCCACAATAACGTCACCTATCGACGGCGTGGTCATCAGCAGGGCCGTGGAGGAAGGCCAGACTGTGGCAGCCGGATTCGAGACCCCTACCCTGTTCACCATAGCGAAGGATCTTGCGGATATGCAGGTGATCGCTGACGTGGACGAGGCTGACATCGGTCAGGTAAAGGAAGGCCAGAACGTCACCTTTACCGTAGATGCCTATCCGGACGATGTTTTCAACGGAACCGTGCAGCAGGTCAGACTGGAGGCCACAACGACCTCGAATGTCGTGACTTACGAGGTTGTGATCTCAGCACCGAATCCGGACCTTAAACTGAAGCCGGGACTCACGGCCAACGTGACCATCAACACTCTGGAAGAGAAAGACGTGCTGGCTGTGCCGACAAAGGCGCTGAGGTTCAATCCTGACCCTGAGATGCTTAAGGGATTGGGAATCGAGGTTGACGGCATCGCTGACGAGTCCGAAAAGATAGTCTGGGTAAAGAGCGGAAACTCTATCTCGCCTAAGGCGGTGACTACAGATCACACAAGCGGAGACAAGACAGGGATCACAAGCGGCTTGACTGACGGAGAAGAGGTCGTTATAGGCCTCACGGCAGAAGCACCTAAGAAGATGGAAACGGCTGAAAGAAGTCCGTTCGCACCGGGACCTCGTGGTGGAAAGAAATAATGCCGGCAACATAAACTGGAAAAAGTATGAAAGACGTTATCAAACTTGAGGACATAAGGCGCGACTTCGTTGTCGGTGACGAGACCGTCCACGCATTGCGGGGAGTGTCCTTCACAATCACGGAGGGCGAGTTCGTCACTATCGTGGGAACCTCAGGATCAGGCAAATCCACACTTCTGAATATTCTTGGATGCCTTGACACTCCGACCTCGGGGGAATATTACCTCGACGGGGTTTCGGTCAGGACGATGGACAAAAACGAGCGCGCCACATTAAGGAACCGCAAGATCGGTTTCGTGTTCCAGAACTACAACCTGCTGGCGAAAACCACGGCCATCGAGAACGTGGAGCTGCCGCTGATGTATAACCCTAAATATTCAAAGAAGGAGAGGTTCGACCGTTCGGTGGAGGCGTTGAAGGCGGTCGGTCTCGGGGACAGGCTGGAGCATAAGAGCAACCAGATGTCCGGAGGTCAGATGCAGAGGGTCGCTATCGCGAGGGCTTTGGTGAACGATCCTGCGGTGATTCTCGCTGACGAGGCGACCGGTAATCTGGACACCCGCACCAGTTTTGAGGTTCTGGTTCTGTTCCAGAAACTCCATTCCGAGGGTCGAACGATCATATTCGTGACCCATAACCCGGAGATCGTGAACTACAGCACACGCACCATCACACTTCGGGATGGCAGGGTCACGAGCGACGTCCGGAACGAGCATATTCTTGACGCCGCGGAGGCGCTCGCCAAACTGCCGGTCGAGAACGACCGCTGAGATATTCATAGATAATTTGCCTCCGCGACGAGGCAGGATATTCATAAAAAATTTTTGCAATGAATTTCGCCAATCTATTCAGAATAGCCCTGAAAGCACTGGGCAACAACAAGTTCAGAGGATTCCTGACGATGCTCGGCATCATTATCGGTGTCGGCTCCGTCATCACGATGCTCGCCATCGGCCAAGGCTCCAAGAAGAGCATCCAGGCCGAGATCAGCGAGATGGGATCCAACATGATAATGATCCATCCGGGAGAGGACATGAGGGGCGGAGTCCGCCTCAGCGCCGATGACATGCAGACGCTGAAAGTCAAGGATTTCGAGGACATCCGCAAGGAATGCGGCCACGTCTCGCTTGTCTCCCCTTCCGTCAACTCCTCCGGCCAGGCGGTCTATGGCGCCAACAACACGCCGACATCCGTCTATGGTGTCAACGAGGAATTCCTCGACATCAGAGGCTACAAGGTGCAGGACGGCGACATATTCTCTGAGCAGGACATCAAGACGGCGGCGAAGGTCTGTCTTGTCGGGAAGACGGTCATCGACCAGCTTTTCACAAACGGCGAGAACCCGGTAGGAAAGGTCATCCGCTTCGGCAGTATTCCGTTCCGCATCGTCGGAGTGTTGGAAAGCAAAGGTTACAACAGTATGGGGATGGACCAGGACAACCTGATCATCACCCCGTACACCACCGTGATGAAGCGTATCCTCGCCGTCACCTACCTTCAGGAGATCGTCTGCTCCGCTCTGAGTGAGGAATATACCGATGAGGCCATCAGCGAGATCACCGATGTCCTCCGCCGCAACCACAAACTGAAGGAGGCCGATGACGATGACTTCAACATCCGTTCCCAGCAGGAACTTTCCTCGATGATGACCAGCACCAGCGATATGATGTCCACCCTTCTGGCGGCAGTGGCGGGAATATCGCTCCTCGTGGGTGGCATAGGCATTATGAATATAATGTACGTCTCCGTCACCGAGCGGACAAAGGAGATAGGCCTACGAATGAGCATCGGAGCGAAAGGCCGGGACATCCTCGCCCAGTTCCTGATCGAGGCCACATTGATAAGCATAACAGGAGGTCTTTTAGGTGTGATTTTAGGCGTAGCGGCCTCGTACATAGTCAAGGCCGTACTCTCCTACCCTATCCTCATCCAGCCGTGGAGCATCATCATCTCCTTCCTCGTCTGCACCATAATCGGCATCTTCTTCGGCTGGTACCCGGCCCGCAAAGCCTCCAACCTCGACCCGATCGAGGCCATCCGGTACGAGTAACGGCACTATGGTTCAGTAAATTATCACATCTCATTGAGTGTTGGCGACAGCGGAAAAAAGGCAAAAGTCAAATTTTGCACGGTGGACCAAAATTTGACTTTTGATTTTTTCGCTGTCAATAGCCGACATTGATGTGCTCTTGACCGGCTATCAAAACGCATCGTTATACAGAATAGGTTTTAAATCAATCTTTTAAGTCTTTGTCTTTAGTTGTATTGAGCCAAAGACAATAGAATATCTCTCTGTTTACTAATCATTTATAAATCACGAATCAAACCGCATCTTATAGATCACGGATCAAGCCGCATTACCTTCACGGGGCGTTCATCGCCACGGTAGAGGTGGCTGCACCAGTTGACCTTGCCGGAGTCTTGGAAGCCACATTTCTCCATAACTCGGCCGGATGCGGGGTTGTCGATGAAATAATCACACCAGAGAGTATGAAAGCCTTTCACTTTGAAGCAGTAGTCTATCATCAGGCGAAGGGCTTCCGTGCATATTCCTTTGTTCCAGTATGGTTTAGCCACCCAGTAGCCGATTTCGGCGTCATCCGCTCCGATGCCGATATTGCTCTCGTCGCTCGAATAATATCCAATGCAACCGATCGCCTCGCCGGTTTCGTTCAGCTCAATCGCCCAAGTGTGGTCATTTGTGAATATATTCCTGATCACCTCAAGGCTTTCCTCCACGCTCTTATGCACCGGCCATCCCGCACGCGGCCCGACATCTGGATCGGAAGCATATTTGAACAACGCCTCGGCATCGCTTTCCCTCCAAGGCCGCAGTGTTATCCTGTTCGTTTTCATTTCACTCTTTTCTTCTTTCCGTCAGTGACTTATCAGCCGTAAAAAATGTAAACGCCAAGCGTGGCTCTGGATGAACCGCCGCCGGAAGAGCCGCCCAGATAAAGCGCCAGCCACAGTAGCGGTGCAGGACACCGAACAGGAATCCACGATATATCAATTCCTCAAAAAGTCCCGCGAAGACAGCGCCACTGATTTTGTTAAATTCGATTTCATAAACCCCCACAAACCATATTTGACAAGCATTTGTGTCACTACCGTGACGATACGCTACAAATTTACATAAAAACTTATGTTTATAGTAAAGGATGTTACATAAAACAATGTTTTATAAATCTGATTCATCTTAACGAATTTATCCACAATTTTGTACATTTGCATTTTCCTTCTTGCACCATTCAAGGTCTCGTAAAGACGGAAATGGATTTTGTCTAAACAAAAGTACAGGATATGAACGAGTTACTATCCAAACTTCAAAGATGCGGGATTGTCTGGATCGCGGCCGTCTTGCTGACACAGATGACGGCGGCGGCGCAGAGCGTACTGCTTACCGGAAAGGTTGTGGACACGGACGGAGCTCCGGTGATCGGGGCGGGGATAATCTCTATGCAGAAAAAGACCACGGGAACGACCTCGGATCTGGACGGAAAGTTCAGTTTCAAGGTTCCGGATGGAACGGAATCCGTGCTGTTCTCCTCGGTCGGGATGAAAGACGTTGTCTATAAGATAGTTCCCGGCAAAACAGACGGCATCACTGTCGTGATGGAATGGGAAAACACGCAGCTGGATCAGGTCGTGGTCACGGGTTACGCGCAGACAACTGTCAAAAGGATAACTGGCTCCGTGGCTGTCATCAATTCAGATAAGTTCGAGGCCAAGGCCATCTCGTCAGTCGATGCGCTGATGCAGGGTGAGGTCGCCGGTGTGGCCGTCTCAGCGACTTCCGGACAGCCAGGAACGCAGTCAAGGATCCGGATCAGAGGCGCGAACAACCTCTCCGGAACCAGCCAGCCACTTTGGGTTGTGGACGGAGTCCCGATGCAAAGTGACTCGCCAAGCCTCAGTTCCGAGCAGCTCGCCACCGGAGGCTTCGATGACATATTCGTGAATGGCATCGGCAACATCAACCCTAACGACATCGAGAGCATCACCATCCTCAAGGATGCTGCCGCGGCGGCCATCTACGGTTCCAGAGCGGCCAACGGAGTCATCGTCGTGACGACCAAGAAAGGCGAGGCTGGAAGGATGAGGATCAACTACAACAACACGTTCACTCTTTCGATCAAGCCGCAGAGGACACTCAACCTGATGAACTCGGCGGAGAAACTGGCCTGGGAGGACGAGCTTTGGAACGAGTTCTCGGCAAGCAAGTACGAGGAATCCCTGACGGACAACACTGTGGTCTATCCGGTTGTCGGAATCGTAGGTCAGATCAGGGCCGGGCTTGGGGGCTTCACCAAACTCAAAGGCGACACGGCGGCGCAGGACGCATACATAGCGTCATTAAGGGAGAACGACACCAACTGGTACAATCTCCTGTTCCGGAACGCTTTCTCGCAGGGGCACCATCTCTCCCTCAGCGGCGGTTCGGACAAGAACACCTACTATGTCGCGCTCGGAGTCAACGACGAGGACGGAATGCTGATACACAACAGCTACAGAAGGTACAATGTCAACTCGAAGATGACCCTAAAGCCTGTGGACTGGGTCCGCATCGACATCGGAATGGAGGCCGCAAGACAGGAATCCAGGATGCCATATTCAAGCGTGGATCCGTTCAACTACGCCTACTTCTCCAATCCGTACGAGAAGGCGTACAACGAGGACGGATCATACGCCGCCGACAACACCTGGTTCACCCTCGGGTACTACAACGGACGCGGAGTCGAACAGGTGATGCCGAAGAACGGATTCAGCCTCCTCCGCGAGCTGGACTCAAACTACAGCTCCACAAAAAACACGAACGGAACGTTCAGGACGCAGGTGGATCTCAAGATTCTGGAGCCTCTGCACTTCGTCGGGCTGGCGTCATATTCATTCGCAAACAACTCCACCGACAAGGTCGTGGACAAGGACACTTATACGGCCTTCCGGGACAGGCTCGGAAGCGACGACCGCTCGCAGACAAATCTCTACGGAAGCATCTCCCAGAACAGGACCGACAGGAACAGCTATGTAGTCCGTGGGCATTTCGCTTTCAACAAGACTTTCGGGGAACTTCACACCGTCAATGTGCTGGCCGGAGCGGAGTTGAGAGGCTCGGACGCCAACACGATCTTCACAAAGCGCTACAACTACGATCCGAAGACCGGCACCACTTCCCTGCCGTCAGTCAGCGGCCCGCAGGACGAATGGGTGAGGCAGGTCGAGAAACTCAACGGGGAATATTTCAGCAAGACCCGCTACGCCTCGTTCTACGCCTCGGCGGACTACTATCTCGGCAAGACGATCGTCCTTAACGCGTCGTTCCGCACCGACGGCAGCTCCAACTTCGGAAGCAACAGGCAGTTCAACCCGACATGGAGCGCGGGGGCGGCCTGGCACCTTGGCGAGGAGGAATGGATCAGGAAAGCCATTCCGAATCTCTCGCACGCTACCCTCAGGGCAGCCTACGGTTTCACGGGCGACGTGAACACCAGCACCTCGCACCTGCTTGTGATGCAGTACCTCCAGCAGCAGTACCGCTACTTCGGCGACGAGACTTTCAACCTCGGCACGATCCCGTCCGCCCCGAACCCGGACCTCGGCTGGGAGAAGACCCAGGACGCGAAGGTGGGACTGGACTTCGGCCTCTGGAAGGACCGGCTCACGGTGAACACTGAATATTACTACCGCCTCAGCACGGACGTGGTCACATCCTCGCCCGTCCAGAGCACGACAGGATTCACCTATGTTTACTTCAACGCAGCCGACATCATGAACAACGGCGTGGAGGTCACGGTCAACGGCAAACTGCTCCAGAAAAAGGACTGGACCCTGGGGGCAGCCGTCAACTTCGCCTACAACTTCAACAAGGTTCTGAAATATAAGCCCGTCTCCCAGAGCGGGATAACCTCCAAGGACCGCTACGTGGAAGGCTACCCGACAGGGGCGATCTTCAGCGGGAAATACTCCGGGATAGCCTCCGACACGGGACTCTACCAGTTCAAGCTCCGTCCTGACGCGCAGATCGCCACGGCCACCGACCTCAACAAGCCGGACAACTACCGCTACTTCCTCGGCACCACCATCGCGCCGTACACCGGCGGCTTCAACCTCAGCGCATCGTGGAAGCAGCTGAAACTCAGCGTCAGCGGAATGTTCTCCCTCGGCTCGAAGACCTACGAGAAGATGCGCTACCCGGCCAGCTACAGCAACACCTCCCACAGCGGAGTCAGCACGGAGACCGTCCAGTCCCAGTTCAGCGACCTTTACGGCAACCACCTCAACGTGGAGAAGGACAGGACGAACAGATGGACTCCTTCCCACACGACCGGAGTCAAGTACCCGCGCGTCTACGACTACTACGACGCCAGGTACAACTTCTCGTCCTACAACCCGATGGACTACAGCATCATCGACGCGGTCTATCTGAAGAACAACTCCTACGTCCGCATCAAGTCCATAATCCTGACCTACTCGCTGCCGTCGGAGGCTGTCAAGAAACTGAGGATGAGAGGATTGAGCTTCAACATCTCGATGAACAACTTCTTCACGTTCACGGGCTACGACGGTATGGACCCGGAAATCCCGGGAGCGACCTACCCGACCACCAGAAGCGTGTCCGGAGGCATCAATGTCGAATTCTAAAGAATCGGAAATGAAAAACATGGGAATATTCATGAACATCTTCAAGCGCGCCGCCGCCCTCGCCCTTCTGGTCAGCGCCGCCGGCTGCCGGGGCTACCTCAACGTCCAGCCCCAGGGGGAGGTCATCCCCGAGACGGACGAGGAATTCGCCGCTATCATCCACAACCGCCTGCGGGACATCGAGGGCGGCGGTGATGAATATGTCATCGGGAATATGGACGCCATCAAGCATCTTGAGGGCTGCGCCGACAATCTCGACGCCAACATCCGCACCAGCGCCAGCCTCACGTTCTTCGCCGGCGAGGAGATCGACAGCCGCCAGCGTGCCTACGAGGAAAGCTGGAAGATTGTCAGAGACTGCAACATAGTGATTGAGAATATGTCAGGCCGGGACACGGACATCGCCCGGGGCGCGCTTTCGGCGGCATATTCAATGAAAGGAATCATCTACTACAACCTGCTGAGGGAGTTCTGCCAGCCGTGGTCGGACGCCAAGGCCGGCGAGCTTCCGGGCATCCCTGTCGTGGAGAGTTTCGGCATCAACGACAAGCCGCTGCGAGGCACCATACGCCAGACCTACGACTACGCCAAGGCTCAGTTGGACAAGGCGCTGGCGCTCAACCCGACGGATCCGAAGTACCTGTTCACGGAGTGGATCATCAAGGCCTACAAGGCGAAGCTGGAGTTCTGGTGCCAGAACTGGGACAGCGTCGTCTCTCTCTGCGAGGACATCATCGCCAGCAGCGGCGTCTCCCTCACCCCGATTTCCGAATATGCCGGGATGATCAACGCGCAATATGAAGCGAAGGGCGAGGTGCTTGTCCGCTCGCACATCAACAATTCCAGCGAGCTGGACTGGTACTTCAGTTACTCGAAAAGCTATCTGGCCTCCCGACCGGCAAGCGCAAGACTCATCAGGCTGTTCGGAGAGAATCCTGAAAAGGACGTCCGCTATGTGGCCAGCTTCAACAGCAAAAGGATGAATGTCAAGACTCCTGAGTGCAAGGTCCGCCTCTCCGAGATCGTGCTGATGCTGGCCGAGGCCTACTATCACAAAGGGGACAACGATTCCGCCCTCAGATGGCTGAACGAGCTGCGCCGCAACAGGATCGAGGATGTCTCCGACCTGACAATGGCGTCGCTTCCGGCTGTCCGCCCCGACGACAGGATTGTTGTGGATTGTCAGGGGAAGGCCGTCACTCCCCTTCTCCAGGCCATCTTCGATGAAAGACGCAAGGAACTCTACATGGAAGGCGACCGCTGGTACGAGCTCAAGCGCAACGGCTGCCCGGAGTGGTGGGTGATCAGCAACGGATTGAAATACACCACGAGAGAGTACCTCTACACCTCTCCGATCTCCAAGTCCGACGTGGATCTGAATCCGGGACTGGAGCAGAACCCCGGCTATGTTTATTAATGACAACTTACAATTTTCAAGCATTATGAACACAAAAAGAAATATAATTGCTATATTAGTCGCTGTTTTTGTCGGCGCTACCCTCTGTGGATGTTCCTACAATGAGCTTCCACCGAAGACTTCCGATGCCTCCAAAAGCTATATCAAACCGAAAGGTGAGATCCCCACCGCCGCCGAAAGGGAGGAGTTGAAGGCCATCAGGGCTGAATACGAGGTGGCGGTCAGCGCAGACAAGGGCAAGTGAGGTTCGTGTCTTTAAGAAAAGAGTTTTGTTTTTTAATTTATAGCAGTATGTTTAAAAGAATTCTAACATTTGTGGCGGCCGCGGCGGCCGCGGTGACGATCTCGTCATGCCAGAAGGATGACAAGCCGACTGTCGAGTTTGAGAAAAGCCTCTACACCGCCTATGCCAAGCGCAGCGTCGATGTGAAGGTCATCCTCAGCGAGCCGGCCACCGAGAATGTCAGTGTCATGATCAACTCCTCAGGAGCGAATGCGGGGACTGATTTCGAGCTGACCGGCGTTCCTGTCACAATCAAGGCCGGAGAGACCTCCGGCACATTCAGCGTAAAGAATCTTAATCTGACCCAGGCCAGTCCTCTGAACCTCGGGATCGAGTGTCCGTCAGGCTACGACCTCGGAACCAAGTTCGTCACCATCGTGGCTCCGGATCCGGAAGAGACGCTTGTATATTCATTCGAGTTGACCAAAGCGGACGTGCTAGGCTCCTATGTCGCCAAGATCAAGGTGACCGGCGTGACCTCCGGTGACAAGCTCTCCCTGAACGACGACGTGATCATCCCTCTCAAGATCACCGGCGAGGCGGCTCCGTACGTGGTCTTCGACCCGGCCACAAAAGCCACGAACAAAACCTATTCAGGCCCTCACGCCGTCCTCAAGGCCGGCAAGTCGGCAGCCACGTTCAAGTTCTCCCTCAAGGACGGCTTCAAGGACGGGGACAAGGTTGGGGTGACTGTGGACATGGACGCAGCCGTCAGGTTCATCCCGGGTGACAATGATAGCGCGGAGTACACCCTCTATTCAGTAAAAGTTCCGGACGCTATTCTCGGAACATGGACGTTCAGCAAGGTGTTCGCAGTGGACGAGCTTATAGGATGGTTCGAGATGGAGGGAGACAACCCTTCTCTGCTGCCTTTGAACAATGAAGGATTCACGCTCACCTTCACAAAGGACGAGTCAGGAGTCGTGACCGTGACCCCTAATGACAAGGGAGACTTCGCCAGCTTCTTCAGGGAGGCCACAATGATTCCTACCAATCCAATAAACTACTCTTCGGAAGGGAAACCGATGGGGGAAAACGCCGTCAGCGAATGCACAATGTTCATGGCGTATGATGGTTATAAAGTCCACACGAACGCCTACTACCTTCTCTCAGCCGCCAACAGGGCTTTCAGCAAGGACAATGAGGCTATAGGCGAGGCTGTTGTTGTCTTTACCATTGTGGACGGCGATCTGACCGTAGAGTTCCGTGACTATGACAAGCCACCGTTCGGCATAAAGTGGTGGAAAGACGAGAAATTCGACCCTGACATGTTCAGTTTCGCCTCCCTTTTCGTAAAGCAGTAACCCCAAGGGAGTTCCAAGTATAAAAACGAGGACGGCTAATAATTCATAGCCGTCCTCGTTTTGTGTAATTGACTCGTCAGCCATCGACAACCTCACGGGTGAGATAATGGCCTTTCGGCACCCGAGGCTTACTGAAAACAAAAAAACGAGTCAGGTGCGATATAACCTAACTCGCTTTGCGGATTCTATGTTCCGCGGCATTCAGTACGTCGCAAATGTAAGAATAATATCCTCGAAAGAACTGATCAGTGTATCAAGACGTTGCGCAAAATCATTGTCCATCAGGAAGCATTGTCGGCATCTGCTGGAGTTTGTCAGGAATGTTGTGGATAAACAGACATTTTTTACGCATCTTTGCAGACAATTTCGATTGTCATGGGAGAAGAAGAGACTAAGAACTACTTCAAACGCAGGAAGGAATAGCCGAAGCGTTCGCAGGCGGCACGCTCAAGGACTTCACGGTCGTCCGGGTGGGCGATGGAGATGAGGGCCTTGGCTCGCTGCGCAAGGTTCTTGTTGCGGAGATAGACACAACCATATTCAGTGACAACGTATTGGGTCTGGAAACGGGTTGTGACCACACCGGCTCCCGGAGCGAGGTGGGCGACAATCTTGCCGCGGCCTTTGGCGGTGCGGGACGGCAGGGCGATGAAAGTCTTTCCGCCTTCCGAAAGGGCAGCACCGTACATAAAGTCGTGCTGACCGCCTACGCTGGAGAAGATCATATCACCGATGCTGTCAGCGCAGATCTGGCCAGTCAGATCCACCTCGATGGCGGAATTGATGGCCATAGCGTTCGGGTTCTGACGGATGCGCTGCGGATCGTTCGTCCAGCTTACATCGTAGAACATCGCGTCCTTGTTGTGGTCGAGGTACTCGTACATATGTCGGGAACCAAGGGCCAGACATGCGACACTGCGGCCGGGCTCAACCTTCTTCAACGAATTGTC
>OJAW01001267.1_pt1 | contig 15191 bp, 10 predicted proteins | sample 1589151 | NCBI WGS metagenome assembly OJAW01 (sample SAMN03283290) | human gut metagenome | biome: human-associated habitat; material: feces | host: Homo sapiens | place: Peru | collected 2012 | reverse complement strand
CAACCAATCTTTTATTAACCTTAATAATCTAATACCATGAAAAACACGTTGCAAATATAGTTGATTATATAGTGAAATGCAACAGTTTCAATAAAAAGATTGTCTGAATAAACATTATTTAAAACAGTGTCCATTCCATTTAAGACATCTTTGCATTTTAAAGTCTGGTAAATCCACATCTGTGGAAATTTTAAGTGGAACGTATGTGTTAAATGTCAATTCGCCATTTTCTTTATCCGAAAGAGAAACGACAATCATTATCGGGTCTAATACTACAGGTTCTTTCTTCCCGGTTTCTTTTTTCAGGGAATCAATTACTTGACTGTAAAAATCATCTCTTGCAGATATTACTACGTTTTTCTCTGTATCAAATGGGGTCCAGTCAATGGTGTAAAAGTCCACATCGCTTTCAGCTGCGGGATTGCCGTAATACCTGTTCATGCATATCAGATCTGTGCCAGTGTCTTTTTTCAGAAGCAGTAACTGTACACCTGATTTCTCTGATAGTCTGACATCAATGAATTTGTCATTAAGAGATACCAATTTAAGTTCGCCCCCTAAAAGGTTCTTGATTCCTTCTTTATTTTCATCAACATTGTCATTGTCAACAATGTCGCTTCGGATACTGCTGTTCATTATTGGCAAAATAGAATCCGGCATTTCTTTCCAAACGTCCTTCATCGTTTTCTGTGCATAAATCCCTTGTCCTGAGAGTATTATTAATGATGTTGCTATAATCTTTAGAATGTTCATCTGCTAGAATTTAATTATGTTTATTTGTTTGAATACAAAATTATAAAAAAAACATTTATCTGGAAATTATATTGGCAATTATCCCCAATAATTATCGTTAAAATCATGATCGAGATTTAACGTGTAGTGTTTTATGCCCATGCCGGCTGTTTATTCCAAATCGAAGATGGATTGATGTCAGGGCATATTCCGACCTTAGCGTGGAACAGACAATAATCTGGTGCCGACAAGAGCTGATTATGTTGTCGGGGAGAAATAAATATATAGTAAACACGATAAAAATCTATTTTTATCATATCGTTTAATTTAGTGTCATTAAAAAATAGTATATTTGCATTAATTTTCATGTCAACAAGGCGTTTTCCGCTGATATTTATACATCGAGGCGCTAAAAACATAATTAATTATTGTCAATAGAGACCTTTGAGAATATGTATTCCATATATCTTCCTGAAAGTCCTTTGTATATTTGACATCTTTAATGTATGTGTTGTTTGATATGTTGATCATTCAAGATAAACAGGGAAATTGAAGTTGAAAAATAATTAGAACAATATATAATGTTAGTTGATTTCAAGAATGTGAATATTTGCCAAGAATCCAAATGCGTTTTGGAGAATGTCAACTTCCATGTTGACGAAGGTGAATTCATATATATAATAGGTAAGGTCGGAGCAGGAAAGAGCAGTCTGCTCAAGACTATGTATTGTGAACTTGACATTGAAAGCGCAGATTGTGCCAATGTTCTTGACCACAATCTTTTGACAATAAAGCGCAGGCAGATACCGCAGCTGAGGAAAGGGATAGGAATCATTTTCCAGGATTTCCAGCTTCTTCACGACAGGACAGTTTATGATAATCTCAGATTCGTTTTGCGCGCCACAGGTTGGCGTGACAAGGCTTCTGTAGATGACCGGATAAACGAAGTGCTTGATGCAGTGGGGATGAGTGACGCTATAAACAAGATGCCTCACCAACTGTCTGGCGGTGAGCAGCAGCGAATAGCTATATCACGGGCTTTGCTAAATACTCCAAAGATAATCATAGCTGATGAGCCTACAGGAAATCTTGATGTGGAGACGGCCTCTAATATCGTGTCCCTGTTGAAATCCATAAGCCAGAAAGGCACAGCAGTCATTATGTCAACCCACAACATCCCGATGATTGACAAATATCCCGGAATCGTATACAGTTGCCAGAACGGCACATTAGAGGAACAAGACATTGACAAGATGTCGATGTAGGAAATACACGCGAACACTAAAAGATATAATTATGAAAGTAATGAAATTCGGAGGCACATCTGTTGGTTCTCCAGAGAGGATGAAAAGTGTCTCAAAATTGATAACTAGCAGTGGTGAACCTGTTGTCATCGTGTTGTCAGCGATGTCGGGTACCACAAACTCATTGGTTGAGATATCCAATTATCTGTACAGGAAGAATCCGGAAGGCGCCAACGAAGTGATAAACCGCCTTGAACAGAAATACATGTCACACGTAGAAGATTTGTATTCTACAGAAAAATGGAAAAAGGAAACGCGTAGTTTTCTCCGTGAGGAATTCAATTATCTACGTTCGTTCACAAAAGACCTCTTCACAAGTTTTGAGGAGAAGAGCATAGTGGCACAGGGTGAGATCATGAGTACGAACATGGTCGTGAACTACCTGAAAGAATGCGGAGTCGATGCAGAGTTGCTGTCGGCACTTGATTTCATGCGCACAGACAAGAACGGCGAACCTGATACATCGTATATCAAGGAGAAATTGACCGCTTTGCTTGAGGAAGTCAAAGGAAAGCAAATCTATATAACACAAGGTTTCATATGCCGTAATGCCTATGGCGAGATAGACAACCTGCAGAGAGGCGGCAGTGACTACACCGCTTCGCTTATCGGAGCTGCGATAAACGCCGAAGAGATACAGATATGGACAGACATTGACGGAATGCACAACAACGACCCACGCATCGTTGACGGTACAGAAGCCGTAAGGCAGCTTCACTTTGAGGAGGCAGCAGAGCTTGCCTATTTCGGTGCCAAGATCCTGCATCCTACTTGCATCCAGCCTGCAAAATATGCCGGCATCCCCGTACGCCTTCTGAACACGATGGAACCGGAAGCTCAAGGCACTATCATAGATAATGTCACTTTGAGGGGGAAAATCAAGGCAGTAGCTGCAAAAGACAATATCACGGCTATCAAGATAAAGAGCAGCCGCATGCTTCTGGCTACTGGCTTCTTGAGAAAAGTCTTTGAGATTTTCGAGAGCTACCAGACGGCAATCGACATGGTGGCAACCAGCGAGGTCGGCGTTTCGATGAGTATAGACAACGACACCCATCTGGCTGAAATAGTGGATGAATTGAAGAAGTATGGCACTGTGACCGTAGACACCGACATGTGCATTGTCTGCGTTGTCGGAGATCTTGACTGGAGCAATGTAGGCTTTGAGACGCTCGCCACGGATGCATTGAAGAACATCCCCGTGAGAATGATTTCATATGGCGGCAGCAATTACAACATTTCATTTCTCATCCGGGAAAGCGACAAGAAGGCTGCGCTCCAGAGCTTGAGCGACACTCTCTTCAAATAAAGAAAAGCAAGAAACGACACACAATAACAACACACAACACGAAGAATGAAAGGAATATTCCCCGTTGACAAGTTCATGGAAATCGAAACTCCGTTTTATTTCTATGACACGTCCCTCTTGAGCAAGACTTTAGAGGAGATAAACAGAGAGGCAGGCAGACACGATAATTTCCGTGTCCATTATGCAGTCAAGGCAAATGCCAACCCCAAGATACTGAATGTAATCCGCCATTACGGACTTGGCGCCGACTGCGTGAGTGGAGGTGAGTTAAAGGCGGCCCTGCGTAGTGGTTTCCCGCATGACAGGATAGTCTTTGCCGGTGTAGGCAAAAGCGATTGGGAAATAGCGCTTGGCATAGACAACGACATACAATGTTTCAATGTCGAAAGCATCCCTGAGCTTGAGGTGATTGATGAAATCGCCAGGGCGAAGGGCAAAATTGCGAATGTGGCATTCAGGATAAACCCTGATGTAGGTGCCCATACCCATGCTAACATAACCACAGGTCTGGCAGAGAACAAGTTCGGAATACCTATGGAGGAGATGGAACCGGTAATCCGTCTTGCAGCCAACACGAAGAACGTGAAGTTCAGAGGATTGCATTTCCATATAGGTTCACAGATTCTCGACATGGGCGACTTTGAGGCGTTGTGCAATCGCATCAACGACCTCCAGCAACAGCTTGAGCGCCATCATATTATAGTTGAGTCATTGAATGTAGGCGGAGGTCTCGGAATTGACTATCATGAGCCTGACAGAGCCTCTGTTCCCGACTTCAAGGGGTATTTCAACACGTATGCCAGATTCCTGAAGCTTCGTCCTCATCAGACTTTGCATTTCGAGCTTGGGCGTGCTGTAGTAGGTCAATGTGGGTCGTTGATTACCAGAGTGTTGTATGTCAAGGATGGAGTTTCCAAGAAGTTCCTTATCCTTGATGCCGGAATGACAGATCTGATAAGACCGGCTTTGTATCAGGCCTATCATAAGATAGAGAACATTTCAAGCGACGGGCCTACGGAAACCTACGATGTGGTCGGACCGATCTGCGAGTCGAGCGACGTGTTTGCAAAGGCGGCAGACTTGAATTGCAGTAGGAGAGGGGATTTGATAGCCATCCGGTCGGCAGGTGCCTATGGAGAGATTATGGCTTCACAGTACAACTGCAGGAAGTTGCCTGACGGTTACGTGTCTGAGGAGCTGAATATAGATTATTAACTTAAAACTTGGTTATAAGGAAGGCAGTATAAAATGTTAGTAGTTGATGATAAGACAATGGTGTTAGGAGGCGTTGCAATATTGCTTGCGCTTTTGTCTCCAATCGTAAACGCGTTGATTCTGAAATTGAAGGTAGGGAAGTCAGACATTGACGGCTCCTCATTGCCTGTCAACGATGTTTCATTGCCCAGCATTTCAGTAGTCATGACTGTTGATGACGAGGGTGAAGACCTCAAGAAGAATCTGCCACAATGGCTTGACCAGTCGTATGGCGGCAAATATCAGGTCATTGTAGTCGTTTCGGGCAACGACCCTCAGGTTGAGTCAATCCTCAAGCGATATTCGGGTTCCCCGTCGCTATACACCACTTTCATCCCGTCTTCGTCCCGCTATATGAGCAGGAAGAAGCTTGCCGTGACCATTGGCGTGAAGGCAGCCAGATACGACTGGGTGCTCTTGACGGATGTGGATTGCTATCCGGAGAAAGCCACATTCCTTGACTCCATATCCCGCAGGTCCATATCCGGCGATTGCCAGGGCGATTGTCAGATGGTGTTGGGCTACAGCAATTTCAGCTCCGACGCCCCGTCAGCCCGTCTCTTCGACAACACCTACAGTCTCTATCGCCAGTTGGCCCTGTCGCAAAGAGGCAGGACAGCAGGCTATTCCGGCAAAGTAGTACTGTTCAGAAAATCCATGTTCATCGAGGGCAAGGGCTATGACGGGAATCTGAAATACACGAGAGGCGAGTTTGAATTCCTGGCAAACAAATTCTCCACGGAATCCAACACGCTGGTCTTTGCATCTCCCGACGCTATGGTGATAGAAGACACCCCTTCTCACAAGGGTTGGACAAACAAGTGTCTCAATTATCTTGCAATACGCAAGACGCTTCGCAACTCCAGACTCCCGAGGTTCACATTCAATCTTGGCATAGTTTCCATGCTGTCGGCCAACATCCTGCTTACCGCCCTGATAGCCTGTTCTGCCATCGCCCGGATGTGGATACTCTGCGGCTGTGCGGTCTTTGCGTTGCTCCTGTCGTTCGTTCTGCGCACGGTGATTCTGTCCGTCCGCCTGCGCCCGTATCTTCACGGAATGTCGTTCGTCAAATTATGGTGGCTGGAACAGACGCTACCTTTCAGAAACTGCATGAGACTGCTGAAATATCGTTTCGCTGACAAATATGACTTCATAAGCCACAAGCTTTAAGCCCCTCGCCCAAACGGCCATCAATCAGCTTGTAAAAAAAGCAAAGGCTGCAAGCAGTCATAAAATGTAACATCAATGATGAGCGTTTGGGCGTTAAAAAGCCAGTGCGATGCAATATATCCCGTTTCACAACGTTATAACAATAGACGATAATTGGAGTTGCCACAAACTATAGGCAATAATGAGAGTTGCCCACAACAATAGACGATGATGAGGTTGACCCCAACAATATACAATAATGAGAGCTGACCAAAAATACTGAATTGATTTTTAAAAGCATGTGCCATGAATATACTCCATTGCATTCCACGTTCAGATTCAGGTTCAATACGGCAGACCCTGCTTGACGACTTGTTTTCGTTCAACACACAAGACCTCTCTAATTATGTGTTGACAGACAAGTCACAGCAATCTGAATTTGCAGCACGCGTAGGGACAGACAAGGTATATTGTTTCTCCTCCTCCCGTATATGGGCCAGGGGAGGCAAGAAACAGTTCAGGCATGTCGTTGCCGCCACCTCGGCAGAGATAATCCACATACATTCATTTGCAGACCTGTATTCTCTTCAGATCATGAGATGGGCCTTTGCCATGAGGATTCCCGTGGTCTTCTCCCCATACAACTCGATGATGCCCTGGCATTTGAGCAACATCCCTCTGCCCCTGAGGCTGAAGAGGACGATAGTTTCCCGGATGCTTCTCAAGCACACCGGAGCCACTGTCCTCACAAGCTCCAACCAGGAAACGGAGCGTATGAAGCAGATGTTCCGTCATGCGTTGGGCAGTTCGGGCCGCCTTTCCGTGGCCACCCGCATCAAGAGCATCAACGGTGAAGCAGACACCCTGCGCCTCGCATCCACCATGTTCTCCGTATACCGGAAGATCATCGACAGCAATCCCTTCTGGCTGATGAGCGAAAAAGACGTATATATAGAAAACGGTCTGGCGGCATTGGGAGCCATACTGGCTTCCGGCAAGGATGCCGACACCGTATTCCTGCCCCTGCAGAAGATAAAAACAGAGCTCTCCACCCTTTCCGCCGAGCATTGGCGACGCATCCAGCTTCATTCCTCAGACCAGGACATTCTCCCCGAGGTGCGCATGGCCTACGAGTCGCTGATGGGCACACCCGGCGAGTTCGACCCCCAGACTGTGGACCGCCATTCTGTGGTTGCCTTCAGGAGCGAACTGAAAAGGGACAAGCCTTCGATAAAGACATCCAGAATGCATCAGGTTTCCGAGGACTATTCAGAATACAAGAGCGAACTTCTCCTCTGCGTCATGCTTCTCAACATGAAGCACCTGACAGACACCCGAAGAGTGACGCGCAGAAACCTTTCCGACCTGTATCTCTATGCAAGGTTTGAAGACTACAACGAATATGTGCTCGAAGAGATGCTTTCAGATCTGGGCATACTGGAGTTCAGTTCCCGCATCCTCACACTCCTCGTCCACAGCATGTTCCTTGAAAAAGGGCATGTACCCGTAAAACTCTCACGTGAAAAGGATTTATGCAAAATGCAGAAGCAACTTTTCAAATCCAATATAATGTGAAGAAGTAACTTTTCAAATCCATATGATATGGAGCAGCAGCTTTTCAACTCCAATATAATATGAAGAAACAACTTTTCAAATCTAATATAATATGAAGAAAAACTTAAACCAACCGCAAGAGAACGAACTGCAGTATCTGCAGTTGTTGTCAAAGACCTTCCCTACCATTGCGGATGCGAGCACGGAGATAATAAACCTCCAGGCAATCCTCAATCTGCCAAAGGGAACCGAGCATTTCCTTGCCGACATCCACGGCGCCTACGAGTCATTCCAGCATGTGCTGAAGAATGCTTCGGGCAACATCAAGAGAAAAGTGAACGAGCTTTTCGGCAACCAGATCCGCGACACGGAGCTCCGCGACCTCTGCACTCTCATCTATTATCCCGAGCAGAAGCTCGAGATGGTGAAGCTCGTAGAGGAAGACATAAACGACTGGTACCACATCACCATCCACCAGCTTGTCACCATCTGCCGCGATGTGTCGAGCAAATACACCCGTTCTAAAGTCAGGAAATCCCTGCCCAAGGAGTTCTCCTACATCATCCAGGAGCTTCTGCATGAGCATTCCGACGACATCGACAAGGCTGGCTACGTGACTGCCGTCATCGACAGCATGATAGAGACCGACAGCGCCGACGACTTCATCATCGCCATTGCCCACGTTATCCAGCGCCTTGCCATTGACCGGCTCCATATTCTGGGCGACATCTACGACCGCGGTCCTGCCGCCCACAAGATATTGAACCTTCTCACCCATTACCACAACTGGGACATCCAGTGGGGCAACCACGACATGCTGTGGATGGGAGCCTGTGCCGGCAACGACGCCTGCATCACCAACGTGGTGAGAATCTCGCTGCGCTATGCTAACCTCACCACCCTGGAGGAGGGCTACGGAATAAACCTGCTGCCCCTTGCCACTTTCGCCATGGAGACCTACAAGGACGACCCATGCCTGGAATTCATCCCGAAGACCTCAGGCGGCACAGGCGTTCTCGATGAGAAGACCGTTCGCCTCATCGCCATGATGCACAAAGCCATCTCCGTAATCCAGTTCAAGGTGGAAGCCGCCTTGATAAAGAAGCACCCTGAGTGGAAGATGAAAGACCGCATGCTCTTCAACAACGTTGACTACGACAAGGGCGTGTGCACAATCGGCGGCAAGGAATATGCCATGAAGAGCTGCCTGTTCCCCACGGTAGACCCCAAGCATCCCAACGTGCTGACGAAGGAAGAGGAGGAACTCATGAAGAAGCTCCACCATTCGTTCACTGTGAGCGAGAAGCTGCGCAACCATATAGAGCTGCTGCTCAGCCACGGCTGCATGTACAACATCACCAACAACAACCTGCTCTTCCATGCTTCGGTGCCTCTCAACGACGACGGCACCCTGAAGGAAGTGGAGCTCTTCGGCGGCAAGAAATACAGCGGCAGGGAGCTGATGCACCATACGGGTCTCCTCGTGCGTGCGGCGTTCCAGAACGACAGTTCCGAGGCAATGCGTGATTTCGCGCGCGACTATTTCATGTATCTGTGGTGCGGTCCCGACTCCACACTCTTCGACAAGTCCAAGATGGCCACCTTCGAGCGTTATTTCCTTGAAGACGCCGAGACCCACAAGGAGTATAAGGGCAACTATTTCAAGATGAGAGACAACGAAGAAGTGGTGGACAGGATTCTCGACGCCTTCGAGGTGCGCCATCCCAACCGCCACATCATCAACGGCCACGTGCCCGTGCATGCCGGAAGCGGCGAGAACCCAATAAAGGCCAACGGCAAGCTGATGGTCATCGACGGCGGTTTCTCCAAGGCCTACCACAAGGAGACGGGCATTGCCGGCTACACGCTCATCTATCACAGCCGCGGCTTCTTCCTTGTGCAGCACGAGCCGTTCACGAGCGAGGAGGATGCCATCAAGCGTGGCACCGACATCAAGAGTTTCACCAAGATTGTGGAGATGTCTTCTCACAGGATGCTCGTTGCCGACACCGACATCGGCGATGACCTGCGCGGACAGATCGAATATCTCAAGAAGCTCCTCTATGCCTACAGGTATGGATGGATAAAGGAGCGCGGATAGGGGGCTATATCTCCTATTAGTCTTATAAGACTGATAGGGCTGATAGAACTAATAGGACTTATAGGACTAATAGGACTGATAAAACCTATATCTCCTATAAGTCCTATCAGTCTTATTAGTCCTATCAGCTATATTCTGCCTGGGCATTATTTGCTGCCCTTGAGCGCCTTGTCCATGTTTTCGGCGGCACGTCTGCCGTCGCCCATAGCCAGGATCACCGTGGCTCCGCCGCGCACGATGTCGCCTCCGGCGAAGATTTCCTTCCTTGAGCTCTGCATGCAGTCGTCCACGACGATGGTGTCCTTCCTGCCCAGTTCCAGTCCCTCGATGGATTTCGGCACGAGGGGGTTCGGCGACACGCCCACCGCTACTATCACCTGGTCGGTCTCCACGGTCAGGGTCTTGCCTTCTATAGGTTTCGGACTTCTTCTTCCGCTGGCGTCGGGCTCTCCCAGTTCCATCACCTGTAGCACCGCCTTGCATACGGCACCGTTTTCGTCGGCGATGTATTCAATAGGATTGTGCAGGTTGAGGAAATTTATCCCCTCCTCCTTGGCGTGTCTCACCTCTTCCAGTCTTGCCGGCATTTCAGCCTCCGAGCGTCGGTAGACTATTGTCACGTCGGCTCCCAGTCTCTTGGCTGTTCGGCAGGAGTCCATGGCAGTGTTGCCTCCGCCAATCACGAGCACCTTCTTGCCGAAGTTCATCGGTGTGTCCGTCTTCGGGTCGGCAGCATCCATGAGGTTCACTCGTGTCAGATATTCGTTAGACGACATTATGTTGATGGCGTTTTCTCCCGGAATGTTCATGAAGTTTGGCAGTCCTGCTCCGCTTCCCACGAAGAATCCCTTGAATCCCTCTTCCTTTAGCTGCTCTATGGTGACAGTCTTTCCGATGATGCAGTCTGTGGTGAACTCCACTCCGAGCTTCCTGAGGTTTTCTATCTCCACGTCCACGATGTGGTTGGGCAGTCTGAACTCCGGAATTCCGTATTTCAGCACACCTCCGATTTCGTGCAGCGCCTCAAACACGTGCACCTCGTAGCCCCTCTTTGCCATGTCGCCTGCGAAGCTTAGTCCAGAAGGTCCTGAGCCCACCACAGCCACTTTCATTCCGTTGCTCTCCGGCTTTTCTGTGGTCTGTTCTCCGCATCGCTGTGCGTAGTCGGCAGCGAATCTCTCCAGGTATCCTATAGCCACTGCCGGCTCGTTCATCTTCAGATGCATACACCGGCTTTCGCATTGCTTCTCCTGCGGGCACACTCGTCCGCACACAGCCGGCAGCGACGATGTGTTCTTGAGCACCCGTGCGGCTCCCTGGATGTTTCCTCGCTCTATGTTCTTTATAAACGACGGTATGTCGATACTCACGGGGCATCCCTCGGTGCACGTTGGCTTTGCGCAGTCCAGACATCTTTTTGCTTCTCTCTGCGCCATTTCGAGCGTTATTCCCTGGTTTACCTCTTCCTTTCGGTGTGCTATTCTGTATTCTGGTGAGAGTTCCGGCATCTCCACTCTCTCTATCGCCATGCGCTCCTTTGGCTTCATGCTCTTGCGCAGCTCCTTGCGCCATTCAGCGTCTCTGTCCTTGAGCTGCTCCAGAGTCTCTGTGGTGAAGGCTGCCGTGGCGTCAGCGCCGTGGGTCTGCGCCTTGGCTCCGCAGTTGCATTCAGCGGTCTCTGGCCTGCACAGATGCTCTTCGAAATGTTCCATCTCTTCTCTCTCTGCAGCCTTGAATGTGCCCATTCTCTTGAACATCTCGTCCCAGTCAACGAGTGCTCCGTCGAATTCCGGTCCGTCGATGCATACGAACTTTGTCTTTCCTCCTATTGTCAGTCGGCATGCGCCGCACATTCCCGTGCCGTCCACCATGATTGTGTTGAGCGACACGTCGGTGGGGATATTATATTTTCCGGTGAGCAGGCAGCAGAATTTCATCATTATCGGGGGTCCGATGGCCACCACCTTGTCAATGTGTTCCTGGTTGATGAATTTCTCTATTCCTATGGTCACCACTCCCTTCTCGCCGTATGATCCGTCGTCGGTCATTACGATCACTTCGTCGCTGTATTCCCTCACCTCGTCTTCGAGTATGATGAGGTCTTTGTTTCTTCCGGCTATCACGGAGAGGATTCTGTTTCCCGCCTTCTTGAGCGCCTTTATGATGGGCAGCAGGGGGGCTGTGCCCACTCCTCCTCCGGCGCACACCACGGTGCCGAAGTCCTGTATGTGTGTGGGGCTTCCGAGCGGTCCCACCACGTCTTCCACGTAGTCGCCCTCGCTGAGCCTGCAGAGTTTCCTGGACGAGAGTCCCACTTCCTGCACAACGAGCGTTATGGTGCCCCTGCGGGTGTCGGCGTCGGCTATGGTGAGCGGCATCCTCTCACTGTTTTTGTCCACTCTGATTATCACGAAGTTGCCTGCCTTGCGGCTTTTTGCTATGAGGGGCGCTTCGATTTCGAATTTGAATACTTTTTCCGAGAACTGTTGTTTCTGTATTATCTTGTTCATGGCCGTTAGTGGTTTTGATTTGACTAATCTGTGTATTAGATTTCTTTTGCCGTGCAAATATAGCAACATTTTTTGAATGCTACCATTTTGCACGGCAAAAAATCAGTATGTCGGCGGCTTTCTCACTTTATTTCTATCCATGTGGGCTCTCCGGGCTTGCGGCTGTCGAGCAGCTGCATGAGGCGTGTCAGGGCTCTGCGTGAGTTGAGCACCATGCCTTTCTTGAGATTTTCGCCCACGAGGATGTAGCCCCGGGTGTCGGCGGCTGTGTTTCCGCTGTGGTAGTTCATAAAAATAGGTGTTTTGTGGTTAGCCAATCAGTTGTTTACATTCTCTGTTCCGCCGCTTTGCGCTTCTGTTCCGCTGCTTTGCGGTTCCGTTTCGCCTCGTATGCCGCCATCAGCCTTTCGTATTCCATTTTCTTTCCCTCATACTCCCGTCGCATCTCGTCTTTCAGCGGTTTGGCGAGCTGTCGGCAGAAGTTCAGGTCGCCTTTCGACGAACCGGCATTGGCAAAGAGTATGTTGTATAGCGGAGCATACACCTTCCTGCCGTCGTATAGTCCGTAAACTCCCGAGGGCATGTCCGGCGTTCCGCTTGCCGCTCCGATTAGGCCCGAAACGATGTTCAGCGTTCCGATTATCATCTTGTCGCGGCTCACCACGTCGTCGTGTAGCTGCATGATTCTCTTGAGTATGGGAGGGAGGTCTTCCGTATCCAACTTGTCGGAGAATGTATAGCCGTTGGAAAAACCTTTACAAGATTGTCTCAATTGTCTCAATTGTCTCATTGTCTCATTGTCTCCAGTAGAATTGGTGGTATTGTCTAAGTTGTTATATATCAATATATTATCTTTTTTATTACATTTATTATCCATCTTATGAGACAATGAGACATTGAGACAATTGAGACTTTTTTGTAAAGACTTTTCTTCTCTTTTCCCTCTTTCCCTTGCCATCTCCTTGAGGTCAACATTTGCCAGATCTCTTGCCATCTGGAAGAAAGTTGCGATAGTGATTCCTCCCTTGTTTCCTTTCATGCAGTTGTCGTAGAGTCGGTTGCATTCCCGTGAGTCGTAGTCGGCGTTCATTTGCGAGAGGCGGTCGAAAATCTGTCTGCCAGCCTCTCCGAGTCCGTCGGAAAGTGCGAAGGCGAGTCTCAGCCAGTTGTCGTAGCCTTGTGTGATGTCAAATCCAAACTTGCCCTAATTCCGATTGGGGCTGAACAGAGAAAAGCCAAGCCGGCTTCGGAGTCTGTCGTATGACGACTTCCGGAGCCGGCTTTGTTCGTTTCGTCTTGCCGGGGGGCAGACGGTTTCCCGTTGTCTGATTGATTGTCAGCGCTCAATACTATCTGTCCCTCCCCTTCGGGGGAGGCCAGGTGGGGGCTGGAGTGATGAAGCAAGGTTACTCTTTCCAGTCCCCCGTTTATCTGATTTTCCCGAGTTCCTCCTGCATCTGCTGCTGCAGCTCGGCAGCCTTGGCGGCCGCCACCTGTGCGAAGTCAGTGCCGGAGTTGGCGTAGATGATGCCACGGCTGCTGTTCACGAGCAGTCCGCAGTCTTTGTTCATGCCGTATTTGCACACCTCCTCGAGGCTTCCGCCCTGTGCGCCCACTCCCGGCACGAGCAGGAAGTGGTCGGGGGCTATCCTGCGGATGTCTTCAAACATCTTGCCCTGTGTGGCGCCCACCACATACATCATGTTGTTTTTGTCGCCCCACTTCTGCGATGTGCGGAGCACTTTCTCGAAGAGGCGCTCGCCGTTCTGGTCGGCGGTGAGCTGGAAGTCGTGAGACCCCTTGTTGCTGGTCAGGGCGAGCAGTATCACCCATTTGCCCTCGTATTGCAGGAACGGCACCACGCTGTCTTCTCCCATATACGGTGCCACGGTGAGCGAGTCGATGTTGTATTCCTCGAAGAATGTGCGGGCATACATGGTTGATGTGTTTCCGATGTCTCCGCGTTTGGCGTCGGCGATGATGAAGTGGTCGGGGTAGGCCCCCTTGAGATAGTTGATTGTCTTCTCGAAGGAGACGAGTCCCTTCACTCCCATGCTCTCGTAGAAGGCGAGGTTGGGCTTGTAAGCCACGCAGTATTTTGCGGTGGCGTCGATTATCTGCTTGTTGAAGGCGAAGATGGGGTCTTCGCCGTCGAGCAGGTGTTGCGGGATTTTCTTGATGTCGGTGTCGAGTCCGACGCAAAGGAAGGTTTTCTTCGTGAAAATCTGTTTTATGAGTTCTTCTCTGGTCATAGCGTTATGAAATGTTTTTTTTGTTTGTCTTTTCTATAGCTCGTTCTCTTTCATCCTCTCGGCGTTTTCCTCCACAGTGAGCGCGTCAATCATCTCCTGAATGTCGCCGCCGAGGAATCCCTGCAGGTCGTGAGTGGTGAAGCCGATGCGGTGGTCGGTCACGCGGCCCTGGGGGAAGTTGTATGTGCGTATCTTTGCCGAGCGGTCGCCGGTTGAGACCAGTGTCTTGCGGCGCGAGGCGATGTCGTCGATGTATTTCTGGTGTTCGCGGTCGTATATGAAGGTGCGCAGGCGCGAGAGGGCGCGCTCCTTGTTTTTGGGCTGGTCGCGGGTCTCCGTACATTCGATGAGAATTTCCTCAACTTCGCCCGTGTTGGGGTTTTTCCAGGGATAGCGTAGTCTCACGCCCGACTCCACCTTGTTCACGTTCTGTCCGCCGGCTCCGCTGCTTCTGAAGGTGTCCCATTTGATGTCGCCCTCGTTGATGTTCACCTCAAACTTGTCTGCCTCGGGCAGCACTGCCACGGTAGCCGCCGAGGTGTGCATCCTGCCCTGTGTCTCGGTTGCGGGCACGCGCTGCACACGGTGTACGCCAGACTCGTATTTCAGCACTCCGTACACTCCGTCGCCGCTCACGGCGAAGTCGATTTCCTTGTATCCTCCGGCTGCTCCCTCGCTCACGCTGGTCACTGAGAGTGTCCATCCCTTGGAGTCGCAGAAGCGCTTGTACATGCCGAAGAGGTCGCCGGCAAAGAGGGCTGCCTCGTCGCCGCCTGCTCCTGCACGGATCTCCATCTGCACGTTCTTCGAGTCTTCGGGGTCCTTGGGTATGAGCGCAATCTTTATCTCCTCCTCAATCTTGGGCTGCTTCTCCTCGTTCTCTGCCAGCTCCTCACGTGCCATCTCCTTCATCTCGGGGTCGGTCTCGTTGGCCAGTATGTCCTTTGCCTCCTTTATGCTGTTGAGACAGGCTATGTAGCGTTTGCGTGCGTCCATGATGTCGCTAAGGTCTTTATATTCCTT
>OJAW01001264.1_pt1 | contig 15224 bp, 9 predicted proteins | sample 1589151 | NCBI WGS metagenome assembly OJAW01 (sample SAMN03283290) | human gut metagenome | biome: human-associated habitat; material: feces | host: Homo sapiens | place: Peru | collected 2012 | reverse complement strand
CTGATAGTTTCAACCGTCAACATTTTATACGCATCTGTTGTTCAAAGAGGTTTGTCATTTGACGGTTCGCTCGCTTTTGCGCAACTTTTGGAAAACTTTGGAAACAACGACGGCAAAATGCACTTTTTTGCATTTTTAAGGGCAAGAGTTTTTATAAGTTATCTGCAACAACTTTTACTAAACGTTGCCTGCTTGATTTTTGACATTAAATCAAAAACAATTATGGGCTTTTTGTTTACCTTACCGTTTTTCTTATACCCTTTGTCGGTTACTGTTTGGAATTGGTTTTTGGTCAAAAGAACGAACAGATACGATATCTTTTTAATATCGCTCGGAATATATTGCCTTTTCGTTTTGCCGAGCCAAATATGGGCTGACGTTGAAGCAATGCTCGCAATCCCTCTGTTTTTAACGTTGTTTCATTACTTGTGCGCCGATATTAAATATAAAAAACTCGATATTGCTTTAATGATTTTTCTAACAGTCGTTGCGTTCTGTTCTTCGGAAGCAATCATTTATTGCGGACCGCTGATGTTTTTGTCCTCTCTTTTTTATGCAAAAAAATCAACCGACAAAACCGCAAAAATCATCAAACGAATTATCGGTCTGTGCGGCTTATTAATGCCCGTTTCTTACTTCTTTTACTATATTGATGATTTGAGCATCTTAGTCAACGAAGGCACCAGATTTTTTGGAGAAATAAATTTCTATATGGATAGTTTATTCTACCAATGCCCGTATTTGATAATGATTTGCGCAATGGTTGTTATTTTATATGCATCTTTAAAGAAAAAACCGTTCAACACCGTTGAAAAAAGCATACTTTTCTTTCTCTCGGCAGTTGCGATTTATTTAACATTTACTAAAAATTATTTCTCGATTTATATGCCTGTTGAAGGTTGCCGAGTTTTGCTTTTTATTGTTTTGCCGATTGTAATGATTTTCGTAACAGCAAAAGATTTCAAAGCCTGTAATACGGAAATTTCCCCCGCAAAATTCCAAAATCTGATAATCACTCTTTTGCTTGTCGGAATCGTCAATACTTGCGTTCAAATTAACAACTCGACAATTTATCGAAATTGTCTTAATTCAATTCTCAATCAGGTCAAAAGCCATCCCGAAACGATTGTTGATTTTTACGACGAAGATACCCCCGATAGTGAACGGTTTGACACAATTTTCATTACGGATTTCTATCCGCTCGTTTATATAAGCACCGTTCAGGATTACGAAATCGACCAACTTTTGTACGGAATATCAAGCAAATCCCGCAATCCCAAAAATGCGAAAAAACTATACGGATTGTGGATAGAAGAAAATCAACTCTTCACAAACTATCGAATTTGTTTTTCGAAAAAGAATAAATTTTGGAATTTGGAAAAAATTTATGATGAAGCAGAAAAAAATCCGATAATAATCGAATAAAAAAGACGAGCAAAAAACTCGTCTCTTATAATTTTTGATATTTGAGAAAGTTTTATTTTCCCAAAGCAGCGGCTTTATCCATAGTGCCTTTTACCACTTCGTCAATGATTTCACCGATTTTGTTATCGGCGAGAATGTTATTTCCGACTTCAGTGCAGCCACCGGGGGTTGTAACGTTTATAATTAATTGTTCTACGGGAACGCCTGTTTCCATAACCATTTTCGCAGAACCGAGCGCTTTTTGTGCCGCTAAGGTCAACGCGGTTTGTTTATCCAAACCGTATTTTTCACCCGCTTTTGCAAACTCGTTAATAAAGCAATAGAAATAAGCAGGTCCTGAGCCGCTGACCGCCGTAATAACGTCAATATTCTTTTCTTCTTCTTTTACCGCAACACCGAGACTGTTAAAGATTTTGCAAATCAAATCAGCGTGTTCGTCTTTCGCATATTTACCTTTGCAAACCGCACTCATGCCCGCCTTAACGAATGCGGGAGTGTTCGGCATAACTCTGATAACAGGCAAATCACCCGTAAATTCTTCAATTGTGGAAGTCGAAACTCCTGCCGCGATTGAAACTACGAGTTTATCACCTTTTAAATCTTCTTTTATGCCCGACAAAACATCTTTAAGCACAAAAGGTTTTACCGCAAAAAATACGATGTCGGAATTTTTGACAACTTCATTGTTTGAAGAAACGGGGGTAATTTTCAAATCGTTCTTCATTTTTTCAAGCGCTTCGGAATTAACATCCGAAACCGAAATATTTTCACTTTTGCAAAATTCAGAGTCGATAATCCCCTTGATTATTGCCGTTGCCATTTTTCCAGCACCGATAAATCCAATTTTTTTATTCATAATAATTCTGTTGATTTGCGAATTAATTGGGATCGAATATTTGCGAATTATTTGGGATAAAACCATTGAATTATTTGGGATCTTTTTAGTAAAGTTTACCAAGTTAACTCAAGCTTATCCTGCAAATCACTTCTATTTACCTTACACACAGAATTTTACCATAAGTAATTATTTTTTACAATAAGTATTTAGAAAATAATATTAATTGTTATTTAATTCTTTTACTTTAATACTGCTATTCATAGATTTAACTATATCACTATATTTAGTATATATTTCTTTATAATTAGATAAATAATTAGAATCTATTATTGAAAAAGGTATTACCTTAAAATCCGTATAATTACCAGTATAATAAGTATATAATAGTTCGCTCTCTAAATTATTAATAGATATTTTATTAGTAGTACTATTCTTCTCTATATCTAAACTAACCATAAGTCCCACTCTATTAGCAGTATTAACTACTTCATGAGCGGATATAAAATTACCCAAAGAATATATAACTAAAGTATTATTAATATAAGTAATTGGTTGTACTACATGTGGATGTGTACCAATTATAATATCTACTCCATTATCACTTAGAAACTGAGCCATATCTTCTTGATATTTATTTGGAGTAAATTCATATTCAGTACCCCAGTGCATAGCCACAATTAAAACATCTACTTTATCTCTTACTCTATTTATATCTTCTTTTACTGTGCTCTTATATTCTTGATATTTAGTATCAGTATCAGGATTATTACCAGTACAAGGCCATACATTAACTAGGTATTCTTTACCAGTGGGAACTTTAATACCATTAGTACCATAAGTATAATTAAGCATTGTATAAGTAATATTATTCTTCTTAAGAATATGTACTTCATTTCTCTCTTCAGTACTAGAGTATGATCCTACCGCTAGAACATTAGATTTATTATTCCAATAATTTCTTGAATTTAGTACTGCTTTCTCACCTCTATCAAGAGTATGATTAGTAGCTAGACTAACTAGATTAAATCCAGCATCAAGCATATCATCTCCTACTTCGTATGGTGAATTAAAAGATGGATAACTACTTACTCCAATATCACTACCGCCAAGTATTGTCTCTTGATTGTAATAGCCAATATCATAATTGCTAACTATCTTTTTTATATTTTCATACATTGGTTTAAAATCATAACCATTATAATTAGCATTCTTACTTGCTTCTTTATATATCTTATCATGAATAAGATTATCTCCAACCATAATAAGAGATATCTTATCATTTTCTTTTACTTCTTCTTTAATATTATCTTTAACATTATTATTTTTATTACCAAGTTTATATATAATAATACCACTAAGTAAAATTATTAAGGTTATGATAAAGATAAATCTTAATAACTTCTTTTTATTTATTCTTCTTTTTCTACTCATATAACCTCACATTCCTACTGAAAGATTTTTCTATATTTTGTAAAATCTTTCAGTACGTTTTATTCTTTAAAAGGAAGACATAGTCTTCCCAATATATTATTTACTATTCATATGCTGGAACTACATACATATTACTATCATACTTTTGGATAACAGTTTTATATGTTTCATAAGTTTTCATATAACTTGGTAAATAATCTTTAATTTTTTCATTAGAGAATGGTATTACTTTAAAGTTTCTCCAATTCTTATAATAAGTATAAATAAGTTCGGTACTAACATCACTAATTTTAATGGTTTTATCATTACCTTTAACAGTCTTAGTAATCTTAAAACCAGTCATAGCACCAACCATACATTTATAATTAGTACAAGTATCTTGATTTTGATATTGAGCGGATATTAAGTTACCTAATGAATATATAACTAGTGTATTATTAATATAAGTAACTGGCTGAATAACATGGGGATGTGTACCAATTATTACATCTACTCCATTATCACTTAAGAACTGAGCCATATCTTTTTCATATCTTGTAGGTTCATGAGTATATTCTACTCCCCAGTGCATAGCCACAATTAAAACATCTACTTTATCTCTTACTCTATCTATATCTTCTTTTACTGTATTTTTATATTCTTGATACTTAGTATCAACATCAGGATTATTAATATTATCAATATCAGTAGGCCATACATTAACTAAATATTCCTTACCACTTGGAACTCTAATACCATTAGTACCATAAGTATAATTAAGCATAGTATAAGTAATACCATTAGCTTCTTCAACATGTACTTCATTTCTCTCTTCAGTACTAGAGTATGATCCTACTGCAAGAACATTAGATTTACTATTCCAATAATTTCTTGAATTAAGTACTGCTTTTTCACCACTATCCATAGTATGATTAGTGGCTAGACTTACTAGATTAAATCCGGCATCAATCATTGCATCTCCTACTTCGTATGGAGAATTAAATACTGGATAACTCTTTAATCCTAGTTCAGTTCCTCCTAGTATTGTTTCTTGATTATAATATTTTATATCATAATTACTAACAATAGGTTTAATTAGTTCATACATTGGTTTAAAATCATAACCATTATAATTAGCATTCTTATTAGCATCTTGATATAAACTAGAATGAATTAAATTATCTCCTGCAGTTATAACACTCGCAGTATATACCTTTTCTTTTTCTTCTTCACTAGGTTTACTAATAGGTTTATCATTACTACCTTTAAGTAAATATTTTATACCAAAATAAGTACCAATAGCTAGTCCTATTCCAAGTACTATAACAAGAACCAGTCTACCTACTTTTAACCTTCTTTTTACCCTTCTTTTCTTCATTACCATAAAACTCCTTTACCACTTTAGTATCCTTAAAGAATACTATTTCTCCAGTCATTGTATTAACTCTTAATAACTTAGCATTAAAAGTATCTCCTATAAAAATCTTTTCTCCCTTATAACCATCTATTGAGCAGCCCTCTTTATTAACATGGTAATAACTTCTATTAAAGAATACTTTACCATATACCATCTTATCAGGATATAATACTAATAAATAATTATCATAAATACCTGCGACCATAACATCAAAGTATTGCTTTTCATATTGTTTCATAAATTCAGCTTTTCTAATATCATCTAATTTTCTCTCAGCTTTAATAGCCCTAAGTTCTGAAGAAGTAGCTATTTTGGCTATAAGCGGAGTAATTTTATCCCACTTTCTTTTAGCATAATCTACTCCTTTACTAGTAGCATCCTCTAATATTCTTTGATTTATAGTATCAGCAATTCTTCTAATTGGAGACGTACCAGTAGAATAAGCTCCCATTCCTAAAGCAAAGTGTCCAACATTGCATGATGAGTATTTAGCTTTAGATTGTCCCATAATAGCCATCTTATCATATATAACTTTTTCGTCAGAATCAGCATATGCTTTCTGTACTTCTTTGATATCTTCCGCAGTGAAATCTTTCTTTTTATTAATATTAATTTTATATCCTTTTTTCTTAAGTAAATTTATCCAGGTACATATCTTTTCGTCATTTGGTTTGTCATGAAATCTAGATATAAATGGTAAATTATTCTTCATAAAATAATCAGTCATACACATATTATGAAGTAACATCAAAAATTCAATTAACTCTTCAGCCTTACCTTGATGTCTTTCTTTAATATCAATAATGTTATTATTTTCTAAGAAGAACTTAACTTCATCAGAAGTAAACTCTAGGAAACCTTCATTAAGCATCTTTTTCTTTACTTTCATCGCTGAACTATATAAATCATCTAACATATCTATATAATCTTCATAGCCGTCAAGTATCAAATTGTCTTCTAGATACTTATTAACTTCTTCATAAGTCATTCTCTTTCTATTATTGATTACTGCTCTATTTATTTTGTAATTAAGTACCTTACCAGAATTATCTATTTTAATACTCATAGATACGGCATATCTATCTTCTCCAGGTACTAATGAGCAGATACCATTAGATAAGTTTTCATGCATCATAGGACTAGCGCATCCTGGAAAGTATACTGAAATGCCTCTTGCTAAGGTCTCATCCCACATAGCACTTCTATCTTTAATATATCTATTAGGATCGGCAATTTGAACATATATAGTATTATTGTGATAACTAACAGCATCATCAAAATCTTTAGTATCATCACCATCTATAGTAACTGAAGTTATATTTCTCTGATCTTTTAAACCATTTCTTTTGGCCTCATTAATTTCATCTTCACTCAAAGACATCTCTATTTTACTAACTTCTTCAAGATATTTATCACTAAAATCAATAGGAAAGCCATTTAAAGCTAGTGTTTCTTTTTCTATTGTTCCTGGATCATCTTTATGTCCTATTACTTCTTTAACAGTATTATATTCACCACTTATTAATAACCTAGTTCCAAGAGGGTATATATCTTTTAAATATACATCTGCCTTACCATCACATCTTGCTACATAGTTTTTACCATCTTTTACTACCTCTGCTACATAGTCATAATACTTTCTATCAATTATCTTAACTACTTTAGCCATACCTCTTTGATTATAAGGCTCTACTAATACTATGTCATTATGAGCTAGTTTTCCTTTATCTTTATAGACAACATCATACTCAGTACCATTATCAAGTACTACAATAGCCCCTTTTCTAGCAGTAATCTTAATAGTACCTTTCTTTAAACTAGTATTAGAAACAAGTATATATTTATCATTATTATTCTTATATACTATTCCTTCTTTTCCTAGTAATCTCAAAGTATTATGTACTTCTTCCTTATCTTCACCCAAGATACCCGCTATCTCTTTAACCCCTAAATTATTATTCTTCTTGATACTCAAAAGTTCTATTATTTTATTTTCCATTTTTGACTCCTTTTACTTTTTAGTATCATTTTTCTTCTTCTTTTTATCTTTTCCTTCTTCATATATTTCAAAGTCAATAGTACTCTTATCTTTATCAGCACCAATAACTTTTACTACTACTTTATCACCGAAAGCATATTTTCTCTTGCTTCTTTTACCTAGTAATGCCATTAAATCTGCGTTATATATAAAGTAATCTCCTTTGATATCCTCTACTCTTACTAATCCTTCGACTGTATTATCTAGTTCGACAAAGAAACCAAATTCTTGGACGCCACTTATTATGCCTTCGTATACTTCACCAATATGATCCATCATGTATTCTGCTTTCTTCATTTTGTCTACATCTCTTTCACAGTTCTGAGCTTCTTGCTCTCTGATACTTAAATGATCGGTAGCTACTGGTAAATATTCTTTATTCTTATTTATTATATCTTCACTATAATTATAGTTATATTCTCTAACTAATCTATGAAGTATTAAGTCAGGATATCTTCTTATTGGAGAAGTAAAATGACTATAACACTTACTTCCAAGTCCAAAGTGTCCTATATTAACATCCGAGTAAACAGCCTTAGCCTGACTACGAATAGCCATATCATGTAATACTTTAACTTCTGGTACATTCTCTAAACTATTTAATATCTTCTGCAAATCTTTAGGAGTCTCTATCTTACTTTTACCTACTGGAGTATATCCATGTAGACTTAAGAACTTAATAAACTCTTCTATTCTCTTTTCATTAGGTTTATCATGTACTCTATATATACCAGGTAAGTTTTTATAAAAGATTGAACCTGCGACTGTTTCATTCGCGGCAATCATAAAGTTCTCAATTAACTGTTCACCAGTTCTTTGCTCTCTAGCTTTAATATCTATAGGATGACAATTTTCATCTACAATAATCTTAGCTTCATCAGATTCAAATTCAATATATCCTCTATTAATCATTTTCTTTCTAAGTATTTTAGATAATTCTTCCATTACTATTAAAGTATCAGCAAATTCTTCATAGCCATCAGGAATAATATTATCTTCAAGAATAAGATTAACGTTATCATAAGTCATTTTCTTTCTACTTCTTATTATTGAAGGAGTAATCTCATACTTAGTAACATTACCCTTACTATCAATATGCATAATACAACTCATAGCGAATCTATCTTCATTTTCATTAAGAGAACATATACCATTAGATAATTTATGTGGTAACATTGGAAGTACTCTGTCTACTAGATATACTGAAGTACCTCTAAAATATGCTTCTTCATCGATCTTAGTACCTTCTTTTACATAGTAAGAAACATCGGCAATATGAACACCAAGTATATATTCATTAGCACTAATTTTCTTTATAGATACTGCATCATCTATATCTTTAGTATCCGCTCCATCAATAGTAAATATCATCTCATCTCTTAAGTCTTTTCTACCACTAGCTAAACCTTCTTTAATATCATTACTGCTTAAAAACTGTGGTATACTTTCTAATTCATCTATTACTTCTTTAGGAAACTCTGGATTAAAATTATACTCATAAACAAAAGATAAAATATCTACGCCGACATCATTCTTATGTCCTATAATTTTAGTTATTTTACCTATTCTATTACCATCTTTTAAAGGTTCTACAACTACTTTATGGCCTTCGACAGCACCATTTAAATAGTCTCTTGGTATATATATATTCTTACCTTTTTTATCAGGTTTAACGAAATAATCACCATCTATTAAGATAACCTCACCTACTAAAGGATCATAGTTTCTTTTGATTACTCTAATAATTTTACCTTCGGGTTTTAATGGATCTTTATTTAAGTATTCAAATAATACCGTATCACCATCTTGGGCGCCATTTATATTTTTTTCATTAACATAAACATCTTTTACATCTTTACCAATTTCAATAAAACCAAAACCTTTATCATTTAAAATTAAATCCCCTTTTACTAAATGACTATTTTCTAATAATAAATACTTATTTTTTCTCTCACTATAGTATAAAATACCTTCACTAACTAATTCATCTAAAGTATTTTCTAGTCTTTGATATTCCTCTATTGTATTTAAAAGTAATTTATCATTAATTTCCATAATTGTAAGAGAAGTATTTTCATTTAGTAGTTCTATTATTCTTTCTTTCATAATTCCTCCTATTACACAAAATAGACTTAATTACTTAAGTCTATTTCTATTTAACTATATTGATATTATTAAACATAATATAAAGAAAGAAAACCCAAGTACATAAGTAAGTCTAGTTATAAATAGTTCGAATCCTCTCTCTTTCCTGTTAGCAAACAAATCTGAATTTCCACCCTGAATTATTTGAGAGGCAGATTCAGCTTTACCACTTTGTAATAATACTACTGCTATTAACAAAACAGCTATAATAACCGCAGCTATTGTCATTTATATCAATCCTTTCTCACAAGATATATTATAGCAAATATCTATATCTTTGTAAATATTTATTTTTTATTTTTCACTTAGATATTTTACCATTATATCATCAAGTTTTACTTTAGATATTGGCATCTTTATATATTCAGTATCACTATCTTTGTAATCTTCAAGTGTTACCATAATAACTTGTAATTTATATCCCGCTATTAGGGATAACTTAGTCATAGTTCTTTTTCTTTCTTCACTAGTAGCAATATCATAGTTTTCAATACCTGATATAGTATTAGATAAAAATACTATATCAAATGTTTTATCACTTCTAAGTAATTCTGTAAGTTCCTCTATACTACTTGAAGTACTAATATCAACATTATAATTAACAAGTAATTCTGTAAACTTATTTATGTCTAAATGATTATCTAAGGCTATCAATATCTTTTTACCGCTATAATTATTATACTTGATATCTTCTTCCTCTACTACTTCGTTATTATCTTTAATTTTTTGAAATAATGCAAAATTAAAGATTAATGAAGAGTTATCTTTCTTAACTTCAGAGGCACCTTTTTGAAGTTCTACTAATCTATTATATAATTCATACTCCCAAGCATTAGTATCTATTATACATTTATTATCTCTTTCAATAAAATCTAACTTAGTATTTTTATAACTTACTATTATACCAAACATAAGTTTACAATTATTTCTTACAGATATTTTAGATATATTAATAGTTAAATCATATCTATCAAAATAATTATTAATAAACTCTGTTAAGTAAGTAAATGTTTGTTTAATATTATCATCATCGCCATATAATACTTTAGGTATATTATCATCTATATTATAACTAACATCTACATTTCTAAAATTAATAATATCTTTAATACTATTAATTAAATTATCTGTTTGATATAGCTTATTCTTTATTTTTAACTCTCTATTTTCTATTCTAGTTAAATCCATTATCTTATTAATTTGATCTACTAAATTAAGTGATAATTTTTGAAACTCTTCAATTTCTTCAAGTGAAGATACCTCATCCTTTTTATTGATTTTCTTACTACTAAAATTAGTTATTTCCATAAGTGGATTCTTTAAACTAATGGCTAAGTTATTAACAGTACCTGATACCATTTCATTTTGTTTTTCTAACATTCTTCTGGTATAACTTAAATCTTTTATTAATTTAATATCTGGATTTTCTATAGTGAAATACATTATATAAATTAATATTGATAATGAGAAATTAATTAATAACAAACTAGGGAATATTTTTTGTACTATAATCATTATTCCAAGTATAACAAGTAAAAAATACATAGGATAATATTTCTTGTTCTTTAGATTTCTTCTATTGGATATAATTACTGATATCATAATTATAAATAAGATTAATGATAGTACATAAATTATATCTACTCCTACTCCAGTAGGTAATAACAAGCCATCAGTTTCAATTATATCTATTGGAAGAATCATAGTGGTTAATGATACTATAATAAATACAACCATTGATATCATAATAGCTAATCTATATCTACTATAATCCTTATTTTTTAAGTTTATTGTTACTATTACTGTATATACTGTAAATAAATATATCCATACTAGAAAACATAAAAATAATGATTTTAATGAAAATAGATATAATACTGAATTTATAAAAACACTAGTTCTAACTAAAATAAATGAATATATTTCAATAAGACCCGCTATAATAGTAGTTACAATTATACCATAATATATTTTATTTTCTAGTAGTTTTAAATTAGATTTAAAATTATATAAAACAAACAATAAAATTGAAAAAATAACCCCCGCTATTGTAAAACAAATACTATACATATTGCTTCTCTCCTATCTATAGAGTAATTATATCATAGAATACAGAAAAAAACATCCTAGAATGTTCTAAAATGTTTTAATTTTTGTTTTACTTCTTTTTGGTTCTATTAAATTACCATTCATTTGGTAAATATCTTTGTCAAATATATCTATTTTTTCAAGTTTAACAAAGTCTACTTTTTTGTTAACTTCTGTTAATGGTATTTCATCAGTTTTTACATAATATTTTGGTATATATAGTTCCTTTAATTTAGCCTTTATCATATCATCAAGTTCTTTAACTGTCTCTACCTTTTTACTATCATCATTGAAGACAATATAACAAACCGGAACTTCTCTTTCTACTGCATCATTACCTTTGACAGTACAACAATCATAAACATTATGATGAGTTTTGATAATTTCTTCAATTGCAGTTAACCATACTTTATCTCCATGTCTAGTTATCATTCTTTTTGCTCTACCACAGTGATATATTCTACCATCATTATCCATATAACCATAATCTTTAGTATGAAGCCACATTCTTCCATCTTTATGTTTTTTTAATACATCTTCTGTTTCTTTTTTATCTTTATAGTAGCCATCCATAACAGTAGGTCCACTTATACATATCTCACCTATTTTACCTTCACCAAATGGTATTTCATTATTATCTTCATCAAAAATACTAACAAGTACATTTATAAAAGGTATACCAATACTACCCAGGGCATAAGCATTTGTTTTAGCGTATGTAGCAGCAGCAGTACATTCACTTTCTCCATATCCCTGATGAATAACAGCAGTACCGCCATGTTCTTTTATATAATTATTTGCTCTTTCTTCTTCAGCTACTGCCAGTTTATCTCCACCGGATATTGGACTAGTTATAAATGAAGTATCTTTTATTATATCACTGTCAACCATCTCATTAAATAGAATTGGTCCTCCTAAAAATATATTAGGTTTATATTTATTTAACAACTTAGGATATCCTTCTGGTGTAAAGAAAGGAATTAGTCTAGTAGAAACACCGCAGCACATAAGACAATATGTTGCATTGAAATAATAAGCTATTGATGGAGGTAAAATACTCATTGAACTTTTTCCAAAATCAAAATCATATTCACCAAGTTTAAATCCATAAGCACTACTAGTAAGATTTAAATTAGTAAGTGGAACTCCTTTAGCGTTACCAGTAGTACCACCAGTATATACAATTGTAGATATTTCACTACCTTTTGGATTAGGTCTATTGATTAATTTACCATCTTTTGTACTTCTCTTCCATTCACTAAATGATATAAATCTATTATCAGTCTTATAACTATCTGATTCTGCTTGCTGTTTTTTCATATTATCTAGTGTAGCTTTTATTTCTTTATACATACTATCTTTTTCATCTTTATCTTTAATATTATCTATTAGCATACTAACTTTCTGAAGACCTGATAAACTTTCAAATAAAGATATACATATTATTTTTTCTAAATTATTTGTACCCACTATTCCCTTACTTACTTTTTCAGTAATAAGCGGTACATCAGAAATAAAGAAATATTTAGATTCTGTTTTATTTAATATATCTCTAATTCTCTCTTCTGCTTCATCAAACTTAATTAGATTAGTTATTGCACCTATCTTGGATAAGGCAAGCCACATAAAAATAATATCAGGATTATTAAGCATCATAAAGGAAACAATATCACCTTTATTAATTCCCATTTTATTAAATCTTTTGATGTACTTTTCTACTTCAGTTATTACATCTTCTCTATAGTAGTTTTTACCGCAATAAGGTATCATTAAAGCATTACCATATTGTTTGGTAACTGCTAAAAAGTAGTCATATACATTCATATCGGTATTTAAATATGCTGTCTTTTCATCTGTATACTTTTCTACATCAACATCATAAAACTTAAGCCAAGGCTTAATATCCGAAGCTATTCTTCCTTCTACTTTCTTTTCCTTATCAATAACAAAGGAAGTATTTTTAAATTTTTCATCATTAATTTTCATTATATCACCCCAAAAACTGGCATTAGTATACCATAAAAAGACTTGTTTTTCAAGTCTTTTAATATTTAACTCTTCTTCTTACCATATTATTTGTAAGTAATGAATAAGATTCATCTTTATATAAAGCGTCTTCTTTAAGATGTATTTTATCATTTATTAAATACTTGTCTAGTATTTCACAGGCCATTTTCCAGTCGCTAGAAGTATTAATTTTTTCCGCTATGTTTACTACATTACCAGTACTAAGTAGATATTCACTACATAAAGCCATACTAGCAAATAATGCTTTATATTCTTTATCCGAATTATTAATAATATTGGCTCCGATTAAAGAATAACCAGCATTAATAACATTTATATCAGTTAGAGGATATCTTCCATAGTAGGCATTATACCAGTTCTTAGATTGATTAATTATCTTAGCTCCTTCTAAAGCTATACCACTTTTAATTGCAGTCTCATTGCATAGTACATCACAGCAGCAAGAAGCATTAAATGCTTCTTTAGAACCACATAATATTTCGGCGCCTTCTAACGATACATTACCTTTAATAGAAGTCTCATTAGTCAAACATCTTATTACATTCATATTAGGATGTCTTCTTAATATATCAATTGCTTCTGAAGCAAGTATGTCATCTTCATATAAATTAATAATATCGATACCTATTTTAATTAAACTATCATCTAAAGTTAATAGTAGCTTCAAGATATATTCATTTCTATCTAAAATTTTATCATTATAATTATTGATATTCTTTTTTCTTAATGTATTCAATAATTCATCTTTTGTCATATAACCACATCCTATAATAATTTTATTATAGGATTATTATGTTTGTCAATAAAAAAACTATAGTACATGAAGACTATAGTTCTATATTAATATTGAATACCCCAAACAACCATGTGTTTAGCTTCCCTGCCACATACAATACATTTATCACTTAGATGTTCTTCTTCAAATGGAATGCATCTAGATTTACATCCTCTAATTTCTTTAATCTTCTCTTCACAAGCAGTATCTCCACACCACATAGCCTTAACAAAACCAGGATGATTATTAATAATATCCTTAAAGTCTTCGATATCAGTACAAGTATAAGTCATTTCTTCTCTTCTTCTTAGAGCTCTATCATACATATCTCTTTGAATATCTTCGAGTAATAATTTAACATCATGTACTATATCAGTATTAGTAAATACTTGCATCTTCTCTCTAGTATCTCTTCTTACTAAAGTAATAACATTATTTTCTAGATCTCTCTTACCTATCTCTATTCTAACTGGTATACCAAGTACTTCGGCTTCAGCAAATTTATATCCAGGAGACTTTTCACTATCATCAATATAAGCCTCTATTCCCTCTTTCTTTAATTTATCTAAGTAATCATTAGCCATACTCATTATTTCTAAATCATTACTAATAGGAATAATAACTACTTTATTAGGAGCTATTCTAGGAGGTAATACAAGTCCATAGTCGTCAGAATGAACCATTATTAAAGCTCCCATCATTCTAGTACTTACTCCCCAAGAAGTTTGATATGGATAATCTAATTTATTTTCTCTATTTAAATATTTTATATCATAAGCTTTAGAAAACTTTTGTCCAAAGAAATGACTAGTACCTGACTGAAGAGCTACTCCATTATACATAAGTGCTTCTACTGTATATGTATATTCTGCTCCTGCAAACTTTTCTTTCTCTGTTTTTCTCCCTACGATACTAGGAATAGCTAAATAATCATGAAAGAATTTATTATAAATATTTAGCATATTTAATGTTTCTGCTTCTGCTTCTTCTTTAGTTTCATGAATAGTATGTCCTTCTTGCCATAAGAATTCTCTGCTTCTTAAGAATGGTCTTGTTTCTT
>OJAW01001252.1_pt1 | contig 15346 bp, 16 predicted proteins | sample 1589151 | NCBI WGS metagenome assembly OJAW01 (sample SAMN03283290) | human gut metagenome | biome: human-associated habitat; material: feces | host: Homo sapiens | place: Peru | collected 2012 | reverse complement strand
ATGTTTATTTAACTGGTGATATTGTATGGGCTAAATTTAGACCTAATATGACTTATAGAGTTCGTAATGTTGATAATCAATTTTCAAAATATGTTTTGGATTTTGAGAAATCTTCTGTGTATTTTGTACCTCCTAAGGTTGATAAAAATGATGAAAATGAAAATGTTACTCTAAATAATTTATATATTAGTAATTTGGACGGGGAAGTAATATTAGATTATAATTCGTGTGGTGTTGGTAAAATAAGTACTGATGATTATCTTGCTGTTAATGTAAAATGTGATTCTATAGTTATTAAGAACTGTAATGTTACTAATAATTATAATTTATTTATGGGTATTCAAGCATTAGATATGAAATTTGTTAATTGTAATATTGAGTGTTATGTTAAGGGAATTTGTTTAGATGATATTAATAGTATTATTTTAGATAATTCTTCGTTGGATGTATCTGGTTTTGCCTTTAATACTTCCCCAACAATACTTTCTATATACTCTAATGGTTCAGTATTTATTAATGTAGGTAATACTGTACTTTCATTTGAAGTAGTAGTATCTTCTAACTCTATATATAATTCTGATGCTATTAATTCTCTTAAAGATGTATGTTTGTTTTTTAGTCCTTTTGAATATCCACATTTAACACATGTTTCATTACCTTGTTCATCTTTATAATATAGGTGTTTACATTTACATCTTTTTTCTATTAATCTATATTCTTCCATAGTAACTTTGTTTAATTCACTTTTATATTGTTCATTAATTATATCTAGTTTTTTCTTTAAACTATTAGTTAGTTTTACTATTTCTAAATTAGATAATTTAATTAAATTTTCTTCAGATTTATTTTCTTTATAATTATTATATTCTTCTGTTTCAACAATTTGTTTTATGTTTCTTTTTATTTTTAATTCTAATAAAGAAATTTTTTCTTTGTACTCAATTAATTTATTTTCATCTTGAACAAAGTTTTCTTTAATTTCTTTTGATATCATTAGATGGCCTCTACTTGTGATATTTCTACTTCAACTGAAGTTTCTTGTCCAAATAAATCTACTAAAACATTTAATTTTTGTTCTTTCAAATCGATACTATCAATTTTTGCTTCCATATCTTTAAATGGTCCATCAACAATTTTAACTTTTCTTCCAACTTGTAAGTCTTTACTAATATCAATTCTACTCATTCCCATACTACCTAGTATTTTGTCTACTTCTTGTGGTAATAATGGAATAGGTTTTGCACCTTTACCTGATGAACCAATGAATCCTGTTACACCTTGAGTATTTCTTACTATAAACCATGCTTCATCACTCATTACCATTTCTACTAATACGTAACTTGGGAACATTTTTTTAATTTTTTCTTTTTTTACTCCATCTTTATATTCAATTTCTTTTTGTTCTGGAACAATTACTCTAAATATGTTATCGTGTAATTCCATTGAATTAATACGATTTTCTAGTTTTTCTTTTACTTTGTACTCATGCCCACTTATTGTACTTACTACATACCATTCTTTTTTCATTATAAACTACTCCTTAACAATGCTACTAATAAATCAATTACATAAAAGAATGCTCCAAAAAATACTATAAAGATAATTGTAGTAATTGAATATTTTAGTAAATCTTTTCCTTTTGTCCATCTAATTCTTGATACTTCTTTTTTTACTCCTTTGAAGTATGAAGAAATGCTTTTAAAGATACTTTTTTTAGTTTCTTTTTTTGTGGTTGCTTTCTTTGTATCTTTTTTTGATACTTCTTTTTTTTGTTCTTTTTCTTTTGCCATAATAAAACCTCCATTTGACTAAAATAAAAACACCTTTCGTGTTGATATAAATATAGCACAAAATTACTATATTGTCAAACGATTTGGGTAATTTTATTTTATTTTATTCTTACTTTCACATAAATATTCAACATAAGTAGGATAGAATAAATAAATATCGCTTTTTTGTTTTATCAAATAACCTTTTTTCTCTAAAGTCCTTTTTGCAATTTTTTCTATTTCAAATGGTCTTATGTTATTTGCTACCGCTGCTCTAGCATCATTTGTTCTTGTAAAATAGTCAAAATCTCCAGATGTTGCATGCGTTAGTGCTGAAAATATTTGTTCTTTACCATTATTACCTTTTTCTTCAGCAGAACTATATGTTAATTTACAAGCTTGTTCTAAGATGAATTCTTTTTCTGTATATTTGTTTTGCTCTTCATTATTTGTTGTCACTTCTTTATTTTTTGAATGATTTTTTATAAATTCAAATAATTCTTCTTTGGACATACTTGCTATATAAACATGAAATGTGTTGGAAGATGCTACTTTACTTCTTAAATCTTTGTCTCTTGTTATACTGTTTATATTAAAACTTTCTCTATATGCATTTATATAAAAGAAAGCTTTTTCTAAACCGTATTTTTCTGTCATTGCTTCTGATATACTAATTAATAGTTTTTCATCATTTTCATTATTACTTGGTTTATCTACTTTATAATAGTCTGTTTCTTTTTGAACACCATACTTATCTATCATTTCATTTAATTCTTCAGTAGATAAACTGGTAATATAACTATAAAATGTTTCTGAAGTTGCTACTTGATCTCTCAAATTATCTTTTCTAGTTATAGCGCCTATATATCTTTCTTCTCTATAATTATTTAATAAATCTTTAGTTTTTTCTATTCCATATTTTTCACTTGTTGCTTTAATAATACTAATTAATAATAATCTATCTACATTTGTAACTTTGCTACTTACATTTTCTGGTTTTACTGCAGCATTATAATCCATATAGTAACTTTTATTTTGTGAATAAAAATTTGCTAGTTCATCAAAATAACCTTCTTTATTTACTTCACTATGTAATTGATACATAAAATCTTTAGTTTCATTTTCTAAATTTCTTACAATAAGTGTAGTTATTTCATTTACATTTGCTAAGAATTCTTCATCACTCATTCCCTTATCTTCGCTTAAATCTTTAAATCTTAATATGTAATTCTTATTCCTTTTTCCCATAAGTAATCTCAAGTTTAATTGCATAAAGTTTTTAAAACTTTCATATGAAGCAACTTCATTACTAAAACTACAATTATTTATATATAAACATAAATATTTAGATAATATATCATTATATGATAAATATCTATCCATGGCTAAAGCTACCTTACCATCACTAATACAAAAGGGATTACACTCGTATAAATCTTCTTTTGGTACGGTACTATTTATATAATTTATAACTTTATCTGCACCCTCTTTATCTTTTACTCTTAATACTAAGTTATCTACGCGAACATTTTTAGCTAATTTTGAACGATGAACAATGTTATTATCTGCTAAAAATTTAACTATTTTGCTAACATTTTCTTCTAAATGTTCTTTCTTTAAAGGTATATATATTTTTATTGGATTTGTGCTATACATGGAGTATTCTGGATCATTTGCAAATTGACAAAAATATGTCCAATTAGGGCTTACAAAAGTAGTTGCACCAGAATAACCTTTGAATTTACTAATTAGTTTATCAAAAACTTCTTTGACTGATTTATTTTGTTCTTCAAGTGGTATGCCATAATATGCTAATCTTAAATATATTTGATCAGGATTTAATTTTACTTCTTTGGATAATTCTTGTAGTTCTTTTAAGAATTTATCAATTTTTGCTGTCTTGTCCATCTTTTTCTTCCTTTTTTTCTTTTTCTTTAATTAAATCTAAATCATAATCAAATTCTTTTAGTTCTTTTAATTCTTCTTCGGTTAAATCTACTACTTTTAAATTATCCATATATATACACATCCTTAATCATATATATCTTATAGTACCATAATAACAAATTATTAAATAAATTTAAATAGTTTTTGATTAATTTACAGAAAAAAAAGTATTATTTACATTATTTAATACTTTTCTTTTTTACATATATTAAATTTTTACCTAGACTACAAGATACTCCAGTATCATATGATAGGTTAGTAAATATTTTATATAAATTATATTTTGATTCAGTATCATATAAATATTTATTTACATGATATATTGCTTCATATGTTTTAGTTAGGGCTTTATTATATAATTCTATAAAACTTTCATTGTATTTTTCATTTGTTACAGGATTAGTCCAGTATTCTTTCTGTTCATTTGTTAAATCTTCTTTGGATAAATTATTTATTTCTAGATACTCTTTAAATTTTGATAATTTAATTAATTTTTCTTTTGTGGTAAATCTATTTTCTTTTGTTAATTTTTCTATTAATTTAATTAATTCAAATGTTGTTTTATATGATTTAAGTATAGTTAAATCATTATATGTTTTATAATATGTTTCTCTTATTAAGTTTTTAAGATTAGGATTAGCAAAGTTTAATGAACCTATGTAATTAGATTTCAAATTCATATAGTCTGTATGTTGTTCTTTTTCTGACATATATGAAGATATATAACCTTCGGTTAAAATATGTGAATTTAACTTATTTAAAGATACACAATTTTCACTTATATAGTATATTAAGGGATGAGTATATACATCTAGAAAGTAATGAGATATGTTACCGTATAGTAATGACATTACATCTAAATCATTATATAGTTTGTTTTCTTTAATGTATTCAATCATGTTAAAAAAATATAAATCTGTATCTTTATTATGAGAATTAAAATCACTTTTAGATAATTTTGCTAAGTCTGGTGATAATGTACTTGCTTTTAATGTTGGTAATGGTATGTCTATTTTAAATAAACTTTCATCTTTATGAGCATTATTATATATTGTATTACCCATTATTGCATGAGTTAAATATGCTGGCATAGTATCACCTCTTTTTAAGTATTATAAATATATTTTTTATTTTGTCAAATATTATATTTTATGATACAATTATTATGGTGGTATAATGAAGAAGTATTTATCAATTTTAATTAATATTATTGCTATATTATTACTTAAATATTCATATTATTCAATTATTTTATGTATATTATCTTTAATAATTAATATTATTTTTAATAAAAAAAATAAAAGAATATTAATTTTTAGTATTGTTATGTCTATTCTTATTATAATTACTAATATTCTTATTTTAAGTAAAAGTAATGATAAAAATATTTATTTAAATGAAAATATTCTTTTAGGTAAATGGATATATAATGATAACAATGGAAGTTATGTATTTACTGATAAAGGATATACGCAATATGAAACTAATGAAATAGATAACAATTATTGTATTGGTAAATATGAATATAGTTATGGTATGAATAATGATAATAAGATTACTTATCAAGATAATAAATTTTATTATTATAGTTTAGTATTAAGAATTGATTATTGTTATATAAATAGTGAATATAGATATAATTACGATGATGAAAAGTTATATTTTGCTGTTAATAAAAGTAATAAAGAAGACATATTTTTTATGGAAGATAATGGTAGTACTTTTAAGTTAAATAAAAGTGCAAACTAAATAAGATACAAGTATTTTATTATTATTGTATCTTTTTTTCTTCTTTGTTATCAACAGTACTTGTTGATATATTATTTTTAGACTCTTCATTTTCCACAATTTCTGATGATTTTTCGACATTTTTTTCTTTTTTATCCACAGGGGGTGTGGATAAATCTGAGTCTTTTTTGAAGTTATCCACAGGGAGTGTGGATAACTCTTTGCTTTCTTTGCTGTTTTCACTATCTTTTGTGGATATATTATCGTTTTTCGTTTTTTCTTTTTTTAATGTTAGTTCTTCCTGGATTTCTTCTTTTATATCTTTATTATCAAATAATATTAGTGTATTATCTAATTCACTATCTTCTTCATTTTGTTTATTTGTTTTATTATTTTTATTTAAAGTATTTAATCCTATTTGTATTTCACTTAAAGGTATTTGGATAGTGCGTTCTAATTCATTTATTTTTTTATAGTCTTTTTTTGCTGCATCTATTTCTTTTATTTGTGACTTTATAGTATTTTCAATGGCATTAGATAATTCTTTATTATCTTTTACTTTATTTAATTCTTCTAATTTAAGATTCATCATATTAGCTAATTGTTTTCTTTTTTGTTCTTTTAGTATTATTGTTAATTCTATTATAAATAATATTAAAAATGGTATTGTTATACATAATATATAAATTAATTTATTTTTAAATACTTTATTTAATTCATTAAATATACTAATATTAGATAACAATGGTGTGGCAATTACTAATAAGATTATTAATATTAAGAATATTTTTATTATATTTGTTAGTTTTTTATTCATATTTTCCTCTTTATTCTTATTTATTTTATAAATTTATATCTAGTCTTGATACTTTATTTTTTTCACTTTCTATAATATTAATTACTTTTTTAATTGAAGTTTCTAAATCATCATTTTCTACTACATAATCATAAATATCAATATGTTTTATTTCTTCTTTGGTTATATTCATTCTTTTTTGAATTGTTTCTTCATCTTCAGTATGGCGAAGTCTTAATCTATCTTCTAATTCACTTAATGAAGGTGGTAAGATATAAATTAATACACTATCTTTATATATTTCTTTTATATTTTTTGCGCCATTTATTTCTATTTCTGTTATTACGTCAATATTATTATTTAATTTATCATTTATAATACTTTTTGGTGTACCATAATAGTTATTGTTGTATGTTGCGTATTCTAAGAAATCATTAGCTTTTATTTTAGATTCAAATTCTTCTTTTGATACAAAGAAATAGTCTTTACCATTAACTTCTCCTTCGCGAGGTAATCTTGTTGTCATACTTACAGAATACCATGCATTAAAATACTCTAATAATTTTTTACATATTGTTCCTTTACCTACACCTGAAGGTCCTGATAAAACTATAAATATTCCTTTTTTACTTCTTAACATAATGCTTTCCCTTCTTTATTACATATATGACTAATATGAGTTGCATATAGTTCATATAAATCACTTTCTGACTCAATTATATAGCCATTTTTTTCTAAACTTATTTTAATTATTTCTTCGATTTCTTCTGGTAGTAATTTTTCTTTTGCTATTTTTCTTGCATTATTTGTTCTAGTTATTCCACTATAATCTCCATAAGTTAATCTTATTAAACTTCTTGCTACTTGTATTTTACCTGAATATTTTTTCTCTTCATTTTGACATGACAAATATGTTTCTTTACAAATATTTTCTAGAATTAAATCACTTGTCAAGTCTTCTTCTTTTATGTCTAAGTCTTCATTAATTATATCTACTTTATCTTTAATATTAATAGTATTTAAATATGTAATAAAACTTGTACTGTTAATTACTTCATTTCTTAGATTATTTGTTCTTGTAATTAAATTTACATTATATGATTTACTAAATTCTAATAATGAATTTAATGTATATTGATAACCATATTTTGTTATCATTGCTATTATTATTTTATTTAATAATGTTTCATTTAAAGATATATCATTAAAAGATTTATATTTATCTATTAATTTATCTTTATATTCAATATTATTATATAAATCATTTAATTCAAAGATATTTTCTAATGTACCTCTTTTTATTACTTCGAATAATTCATTAGTTATTATTTCAAAGTCTATTAAATAGTCTATATTATTTTTTTCTTTGTTTAATTCTAAGTAATTAGATAAATCATGACATTCATTAATATTTTGACTATGTTTTAACATAAATGAATAAAATTCATTACTTGTTACTATATGTTTATCTTTTATTTCATTTAAGAATAAATAAATATAGTATGCCGTTATATAGTTATATGATAGTTTAGTAGACAAATTATAAGATATTTTACTATCATTTATATATAAAGGATTTATTTGATATAAATCTTCTTTATTTATTTTCTTATTAATGTATTCACTTAATTTAAAGATATCTAATTTATTAGTTAGATTTATATTTACATTATTATTTATTAATTTATTAGATATAGTTATTTTATATTGTATTTTTTCTTTATCTAAGTATTTTATTATTTTATCTATAATGTTTACAATATTTTTTTCTTTTATAGTTATGTTCATAACGATGGTGTTATCCATAACATAATCATTACTTATTACTTCTAGCGAATTATCTAATAAATTTATTTTATTATATTTATTATTATTAATTTTATTTAATGTATAAGTTATATCAATATTATTATCTATTTCATAATTATTTAAGTAGGAGTAGATATAATCAATATCTATATTATTACTAAGTAAATCTTCTTGTAATGTTTGTAATAATTTTTCTATTAATATATTATTTTCCATTTTAGTTACACCTCCACTTATAATAATATTGTATCATACTTTTTTGGGTTTTGGGGATATTTTTTTAAAAATTAAAAGATGATTATTAATTAACCATCTTTATTACTATAATTAATTGCTAAGGAAATTACTTTATCAAATAATGACATATTCTTACCTAAATATTCAATATAATTATCTTTTATTAAAGAAGATATTTCATTTAGAGATTTTTCTACATACTTTTTATCTATTGTAAATAATTCTAGATAATTTAAAATAATATCGTTGGTATAGTAAAAACCTTTTTCTTTTAATAAAGTATAGATTTCTTCGAATGAAGATTCTTCTAAAGAATTGAGATAATCTTCATTATAATTAGTATATAATATTTTTAATCTTAAATCATCTAAATATTTATCTAAAAACATAATTATACTCCTTTGCTTTTATTTTTTTCTAAATAATAATTTGTTATTAAATCTTCGAATGATATGCCATATTGTTTTTCTAAATCAACACTATTTATATTAAATATTTGATGTAATTTACCTGTATTATCTGTTAATTTTATATTATTATTTTTTAAGTATTCTATTTTAGATACTAACTCTTGAATAGATATATGAGATAAAATATCTTTATTAACATTAATATTTGTACAATTTGTATTACATATTTCTTGGACTTGATTTTGATTATTTTTTATACTCCATACCATGCCTATTTTAGTAAGAAGTCTACCTTCTTTACTGTTTTGTGGTGTTTTTTTCCTTTGATTAGAAATCCAATATCCTAGATTTATTTTACCATCTTCATCATATTCATAACCATTATTTGTTTTAAAATAATATAATACTTCTAAATCACCATGATGTTTATAATATTTTTGGGCATAATTATACATCTCTTCCCAACTTAATCTATTTCTTATATTTTTAAATCGCATGCCTATTTGTAATAGTTTTTGTCCTTGCTCACTTTCTGGTGTTATTCTTAGTCTTAGATTTGAAATCCATTGTCCAAGATTTATTGTACCATTTTCATCATATTCATAACCGTTATTAGTTTTAAATTTAGCTGGTACTTCTAAATTTCCATGATGTTCATAATATACTTTTGCTAAGTCATAATAGTCTTTCCAACTTAATGTACTTCTTTTATTTTCAAATCGCATCCCTATTTGTAATAATTTCTGACCACGTTTACTTTCCAATGATGTTCTTTTTCTTTGGCGGCTAATCCAATGTCCTAGATTTATTATACCATCTTTACTACGCTCATAACCATTATTAGTTTTAAATTTAGCTGGTACTTCTAAATTTCCATAGTGTTCATAATATTTTTGGGCATAATTATACATCTCTTCCCAACTCAAATATTTATTTTCAAATCGCATTCCTATTTGTGACAATTTTTGACCTCGTTCACTTTCTGGAATTACTTTTTCTCTTTGGCGAAAAATCCAAGTTCCTAGATTTATTGTACCATTTTCGTCGTATTCATAACCGTTATTGGTTTTAAATTTAGCTGAAACTTCCAAATCACCATGATGTTCATAATATTTTTTCGCATAATTATACATCTCTTCCCAACTTAATATTTTTATTTTATTTTCAAATCGCATTTCTATTTGTAATAGTTTTTGTCTTCGTTTACTTTCTTGTTTTAATTTTTTTCTTTGAGTAAAAATCCATTGTCCTAGATTTATTGTACCATTTTCGTCATATTCATAACCGTTATTAGTTTTAAATTTAACTGAAACTTCCAAATCGCCATGATGTTCATAATATTTTTTTGCATAATTATACATCTCTTCCCAACTTAATCTATTTCTTATATTTTTAAATCGCATGCCTATTTGTAATAGTTTTTTACCTTGCTCACTTTCTGGTGTTATTCTTCGTCTTTGTTTTTCAATCCATTGTCCAAGATTTATTGTACCATTTTCATCATATTCATAACCATTGTTAGTTTTAAATCTAACTTGTACTTCTAAATTGCCATGATGTTCATAATATGCTTTAGCTAAATCATAATAATCTTCCCATGTCATAGTTAATCTTTCATTTAATCTTTTTAACATTTCAAATATGTCTTCATTTTCTATTTCTATATCAAAGGAAGTATCAAATAGCTTTATTTTTCTTTTAGTATCTGTACCATTTTGTTTTTGTATTTTTTTTACTCTATTTTTTAAGTTATTTTCTAATTCTTTAATATATTCATAATTATTTGTTAAATCTATTACTATTGGTGCGATTAATTTTTCTATCAATTCTTCTTTTGATATATTTTCTTTTATTGGCATTTCTTTTTCTCTACATAAATTAATTAATTCTTCCTTAGAATATGTTTCATATTTATTATACATTTCTAGAGTATTACCTCTTACAGATAAGGCTCTACCTAATTGTTCAAAATATACTATATCTGAAGTTGTTCCTCTTCCCATAATTACTCCATCAATATTCGGAGCATGAACTCCTTCATTATATTGATTTATTGCAAACATTATTCTTAATTTGTTTTTGGTATCTTGTCCCTTTAAATCTTTATCATTATAGAAAGCATCTCTGTTTTTTTGGCCTAATTCTCCCATTTCACTTGTAGTAGTATATACTTCTATATCTTCTTTGTTAATAAATTCTTTTAGATATTCTAGTGTTTGAGATTTTATTGTTTCTATATCATTTGTGCCTTCTTCACTGAATGGTGGGCAAAAGTAAATGTATTTCCCATTTGGTTTTAATGTTTTCTTTAAAATATTTGGTATACTTGGGGCATCATTTATTCTTCTTTTGATATTTCTTAGTATTAATGTATACTCTTTATATTCAGTGCTTTCTTGAGATAATTTATTTATTTTTGATTCAAGATGTTCTTCAATTTCTAAAAGGTTAGTATATGCTGTTTTATATATTGGTTTTGGTAATAATCCCTCAAGCATAGCATCACATAAATCGTATCTACTTACTATTTTATTAGAAAATAATTCATTTTTATCAGGATTAGCCATATCTCTTTCATATGGTGTATTTCTATCTCTTATGGTATATGCAGTCATTCCTAAAACTTTGATATTTTCATGTGTTTCAATTAAAGTATTTATTCTTGAACCCCATACTGGTGCCCCTAGATGATGAAATTCATCTAGTATTAATAATTCACATGGAAGATTAGATAATTCTTCTTTTGATAAATTTATTAAACTTTGATAGGTTCTAAATTCTAGATTAGGGAAATCTCCTTTTAAATCTAAATTTTGATTATCATTAATTATTTTTTTAAGGTGTTCAATTATACCATTTGAAGGTGTTATATAAATTATTTTTTTATCTTTATTATCTAATGCTAATTGCAAAGCATTATAGGATTTACCTGTACCTGTTGCGTGTACTATTCCTACGATATTTTCTTTTTCAAAAGACTCAACTATTTTCTCATAACTTTCTATGTTATGATCATATAATCCTAATAATTTATAATTACTCATTGGATACCTCATATAATTCTATATCTATAAATTTCTTATTTGATATAGTTTGCTCTGTTATTAAAACTATATCATTTTTCATAATATTAGAATTAAATTCATTTTGCTCTTGAATTATTTCTTTTATTCCATCTTCTGTCTTTACTCTAAATCCTATATTTTTTACATCCATAATATCAATTAATTTATTATCTTTATATTCTTGTGGTCTCCTTGTAAAACCACATTATGGGTTTATATTAACCGGTAAAGAACTTAATCAAAGAATGCTGTATGCAGAAAACTTTCAAAAATATATTTTTGACTTAAACGAAATAAGTATTTTTGATGATGATTATGAAAAATTAAAATCAATTTGTGTGAAGTATTGTCAACGAAATGATATAACGCCGATTCAAGCTGGTATAGAAAAAATAGTAACTTATATTCTTGTTAGTAATAGACGAATCAGAAATAAAATAGAGCTTGATGAACTTGAAACAGATAAAAAAGAAATAATAAAAAATTTATATCTCAAATTAAATTTTGAAGATTTAATTCAAGAAATAAGTAATATACAGAATATTATTTATTCTGACTTGGAAAAAATTATATTGTGTATGATTTTTGTTATTGGCTAATAAAAACCCCAAGATTGTCTTGGGGTCAGGCTAGGCTTTAGCGGAGAGATAATGAAAAAATAATCCTCCTTGCATATAATTCGTGTGTGGTCTGCGAAAACTACAAACGAAAAAGCAAGGAGGATTTTTATGTCACAGTATACTAATGACTTACACAGTCTATCACACACGAAATGGAATTGTAAGTATCACGTTGTGTTTGCTCCAAAGTACAGGAGAAAAGCATTTTATGATGCAAGGAGGATTGAAATAGGAAAAATACTACGAGATTTATGTACATGGAAAGGAGTAAATATAATAGAAGCAGAAGTATGTCTTGATCATGTACATATGCTAATAGAAATACCACCAAAGATGAGTGTATCAGGATTTATGGGGTATTTAAAAGGGAAAAGCAGTCAAATAATATATGAAAGATGGGCAAATGCAAGATATAAATATAGAAATAGAGAGTTTTGGTGCCGAGGCTATTATGTAGATACAGTAGGTAAAAATACAAAAAAGATACAAGAATATATCCAAAATCAATTAAAAGAAGATCAAATAGCCGAGCAATTGGAACTTGAAATAGAAGATCCGTTTACGGGAAAGAAAAAATAAATGTTCGTCGCAGATCACAATAGCGCTGTAAGGCGCAACTTTAAGAGCAGGGCTATGCTCGAAACAGAAATACTACCAGCTAAGCTGGTGGATATTTATTTGGACATATAATTAGCGAAAAATAAATGTGATGAAGATATTGGTGATAAAACCTGACTTTATAGTTAAACATTAAAAAATGGTGTAAAACTATAGATTAGAATCTATAGTTCAACACCTTTTTCAGTTTTGTTGGAGATAAAAAATAATTGTCTAGAGGCAGTCCTGTCATGTCTGATAATTCGGTAATAAAATCAGTTCCTATGGATATGTTTGTATAACTGTCTTCTCCTTCAACCAGCTGGAATCCTTTGTAGAATTCATTCAATTCAGAAGAAGAATATTTGTTTTCTAAGACTTTAAATTGGAATATTCTCTGCAGTAGTACAGTAAGATAACATATTAAGAAATGTCCCTTGATTGTGTTCTCAAGCTGTAAATAAACAGGTCTTGCATCCAAATCTGATTTCATTATTCTGAATGATTCTTCTATCCTCCACAAATTGTGGTATGTTTCATATATCTGTCTGGCATCTGTTTTTATTTCAGATGTGACAAGCATATTGTATCCGGCAAGTGTTATATCATTATCTATAGTTTCCTGATTGATGACAGCTTTCACTTTATCTTCTGTTTCTTTTCCGTTTGAAGTAGATTTGAAAGTGACATATTTTGCGCTTTCACCATATTCACTCTTTTTTGCAAGTGATATTGAAAGACCTTTGGCTTTTTCTACAAGCTTGTTTATTTCATATTTGTGTTTTCTTGCCAGTGTTGGATTGTATGTGACTACTCTTTTTTCCTTGATGTTTACTTTTCTCTTTTTCCCTTTTTCATCTGTATATGTGTATGAAAATTCATCAATACATTCTTTGTAGTAATAAATAATCTCGCCATTTCTGTCTTTTACAGTTTTGTAGTCATTGGGAAGTAGAACCCAAACCTTTTCTGTTTCGGGTAGCTGTTTGACTGATTTGGAAAAGAGATATCCATCACCGTTTGCTAGAGCTGAAAGTATATTCTCTGAACAGTTCAGACCTTTGTCAGCTACCCGTATTGTTTTTCCATGTACTTCATGTCTTTCTTTCAAATCTTTCAATACATCTCTCAATACAGGTTTTTCTGATTCATTTCCAGGATACATCTTCATGCCGACAGGAATTTGATTCGCATCAAGAAGTAATCCCAGTCCGACGACAGGATCTTTTCTATTTTCCTTGCTTGGACCTTTTCTTCTGAAGTCATCTTCTCTGTCAATTTCGAAATAAAAGTTTGTACAGTCAAAATAGGTGACATCAGTATCTATAGAATATTTATCTTTAACTCTTGAAGTGAACAATTCAACAATTTTCTCATAGTCATTTCCATAAAAAGCCAGGGCACTCAGCAGTTGATTGTAGTTGAATGAATAAGGAATATGAAGCTGAGGAAGGATTTCATAATATGTTTTGTATTTACTGCATGGAGAAACACAACGCGCATATACAAGAAGAGAAAGAACTTCGTAAAGATCAAATTCATAATCGGTAGTGAATTTATACAAATCAATAAATTTCTTGATATCAAGATTTTCAAGAATAGATTTCAAAGGAAAGTATCCGAGATATCGTCTTGGAGAAACAGAAGTAATTTTTTTGATTTTATCCTGTTTGCTTTCCATATTCATTCTTTCAACTTCATCTCTATAAAAAGCAACAGGATCATCAATGCCGGAAGCTTTAAGTTTAGAAACAGAGCCAAGAGACTTGATACAGCGATGTTTAGTACCCTTTGTAGTAGGAGAATAAAAAGATTCATAAACAGCGAGATAAGTATTGTTTTGTTGTTTAGCAACCTTAAGAAAATAAGCCATAAAACACCTCTCCTTTATAATACACCATTACACCATTAAAAAGAAGTGGTAAAAATAAATTTGTCAAGTTTTAAAGCAATAAAAAAAGCCCATCAATACTGGACTTGAATTACTTTATACAAAATGTGTGCTTAAAGATTAATGGTGCTAACTTTTAAAGACGGGACTCCTCGAACTGTAATATAATAACACGATTTCGCTTTACTTTAATAACATTTCTGACTATAATAACTCAAAATACAAGGAGAGAAATATGGCAAAATACTACAGTGAACCATCACACACTTTTAGTGAATATTTATTAGTTCCAGGATTTACATCCGCAGAAAATATTCCAGCAAATGTAACATTAAAAACACCTTTAGTAAAATTCAAAAAAGGTGAAGAATCACAAATTCATTTAAACATCCCAATGGTAAGTGCAATTATGCAATCTGTATCTGGGCCAGATTTAGGTATTGCATTAGCAAAAGAAGGCGGTATGTCTTTTATTTT
>OJAW01001247.1_pt1 | contig 15403 bp, 14 predicted proteins | sample 1589151 | NCBI WGS metagenome assembly OJAW01 (sample SAMN03283290) | human gut metagenome | biome: human-associated habitat; material: feces | host: Homo sapiens | place: Peru | collected 2012 | reverse complement strand
CTTTGCGAGCAAAGTGAGCTACAATGCTGGCGCCGCAACAGACGATTGCGTGGGCCTGTGCAAATCTTCGCTGCGAGGGCGCTACCGCTAACCTTTGATATTCCAATTTTGAACACCCAACCTGTAAGGGGCTCATATTTAGGAAGGTTATGAAAAATGCCATCGATTAAAAACAATCGTTCCTTTCTACTATAAACCCCTCTGATAATCCAGCGGTGTCAATAATAGAAAGGAACGAAGAATTAAAACGATGTTGTTTATGTGTCAAATCGTTTTGACGGTGAGCTAGTTTGTGATTTTCAGTACGGCTTTGCTTTCGGTTTGTTTCCAAACCAAACAACCGTCTCTTGACTCTGAACGAAAATAAACACCCACGGCAGCAAATTCGCTCACGTTCTGTGGCACATCGTAAACGACCACGTTGAGCTTGATTGTGATGTCGCTCGGCAAGTTTATCGTGCCAGATTTATTTCCTTGCTGCAAGCAGGTGGCTTTATACTGGCAACCTTGCAAATCGTAGACGATACTTGGATTGAACGAGTCCGAACCAAGGTCGAAAGAAACATCTTTGTCACCATCGTTTTGTATCACGAAGTTCATCACAACATTGTCCCCCTGGCGCACGCATTGATTCAAATTGAGCTTTATCGAAGCCAGGCACTCCATGCCACAAGCAGGGATTATCATCAAAAGTAGTAAGAACAGTACCTTTTTCATAGTGTATCAGTGTAGACGAATTTATTTAATTGGAAGATTTTTAAACTTTACAAATGTCGCTATCTCCTCCTCTGCCTTTAGATTGACGTCAGACAGTAGAATGTTAACGAGCGACAACGATTTAACAGACGCGGGTATCTTTTTCAAGGTCAGAGAAACGGTGTTGCTTTCGTTAGGACGAAGTCGGAACATTTTCTGCCCGTATTCCTTGTAACCTTGGAACGTGAGAGAGGTGTAATCGTCGTTGAAATAAGTAGATTCATAAACTGTTCCGTTCTCATCGTAAACCGTACATACTTTTTTAGAATCAATGGCGTTTTGCTCTAACGTCAGATCGATAATGCGTGAAGACACGTTCTTAACGCTGAAAGTGATGTTGACGCCTTTAGGCGTGCGTGCAACGCTCTTCACTTGCAGCGAGATGTCGGGATTGCTGTACGTGCAGCCTTCAAAGCTGGTCGGTTGTAAAGGCTGAATGCTGCCAGTGCCTACAATCTTTGTGGAGCTGATGTTGTTATCGTTCATGCAAGGGTGTCCGGTGTCGGAGAATGCTGTGTTGTTGTCTCTACCCTCTACATAAGCCGCTTCCACACAAATGTTTGATGCTGAAACACTGCTTGAGGCAACATCGCTAAAGTAGGCCTCGCATTTTACAGGGATGCCGGGGTACAATACGCAAGCTGGCGAGTCGTACGAACCGCCACTCTGTTGATCAAGCCCCATGACATACCAACAACCCTCTTGAGAGCCTTTGCCAAAATTGGCTGTCACTTTGTAGCAATAGGCTTTGATGTGTTTCTGGCTTGTGTTGGTCAGCGTGTAAGTAATTCTTACGCCTTTTGCATAGCGGTGAACGCCTACTAAAGTGGCTCTGACATTGTAGTTAACGGCTGCCGTGCTTCTGCTTGAGGAGTTGGCAGAAGTAGAGTTGTTGTCGTCGTCTGAGGTTGAAATCGCTGCGGCGGCATCAAGAAACTTGCCAAGCCCTTTGCCTAACTTTTTAAGGAACTGTGCGTCTGCGCTCTGTGTGTTACAAGCAAAAACACACAATAGCGCTGAAAATAAAAATTTTGAATTTATTCGCATATAAATATGTTTTATAAAAATGTTACGTTCTTGCAGTCTGTGATATAAATACGGGCTTTGTGTTCTGTTCTAAATTTGCAGGCTTGTAAATTTATAAGAAAGCAAGTCGTTGGATAACAATAAACTATCCAATGCTCGCCTATGTCAGGAATTTTACTTATTTTAGTGCTGCTAAAAACTCAAATAAAGAATAACTGACATGTGGCAAAGGTAAACATAAAATCTGATAAAATCACTCCTCTCGGAGGAATTTATTACGCAAGCAAGGCTTTTTATGCGCTTTCACTTGACAAGGTCATCAACGGCACTCTAGGTGTTCACAGTTCTACCTACAACGGCTATCAGTGGAACGAGATAATGTCAGCTATGTCTGACGTGTCTCTCTGTGGCGGTGACTGCGTAGAAGATGTCAACAGAAGCGAGTGCCACCGGCGAGAATCACCTGAAATCCAGATACCGACGAGCCACACAATCGGACGTGCCATAAAGGAACTCTCCCATAAAGATATGGAATACAAGTCTTCGTCAGGCAATGTGTTCAGATTCAACACCAACCCAAGGCTTAATGACTTTCTGATGAAAACGCCATTTTGCCAACCAGACAAAGATAAAAAATGTAATAATGGGGGAGGTTTAGTGAAAATGTAAGTAATTTTAGCTGATTATTGACATAATGTCGTATCTTTGCTTTTGGAGCTTTCAAAAGTAAAGATACGACATTATGATATACGACATTAAGCAAATTAAGGAATTCTACGCAAGCTATCAGGAGAAAGTGGGACGGGTGCGGGCATTGCTCGCCCGTCCGCTCACGTATGCCGAGAAAGTGCTGCTGGCACACGAACAGCCGCAGGATCAGGGATATGACCATCGGCGCGGCGCGGACTATGCCCTCTATCATCCCAACCGCGTGTGTATGCAGGACGCCACGGCCCAAATGGCCATCCTCCAGTTTATGAACGCTGGGAAGACGCAGACGGCGGTGCCGAGCACTGTTCATTGCGACCACCTCATCAGGGCACAGCGCGGCGCGGCCGACGACCTGGCGGCGGCGCGGGAGACCAATGCTGAGGTCTATGCCTTCTTGCAGTCGGCTGCCAAGCGCTTCGGTATGGGCTTTTGGCCCGCCGGCGCGGGCATCATCCATCAGGTGGTGCTCGAGAACTATGCCTTCCCGGGCGGCATGATGGTGGGGACGGACTCCCATACGCCCAATGCGGGCGGACTGGGCATGGCGGCCATCGGCGTCGGCGGGGCTGATGCCGTCGACGTGATGGTGGGGGCGCCGTGGGAACTGAAAGTGCCGAAACTCATCGGCGTGAAACTCCTCGGACAACTCTCGGGATGGGCCTCTCCCAAGGATGTCATCCTCTATCTGGCAGGACGCCTCACGACGAAGGGGGCCACGAATGCCATCATTGAATATTACGGGCCAGGAGCTGCCACGCTGCCTGCAACGGGTAAGGCCACCATTTGCAATATGGGTGCCGAGGTGGGCGCCACCACTTCCATGTTCCCCTACGACGCGCAGATGGAGGCTTATCTCCGTCGCACAGGGCGCGGCGAGGTGGCCGATATGGCCAACGCCGTGGCCGCCGACCTCAGAGCCGATGCGGAGGTGGAAGCCGCGCCGGAGAAGTTTTTCGACGAATGTATCACCATCAACCTCGACGAACTCACCCCGTATGTCAACGGTCCCTTCACGCCAGATGCGGCGTGTCAGGTCTCGGAGATGCCTGCCAAGGTCGTGCGCGAAGAGTTGCCAGAGAACATCGACGTTTGTCTCATCGGTTCCTGCACCAATTCCTCCTACCAGGACCTTGCGCGTGCCGCTTCAGTCGTTGAGGCCATGCAGGAGGCCGGCCATTCGCTGAAATCGCAGTTGATTGTCTGCCCCGGCTCCGAACTGGTGCGTGCCACAGCGGAGCGCGATGGCATCCTTGACGTCTTCCTCCGTGTGGGCGCCACCATTATGACCAACGCCTGCGGACCTTGCATCGGACAATGGCAGCGCGAGAATCCGCATCCCGAACGCCCCAACAGCATCGTGACGAGTTTCAACCGCAATTTCGCCAAGCGTGCCGATGGCAATCCCAATACTTACGCTTTCGTGGCGTCGCCCGAAACGGCCGTTGGCTATGCTTTCACGGGGCGGCTGACGGCGCATCCAGCCTTCTCTCCAGAATATTCCTGCCGCCAGCCACAGGGCGAGGCTCTGCCGCCGCGCGGATATGACGAGGAGGGAGAGGGCGTAAGGGCCGTCAAACCGGCGTATGACATACAGCCCGATCCGAAAGCGGAAGTGGTGATTTCCCCCGACAGCGAGCGTCTACAGCGCCTGATGCCCTTCCCAGCATGGAATGGTGAGGACTTCTCGCGCTTGCCGCTGCTCATGAAGGTGAAGGGCAAATGTACCACCGACCATATCTCGATGGCGGGCCCGTGGCTGCGCTATCGCGGACATCTTCAAAACATCTCGCGCAACCTTCTCCTTGGGGCCGTTAACGCCTTCACCGGCGAGACTGGCCACGTGAAAGACGCCGTGAGCGGTGAGGAAGGCGAGGTGTGGCAGGTGGCTGCCCACTATCGCGACACCCTCGGCGGTAGTGTGGTCGTGGTGGAGGACAACTATGGCGAAGGCTCCAGCCGTGAGCATGCCGCTATGGAGCCGCGCTACCTCGGCGTGAAAGTGGTCTTGGCCAAGAGTTTTGCCCGCATCCACGAAACCAACCTCAAGAAGCAGGGACTGCTGGCGCTGACCTTTGCCAATGCTGCCGACTACGACAAGGTGAAGGAGGGCGATTGCTTCAATGTGGCGTGCAGCACGCTGGCGGTGGGGCAGCCAGTGAAAATCACGGTGTGTCACACCGACGGCACGCAGGAGCGCATCATGGCCAACCACACCTACAACGAGACCCAGATCAAATGGTTTAAGGCCGGTTCGGCCTTGGCCGTGAAATGACGGGAGAGGGCCGCCATCATGTCGCCCCAGGATGCCAAGCAAGTCATCGATTCGCGGCCGCCGTTCGTGCTACTCGCGGCCGCGAGTAGATGACATTGTAAAGGATTTCTGGAATCCCCAATGCTGTTTTCCTATCATTAAAGTTCTCTTTGGGATAAAGCAGTATATTTACGTAGGGTGATTTTTTTTGCGCTATCCCTTGTCCTCCAAGCCTAATGACTTCATGCCCTTAATTGCACGTAAAAATCAAGGGAGCACCCCGATGCCCCTTCTCAAGTAAAAAATCTTCAAAAGTATAAATTATCATGACACACACTGCTGTACATTACGAGTTCGTTTCAATGGGTTTCAATCGCAAGCGCAGAGTTTCCTTCCCCCACGACATCTATTAGGTGGTGGTTAATGGAGAAGAAGGCGAATATGCCGAATATGAAGTCGAGGCTGACAGCTATGCCGAAGCTACCGCCATGGCTGAAAATCTTGCTGCTGACAGCATGATCAACATCTCTTACATCGAAGTTTACCTCTTCCAATAAATCCATATCGTTCACACACTTAAAATCTTACAAGAAAATGAAAGCTCTCAATCTTATCCTCATCACCAGTGGTAAAATCAGTGAAGCCACAGCCCACATCTGGGTCGTATCAATCAGCGGTGACAATGCTTCTCGCGTCTACTGCAAAAGTCCTTACAAGGCCATGCGCTATGCCTTCCTCCTGAAAAAGCGCACGGGGCTGAACATCTCCGAGAGTAACACGGAGGTAGAATATGAGAGCGAGACGTCCTCGCTTTCCTATTCCTTCGCTCGTCATCTTACGCAGGCTTTGCAGTCTCACAAACTCTATTTGATTTCTCCCGAACTCCCTGTGGGCAGTTCCGTTCTTATTACTGACATCGAAAGTGAACTTTCTGATGCCACAATGCGAACAATCATGTGAAGTTCAAGTGGAAACCGCTTCGCAAGCAGGTGCCTTTCACCGTTCCTCGCTTACATAATATCTTCAACCAGGTTTACAACAACACTTTTGACTAATGCCCCACGCTATTCATATCACCACGCTCAAACGTATGCTCCAATCTCCCGAACCCGTAGACCTCAAACTATGGACGCGCAGCGGTAAAATCCAATGCTGGCATCGCTGTATCTCGCTTCGCTACGACTTCTACAAAGGCACACGAAGAATGAAATTACTGGATAGCAATGAAATCCGGCAACTGAGAGATGTGTGCGTGTTTGAAATAAATGGGTTGGAGGTGTTTATGTGAAATTACTTGAGCTGAGATTTGTTGCTTTGAAAAGAACTTCGTACTTTTGCAATGACAGATTCCGCCACGCTTCCCATTAGAACAGCGAACCAGGGCGGAACTTCGTTTTTATATACGTTTATGAACTTATACAAAGCAACCACTTGACTACCCTCAAATCATTGCTCAACTAAAAAGCAGAGGTCTTCTTTTTCGTAATGAAACACATGTAATTCAACAACTTCAAATAATCAGTTACTTTCGAATTGCCAACTACCTCAAGACTTTTGAAGTTGTTGGCAGTAATCATGTTTATGTTCCTCATAGCTGTTTTGAAGATGCACTTCAATTATACTATTTTGATAAAGAATTACGTCATATTCTCTTTGGTGCTATTCAAAGTATTGAAATAGCATTTCGTTCAAAGGTTATTCATCATGTGGCTTTGGCACATGGAGCTTTTTGGTTCACTGATTCTTCTATCGCAGTAAGACAGAACTGTTTCCGCGAAAACCTAGATCAAATAAAGAAAGAATTGAAACGTTCCAAGGAAGAATTCATACAAGAACACTTTCAAAAGTACACATCTCCAGATGTACCTCCTGTTTGGAAAACACTCGAGATTACTTCTTTCGGTTTGCTTTCTAAATTGTTCTGCAACATAGATGATAACAGATTAAAGAAAAAAATAGCGCGTGACTTTAACCTACCTCAGCATCTATGTCTTGAAAGTTGGATTAAAAGTTTTGTAGCCTTACGCAACTGCATTGCACATCACGCACGTGTTTGGAATAGACGCTATCCGCAACAACCACAAATCTCAGGTAACTTTAGAGGCTTATGGATTAACACATCTCATGTGCGAACCAATAAGCTATATGCCATCATTTGTTGTCTCGCTTACATGCAAGATAATATTCATCCGCAGAATACATTTAAGCAACAGATTAAAGATTTGTTGTCGCGATATGGCAATGTCAACTTACACCAGATGGGATTCCCTAACAACTGGAAAACTGAACCTTTGTGGCAATAATATAAAGCTAAGTCCTATTGCTTACTATGGGACTTAGCTTTATTTATATGATTCTATAGCACTTCCTGAATAACCAATTCCAACATCGGAATCTCTCTTATTACAAGATAGGCACTACAAAGTGTATTGCCACGAAACTCCTTCATCGAACTTATATCTACTTCTGCTCGAATATTAAAGTGCTCACTATGGTTAAGCCAAGAAATACGGCCAACACCAATGAACTGTAAAAGATGATGATTGCCATATAGAAAGGCACAGACAACAAAGAAAACTGTGCTACCTGTCATAAATGACGGCAAACGAGAGTGGTCGCTCAATCGCTGTTGGTCGTCGCCAATACTCTTGGACTCAAAGATTGTCATGGATAATTTGAGAAATTTGCGTAAGTAGTCGCCCAATATACCAATGCTGATTTGCGTACTCATCAAAGGTGGCACTATTCATGCCAATGGCTGTGAGCGAATCGCGAATACCAGCTACGCTCACTCCCTCACGTGTGAGGGAGTGAGCGTAGATAAGATAAGGGATAGTCTTTACCATAATACGATGCAACCATGCGCACACAAGCAGGACCGCAATCCATTTGGTCAAACTATCGGGAGAATTTCATGCTTTATTCTTTTAGCTTTTCTTTTTCTTGGGCATCACATTGAAGCGATACACCACGTGGAGCATTACGTAGCGAGGTTGCGAATTGACCCATGTTTCGGTGCGACCTTGGGCATTCACAGAGTGCTGCACGTTGCTGATTTGCTTCAAGATGTCTACGGCATTGAGGCGGAAGGTAAGGTTACCCTTTAAGATGGTCTTGGCCACAGAGGTGTTCCACACCCAGTTGGTGGTGTTGAGTGTGTGGTCACTATAGCCGCTACGATTGTAAAGGTTGAGGTCGGTGGTGATTTGCCAATTCATTGGTAAGTTGAGAGTAGTATTAGCACCAGCTGTAATGTCGAAAGCAGATATATCGTCATACCCCTCGCGCGCTGAACGACTGTTGAGCCATGAGAGGCTACCACGTATGCCGAAGGTATGTTTACCTACGCGATAAGATAGTGCCAATTGCTCACCAAGCGTTAGGTTGTTCACCACGCTTCGCTCAAGTGTTTCACTTTCAGACGCATAGTCTACGGAGTGTACGTATGAGGCGGTGGTTACAGTCTGAAATTGGAAGGATTCCTTCTTTCCGAAAGGCATTGAATATTGTACGGATTCATACGTATTCCAGTTGCCGTTGATGTTTTTAGGCATCCATGTGTTTACACCTGTTGCGCGATTGTAGAGGCGAGCCTGCGCTATGGCATTTTCGGTGCGTCCGTAACTTGCATAGAGTACGACGTTGTTATGTCGTTGATTGTGGAAACGTGCGTAGCGTGCATTCACACTGTGCGTGCGAGGCTTCTTCAATCCGGGGTTGTTAATATAGATATTTGTAGGGTCGCTATCATTGATGGTGCCAAGTTGGTTGTAGATGCTTGGTACATTCTTTGTGAAACTATAATTTGTCTCTATCTCCGTACGAACCTTCTGCCCGTTGTCCTTATATTTGAACTTCACTGTTGGGGTAAACTTGCTAATGGTTCGCGATAACAGTGTGTCTAACATCGCCTTGTCGTAGTCCAAACGTTCGTGCATGATGTCTCCGCGCAGAGTGAGATCTGCATTGAAGCTCTTGCTCGAACTCACACTTGGCACATAGAGATATGCGAAACTTACAAGTGGGCTAATCTTGTTTTGTGTCAAATTAGAAGCATAGGTATTGTTGAGATCTACAGCCAACTGTTCGGGACTGATGGCAGAAGGGGGGACCATCATGCTTCCATTAGCTCCGTTTGCAAACTCTTCATGCAGATGCAGCAAAGTGTTGACTTGATCGTAGCAATGAAAGTCATACTGAATCTCAGGTTTGATTAAAGCGTAATGTCCTGCACCGCTCTGGTAAGGGCTATAGTTCCATGTATAGGCAATGTCGGCATTCATTCCATAATTCTTCGAGACATAATCGGACTTTTGAAACAAATTATCCCCACTGCCCGCATTGGTTGAAGTTGGTCCGTACACTCTGTTGAATGAGTTGAGGTAGCGATTTGTGTCGCGACGATAGTTTCCCGTAAAGGCAATCTCCATATTATCGTTTGTCGCTGGGAATGAAATGGTTGTGTTCGCGGCTAAATTAGCGATTATCCAATCAGACTTGCCGTCTTGGTCATTGCCTATACGTGTTAAGAGGTTGCGAGTGAAACGCGAAGATGTCATTCCATTTTGAGCAAAGAGAGAATCGAGGGACTGCACGCGGTATTGCTCCTCTGGATTTTCTGAGAATTGTGCTCGATGACTTATGCTTGTGTAATTATTCTTCAAATAATCGATAGAGGGCCTTAACTCGAAATATGCATGCTCGGCGGAATACTGAAATTGGTGTGCTGACATCAGGTGCAACTTCCGATCGTTGCGTAGAGAATGCGAACGCTCAAAGATGTCGCCTGTGTTGAAGTAATTCACATTGCTGCCCTTATGTTCCACTTCGGGTGCTTCGTGCGTCAGAGTGACGTTACCAAAGACTTTGGAACGGTCGTGCGAATATAGATAATCCAATCCGCCCATTTTTACGTCCAGTTCTCCGTCTTGTGCCCAGCCACCGCCCCATTGACCTGAGGAACTGCCTGTCTGGGTATCCTTGATGTTGTTGAGATTAGCAAAAGCAGCAAGTCGTATTTTACCGCTATACCCCATCCCGAAGGCTTTGCCCAAGTAGCGGTCAGAAGGGAATCCATAACCACCTTCCACATTGCCTAACCAACCTGTGGAATAGGCTTTCTTCAATATCACGTCCATCACCATGTGCTCGTCTGCACCATCGATTTTCTTACCATTCACTTTGGCTTTCAAATAATCATCGTTTGCCGCACGGTCGTACACCTTAATGTTCTTCACCGTATAGGCTGGTAGATTTTCAAGGGCAACTTTGGGGTTGCCCGCAAAAAAGTCCTCGCCATTGACCATAAGGCTTTCGATAAACTTTCCATTCACCTTGATTTGTCCGTCTTTGAGTTCTGCTCCTGGGAGTTGTGCCACCAATGCATCCAACATGGAACCTTCTGCCAAGTCAAAAGCTGCTGCGTCATAAACCACAGTGTCTCCTCGCGTCACCATCTTGATATGAGTGGCACGGACAACGACTTCCTTCAACTGTCTTGTCTTGACTTTCTTCATCCAAAGCGTGCCGATGCCAAGGGTAGTATTGCGTTTGGAGACTACTGTGAAATATTTTTGCACTTCATTGTAACCTTCTTTTTCTGCACGCAAGGTATATCTACCTGGGCGAAAATCAAATTCAAGACGATAAGTGGCGCTCTGTACATCAGCATATGTCACCTTATACGGCACTTGAATGCTATCGTTGAGGTACAAAGTATACAGAGCATTTTCAATAGGCATTTCGGTAACCTCTTCATTGACTCCAAAACTTACTAAGCACTTTTGAGCATTGGCCACATAGAACTGGCAAAGCATGAGAACTAAAATGGAGAGAAATTTTCGCATATATATATGGATTTTGTTTATATTTTATCATACAGAAAGGACTTGTACCCTCATTATTAGAGAGTACAAGTAACAACTTATTAGAGGGTACAAGTAACAACGAGTCGCTCTAAATCTTGAAAAGACTGAGACAAGACACTATCAATGCAATCCTTAATAAATCGGGCAGCATTTTACATGGGAATACAAATTGATATATTTGGGGATTTTTCCATGTTCTTGTTGTTTTTTGACGGTGCAAAATTACATACATTCCACTACAATTTTCTTTCAACACCATTACATTTATGTTAAGCCTTTTTTTCTCTCATCATTCGATCATACTTTTGGCACAAAAAATACTAACTATGACCGATTCTAATTCTTTACAAATCACTTCGGTGAATGATCTGCCAGGCAACCATGCCGTAGCAACGTTCACCATCACCACCAAGAGTAGCGAGGTTTTCAAGGAAGCGGAGGAGATTTCACCACGCCATGTAAGCGACAAGGTGAGCTATATGGTGTCATGTTTTATTTTTTTACGGTGTAAAATTAGATATTTGCCATCAGAGTTGAATTATCCAATTCATATTTCTATTGTCATTTTCAAATAAATCACAACACAAATACAAAAACATACAAGAGAAATGCTTACCTTTACAGCCAAAAACAAACTAGGATTTATGCGGAAATCACTTTTTTATAAAAGAACATTGCATACAAAAGATGGGGTTATTCCTCAATATTGTTGTAAGGAAGGTTCATACTTGAAAGTTATACCACACAACAATGAGAATTTGGATACTGAGTTACATTCCCACAATTTTTACCTAATTTTATGGATAAAAAAAGGACAGGGGACTCATTCTATAAATTTTCAAGATTTTCCAATAAGTGATAATCAAATCTTATTATTTTCACCAGGAGACTTACATAAAGCAGTTTGCACGAATGAGGAAGACATTGGAATACCCTTTACAGAGGATTTACTCAATCTTCTACCATTAAAAATAGCCGATTGGATACGTTATAATGTATTCTGCAATATTGGTACGCCACCAGTTGCAACTATTGATGACAACATCGCGGAAATACTAACGAAGTGGATAGAAGTTCTAAAATCGTTACTTGAAAATCAGAAGGATGATATAAATTATTGTACTGCAGCTACAATATCTGTAATACTCAAGATTTTAAAGGAACATGCCTCTTGGGAAAATGATTTCATGGATTTTACCCCCCAAAAAAAATTAAAAATAATATATGATTTCAAAAAATCGATTGAATTTAATCTAAAAAAATCGCATTCGCCTGCATTTTACTCTATAGATATAGGAGTAGCAGAAAGCAAACTATCAGCTATAACAAAAGAGATTTATGGATTAAGTCCCAAAAAAATCATAAATGAAGGAATAATCTTAAAAGCAAAAAAACTGCTTGCAGGAAACGAACTCATAATAAAAGAGATTTCTGAAGAATTGGGTTTTACCGATGCACCACACTTTGTAAAATTCTTCAAGAAAGAAACAGGTATGACACCAGGTCAGTTTAAAGAGACCTTATAATTTTGTCTTTTCTCCACCGCTCATTCGGTCATAGTTTTGCACCCAAAAGTACAAGACTATGACCGATTTTAATTCTCTACAAATCACTTCGGTGAATGACTTGCCCAGCTATCATGTCGCAGCAGCGTTCACCACCAAGAGCAGCGAAGTTTTCAAGGAAGCGGAGGATATTTCAGCGCGAAATCTGTGGAATATGAAGAAATTCTATGAGCGTTTTTGTCACTCGGACATAAAAGTGCGACAAGCTGTCGCACTTTTACCATGTGGACATATATTGCGTCTTCTTCGGAAAGTCGGTAATGCTGCTATGCTATTCTATGCACAGGAAACGGTAACCAAAGCTTGGAATCGTGATTTATTGCTCAATGCCATCAATCTCAATATGTATGGGGCACAAGCATTGACAAAAGTAGACAACTATTTTGGCCGCCCTCTTCCTGCCAAACAAGCCCAATATGCCAATGAAGTATTTAACAGCAGCCATAAATGATATAGAAGTGTTTATGTAAAATATCAATTCTTAGATTTATATTATTCAAAAATACTTTGTACTTTTGCAGCAACATACTCACCCCGCTTCCCGTTAGAACAGCGCGCTCAGGGTGAGTTATTTTTGTATATATACGCTTATGACTCAGATTCCATACATCAATTCTCTTCTTCCCGATTCTGCATATAAAAAAAGAGGAGGTCGAAAAACCTCCTCTCTGTGACTTGCTTGGAATCATAAGTGACTCGCTTGGGGTTCGAACCCAAGACCCCAACATTAAAAGTGTTGTGCTCTACCAGCTGAGCTAGCGAGTCAAACCGTTATTGCTGTTAAGCGAGTGCAAAGTTAAGGCTTTTATATTGAACGACCAAATGTTTTCACGGATTTTTTGCTTTTATTTTAATACTTAGCCGAAAATGAGGGAGGAACTGGCGAGGAAAACGGGGACGCGGCATCGGATAAAGGGGAAGACCTAATGACGGGGAGGCTGCCTACGCGCCACATTCCCTATTCTTTTTAGCGCATCTGGGAGGAGACACGAGCGCGTCTGCTCCCAGGCACGGACGCAGCTGGGAGCTGATACGAATGCGTCTGGGAGCTGACACGAACGCAGCTGGGGGCAGATACGGGCACATCTGGGGGCAGAAACGAATACACACTGTCCCGCGTTCGCCATAAGACATAGGGGAAGGAATGGCGGACAATTGGCGACATGGGGCGGGAGGCGCTTGGAGAACTTCGCACTGCCGAGGAGGGGTTCTGCCAACCTTATTTGCCAAGATAACACGTAATTAGCGGATTTATGCCATCTCAAGCAAGGTATTCGGAAAGATGGGGGAGGAATCCCACATGAATTTTGTAATTTTGCAGACTGTTTAAGAAAAGACGATGAATATCTACGGGATATTCCATGACTACGAAAACCACTTTCTGGCCGGTACGCCAGGTTTATGGGGTGTTGAAAGATTTCTGGTGTGCCTGAGAGAATCACTGGAAATGCTGAAAAGGATTTTCACGACACTGCATAATCGCACATGATAACAGATTATCACATAGTACAACAAACATAAATATGACACAAACGAACCAGAACAGCGAACAAGTGCTGAGACACAAACTCGACCTGCTGCTCCGAACGGGCCAACTGCTCCTTGAAAGCGCAGCAGACACCAACCGCGTGATGCGAAACATGAAACGTACGGCTGCTTTTCTCGGACTGCCCGAAGAACATCTGCACATTTATGTCACCTACAACATGCTGATGGTGAACCTCAGCGACGCCGAACACTCTTTCTCGAAATTCCAGCGCTGCGACAAGCATGGCATCAACATGACGACCATCTCGCTCGTGAGCAAGCTTTCTTGGAAGGCCATCCGCGAGGACTATTCCATTGAACGCTATGAGGAGGAACTGGAGAAGATCAAGAACCGCCCGAGAAACTATACGCCGTGGCAGGTGGCCATCGGTACGGGTTTTGCCTGCGGCGGCTTCTGCATTCAGTTTGGCTGCGACTGGATGGCTTTCCTCTATGCTTCGCTGGCCGCCTGTCTGGGTATGCGTCTGCGCGGCAAACTGGTTGAAATGGGCATGAACGCTTACATGAGCATCGCCACGGCGGCTTTTGTCTCAACAATTCTGGCTTGGGCCTCGATGTTCCTGCCGTCGAGCTGGACCACCACCCCGCTCCACCCGCTTTTGGCCTGTGCCTTGTTTATCGTGCCGGGAGTGCCTTTGATCAACTTTGTGGACGATATGCTTGACAACTATATCCAGGTGGGCCTGACGCGTGCCATCAACACGTTCCTCATGCTGGCGGCCATGGCTTTCGGCATTGCGTTCTTCCTGAAGGTGTCGAACTTCGATTTGGCACAGTTCCAACACATCTCGATGATTCCGCACCATGAATACTGGGAATATGCCGCAGCGGCTGCCATCTCAGCCATGGGTTTCTCCATGATTTTCAACATCCCGCGTCGCCTGCTTTGGGTGGTTGCCATCGGCGGTATCATCGCTGTCTGCACGCGCAACTTTGTCAACCTCGGCCCGAGCAACGACAACATCGGTCTCGACATGGGTCTCGCCATCGGTTCCTTGGCTGGCTCAGCCCTTATCAGTTTGATTTGCGTGAAGGCCGTCCACTGGTTCCACGTGCCCAACCACGTCATCTCCATCCCGAGTGTCATCCCGATGGTGCCGGGCGTACTGATGTACCGCGCCTTGGTGGGACTGATTGAGATGAACGGTGTTGTCGGCGAACTGACCGATGCCGTGAAATTCGGTATGGGTTCTGGTCTGACCATCATGTGCATCGCGCTGGGCGTGGCCATCCCCAACATCTTCGCCCGCCGCTTCATCGCTGCCGACCGACAGAAATTGCTGAAGCGCCTCATCGAAGAACGCCGCCAACGCGGACGCTTCGAAAGTTTTGAAGCCATCGACAACGAGAAGCAGGCGCAGAACGGATAAGAAGTTTTACAAATCCTACATACAAAAAGAGCATGCGACACATCATTGGAAAGTGTCGCATGCTCTTTTTTATTTGCGAAATAGGGGTTCTGAAAACAGTTTTGAATCGCACGTTGGCATTTGCCTACAAGCGTTCGTAGTCGGCAAACGTGTAAGGCACGGCATTTTTCTCGTCGGCTTCGTGGCTTTCCGAGTCTGTCAAACGCCATTCCATAGGGTCGAACTCCGGAAAGAAGGCATCGGCGTGTTCAGGCGTGGCCTCAACATGGGTGAGGCAAAGGCGGTCGGCCATTGGCAGGGCTTCCGCAT
>OJAW01001237.1_pt1 | contig 15473 bp, 16 predicted proteins | sample 1589151 | NCBI WGS metagenome assembly OJAW01 (sample SAMN03283290) | human gut metagenome | biome: human-associated habitat; material: feces | host: Homo sapiens | place: Peru | collected 2012 | reverse complement strand
TATTTACAGCACCAAGTGCGAATGAAGACAAGATCATGGAATTGGCTTCAACATATGCTGTAAAAGTAAGCAAAATTGGCAAAATTAAAAATGGTACATTAGAGATCTTAAAACATGGTAAGATGTACCAACAAAACGTAAAGTCGTTCGAACATTTTTAAAAAAGAATTCAAGGAAACATTGGAGATTTATCTTGAACACATTATTAAAAAAGACTGCCATCGCAACTGTATTGGCAACATCAGTATTATCTTTAAGTGCATGCGATCACGAAGTATCAGTTTCAAAAAACGGTGCAGTTGTTAATGCAAATGCTACAGCAACTGCAGCTCTAAATGATAAGAGCTCTTTTGAAGAGAAGGCCGCCTATGCTATCGGCGCTTCTTTAGGCGAGTATGTAGCTCAGATGAAGCAGAGTCAGGAGCAGTTAATCGGCCCAATCTCTGCTGAAAAAGTAATCGAAGGCTTTACTGATGGTGTAAACGGCGCTTCAGCATTAGACAGAGCACAGATTGAAAAAGTATTAAAAGATCTTGATGCAAAGATCCAGGAAAAGATTGCTCAAGAACAGAAGATATCAGCTGAAGATAACTTAAAGGTAGACAAGAGAGTTTCACGTTTCGTACTACCAATCTGCACCACTATCAACATGAACGGTTGCGCAGCATTCATTCTTATCACCTCCATCTATCTGTTACAGAATGCAGGTATTGATATCGGCTTTGGTACTATCGTAGCCTGGATCTTTATTGCAACCTTTGCTGCTGTAGGTAATGCTGGTGTTCCTATGGGCTGCTACTTCTTAACACTTTCATTAGTATCATCAATGAACGTTCCAGTAGCTCTAATGGGTATCATTCTTCCTGTATATGCTGTAATTGATATGATTGAAACAGCATTAAATGTTTGGTCAGATTCTTGTGTTGCAAACATCGTAAACAAGGAAGTTAAAGATAAGTTACCTGAGATTCAGGAATAATAGGTCGTAAATAGATAAAATCCTAAACCTGCCCTTCTTTTAGATAGGCAGGTTTATTTTTTTTATAAAGATAAGTTTCCACCAGATAATAAAGACCTTTGTTTACTGACTTTAAAAGAAAGTCTTCGAGCATATCTGTATACTTCACCACTTTTTACAAGCTCTTGTAACACACTTCTTTGTATTCCTAAAGAGTTAAGCTGTGCGAAGGTAATCACGACAATTGAGCAAGATTTTTTACTTTTTCTAAATTCATTATTTAGCCAAGCTGAGGCAGTTTGTTTAATTTTGCGATGAAGAATTGCAAAATAAATAGCTAATGGGAAAAGTAAACACTTTAATTGCCTCTTTATTTATTGCTTGCAGCTGCACAAACTTATATGCTATAGACATAAAAGATGTGCAGTTGACAGATGTACACCATCCAGGCAATGATGTCGGTCACCCCTGTGGCCATCCGTCCGTGTCTTATGACGATGATGAGATAACCATCAAGTCAGACTCCACCATATATGATGTCGGCGTGGTGGTAAAAGATCAGTACGGGAATGTTATGCACCAGTCCACCCAGACGGTTGGTTCAGAAGGTACTGTAATATATGTACCCGATACAGGCGGCGACAGCGAGAAGACAACGATAGACCTTTATTACGACAGAAAACATCTTAGCGGATATTTGGCAAGGCGCGTACATTAATAAAATATAATTAATATAAAATTAAAGTTTTTTTTCTTGGTGGGGGGGGTAAAAAATATAGTATCTTTGTAAAAGGATTATATTTACTCACTTTATATGTAAATTTTAAAAGGAGATTTTACTATGAAAAGATTTTTATTATCAGCATTGGTTATGTTTTCGGCTTTGGGATGCTTCGCTCAGAAGAGCATCTGCACGATTACCCACAATGAAGGAGAGACTTGGGAGAAGACGTTCACCAGCGAGGAGGCTATGACCTTCGACTCGGTGGTGGTGAAAGGCTTCATGTCGCGGGACATCATGTATGAGGTGATGCTCATGACCAACAACGGAAAACTGACGGGCGTTGACCTGTCTGGATGTACGATAGAAGACAATACCATTCCGACGGGACTGTTCAGTTCAAACGGCGTGAACTCAGCGGCTCCCCAGAGGACCAAATTCCACGATGGCGAGGGCTACGTGCCGGGCAGAGGCATCGTGGTGCTTGAATATGTCACCTTCCCCGAAAGCCTCAAGAAGATAGGAAGGCAGGCCTTCAACTACTGCCCCCAGCTGGCAGCCATTGAAATCCCGGCTGGCGTAGAGGAAATAGAGGAATATGCTTTCATCAGCTGCGACAACATCAAGAAGTTCGTTGTGCACACCTCTAATCCAAACATCGCGAAACTGTATTCATTCAACTGCAAATTGGAAAACACCACTCTTTACGTCCCCAATGGAGCCAAGGAGGCGTTCGCCCAGCATGAGGCGTGGAACCGCTTCGGGGCTATCATTGAATACGACGACGTTAACGGTATCGGCAGATTGGAGTCAGGTCTCGGCGCTGCCGACGGCAGGATATACACCATCGACGGCAGATATGTCGGTACCGACATCAACGCCCTCGGCCACGGTATGTATATCATGGACGGCAAGAAGGTTTTGAAATAAAGTGACTGATCGGCGTAGCCACGCCGACATGACGAAATAAGTGAAAGGCGGTTGCTCTGTGAATGATGTTCATGGGGCAACCGCCTGTTTTCTTTTGGCAACTAAGAAAAGAAGCAGAATCGCTTCTAAACTGCCGCAATAAAACGGCAGTTCCTTCGTTATACGACAAAAAGCAAGAGCAATGAAAAAAGTGAAGAACTATTATTCCTATATCCATGTATCCCTTTGTGCTGTAACAGTACTTTCAATGTCGTCATGCAGTGTTGTCAAGGAGACTGCCTTTGAGGCCATAGCAGACACAATCACCGACCCCAAGACCGGGACCCATGTCTTTACGAGAGAGTATGACACAGAACCTTATCAAATCAATATGGGAGAAATTGTAAAGTCAAGGAAAGCACAGAAAAAGCAAAAAGAAAAGGAGCTTTTAGAGAATTACGATAAAATCCAAATCAGTAATTAGTATATTCTTTCAGAGCCCTGAATGGAGATTTTATGTTCCTGCCAGAAAGTATAGCAGCACAATCAGCACTAAATAAAAGCCAGACGAAATCCACTCTTCTGAAAATCAGAATCCAAGCAAGCCCTGATTACAGATTTTGGATAATATATATAGGTGATATATATCAAGAAACCGTTTTTTTTGCAAAACGGGGCTTACAAAATTGGAAGAACGGCGATATTTATAAAAAACTCAACAAAACGGCACCACATTAGAAATAAAATGACTACTTTTGCATAACATCTACGATGAACATACATTGAACACCGTACCTGCCTGACAAGACAAACTTATTTAAACACACTATAATCATGGATTTAGTACAATCAATCATCGAGCGCGCTAAAAGCAACAAGCAGCGCATCGTGCTCCCTGAAGCAACAGAGGAGCGTACACTTAGAGCAGCCGACAAAGTGTTGGCAGAAGACATCGCCAATCTGATTCTCATCGGTAATCCAGACGAGATTCACTCTCTCGCAGAGAAGTGGGGACTCAAGAATATCGACAAGGCAACAATCATCGACCCGGAGAACAACCCAAAGAGCGAGGAGTATGCCACTCTGCTGGCTGAGCTTCGCAAGAAGAAGGGCATGACAATCGAGCAGGCTCGCGAGCTTGTAAAGAACCCTCTCTATCTCGGTTGCATGATTATCAAGACAGGTGATGCTGACGGACAGATCTCAGGTGCACTCAGCACTACAGGAGATACTCTGCGTCCTGCATTGCAGATCATCAAGTGTGCTCCTGGCATCACATGCGTAAGCGGTGCTATGCTGCTCCTCACAAAGGAGCCTCAATATGGCGAGAACGGTGTATTGGTAGTCGGCGACGTTGCCGTTACTCCAATGCCAGACGCACAGCAGCTGGCACAGATCGCAGTGTGCACAGCGCAGACAGCAAAGTCAGTGGCTGGATTCGCCGACCCACGCGTGGCAATGCTGAGCTTCTCTACAAAGGGCAGCGCAAAGCATGAAGTAGTGGACAAGGTTGTGGAAGCTACAAAACTCGCAAAAGAACTTGCACCAGAGCTGAAAGTTGACGGTGAACTTCAGGCTGACGCCGCTCTCGTTCCAGCAGTAGGCGAGAAGAAGGCTCCGGGCAGCGACATTGCAGGAAAGGCAAACGTACTCGTATTCCCATGCCTTGAGGTTGGAAACATATCATACAAGATGGTTCAGCGTCTTGGCGGAGCAGAAGCTCTCGGTCCTATCCTCCAGGGTATCGCACGCCCGGTAAATGACCTCAGTCGCGGTTGTTCTGTAGACGACATCTACAAGATGGTTGCCATCACTGCATGCCAGGCTATGGATGCCAAATAACATATATCATTCTAAACTATAGATTCACACTATGAAAATTCTAGTTCTGAACTGCGGAAGTTCTTCTATCAAGTATGCTCTCTACGACATGGACACCAGGACAGTCATGACATCTGGTGGTGCGGAGCGTGTGGGACTCGACGGAGCTTTCGTGAAAGTGAAACTCGCCAACGGCGAGAAGAAGACGGTGATGCACGACATTCCAGAGCACACAGAGGGTGTAAAGTTCATCTTCAGCCTGCTCGTTGACCCAGAAATCGGCGTCATCAAAGACCTGAAGGAAATCAATGCCGTAGGACACCGCATGGTACACGGAGGAGAGAAGTTCAACAAGAGCGTGCTGCTTACAGACGAAGTGCTCAAGGTATTCGAGGAGTGCACAGACCTCGCTCCGCTGCACAATCCAGCAAACCTCAAAGGTGTACGCGCCGTACAGGAGCTGATGCCAGGACTTCCACAGGTAGGTGTGTTCGACACTGCATTCCATCAGACAATGCCGAAGGAGGCTTTCATGTATGCTCTTCCTTATGACCTGTATGAGAAGTATGGCGTGCGTCGCTACGGTTTCCACGGAACAAGCCACCGCTACGTGTCACAGCGCGTATGCGAATTCCTCGGTGTGAAGCCAGAGGGCAAGAAGATCATCACATGCCATATCGGAAACGGTGCGAGCATCGCTGCCGTAAAGGACGGCAAGTGTGTTGACACCTCAATGGGTCTCACTCCTCTGGAGGGACTTATCATGGGTACACGAAGCGGCGACGTTGACGGCGGTGCGCTGACATTCATCGAGAAGAAGCTCGGACTGGATGCTGACGGCCTGTCAGACCTGCTGAACAAGAAGAGCGGTATGCTCGGCATCACAGGCGTCTCTTCTGACATGCGTGAGATCGAGAAGGCTTTCGAGGAAGGCAACGAGCGTGCGAAACTCGCTTTCGACATGTATTTCTACCGCATCCGCAAGTATATCGGTGCATACGCAGCAGCTATGGACGGTTGCGACATCATCGTGTTCACAGCCGGCGTTGGCGAGAACCAGCCAAGTCTGCGTGAGGAAGTATGCAAGAAGCTGACTTACCTCGGAGTGGAAATCGACGTGGAGAAGAACAAGAACCTGCGTGGCAAAGAGGCCCTTATCTCTACTCCAGAGTCTAAGGTGGCAGTATGCGTCATCCCAACCGACGAGGAGCTGATGATCGCTTCAGACACAATGGCGCTGCTCTAACGAGACAACCCACTGCAAAGACATCAATAATAGCAATAAAGGCTGCGATGAGATTCGCAGCCTTTATTGCTATTATTGATATTGATTGATATTGATACTGTATATCACATCTTGCTTTCTCCCTCTACATACTCCTCAAGGAAGATATGTTCCCCGTCGTATACCACATAGGAGAACTGCCATATCCAGTCGCCCAGAATCATCATGCGCACCTTGCGCGAGAGCATGAGGTCGAGTTCGATATGGCGATGACCATACACGAAATAGTCGATGTTGGGATGGGTCTTCATATACTCCTTGGTGTATCTTACGAGATATTCCTTGTCCTCGCCCATATATGGCGGCTCCTTGCCGTCGGCACGCTTCATGCGGCTTCTCCTCGCCCATTCAAGTCCGAACCACATTCCCCAACGCGGATGCAGCGAACTGAAGAGATGCTGGCAGAAGCGGTTGTGGAACACCTTGCGTATGAATTTGAAGCGCGAGTCAGGGTCGCCCAGTCCGTCGCCATGAGCCAGATAGAACACCTTGCCGTAGATGTCCACCGTCTCCGGCTTCTTGTGCAGGATGACGCCACACTCCTCCTCCAGATATCCATACATCCAGATGTCGTGGTTGCCGGTGAAGTAATGAACCTCCACGCCCATGTCGGTAAGCTCCGAGAGTTTGCCGAGAAACCGTGTGTAGCCCTTCGGCACCACATATTTGTATTCATACCAGAAGTCGAACATGTCGCCGAGCAGATATATCGCCGACGCCTTATGCTTTATGTCGTCGAGAAAGCGCACCAGACGGCGCTCGTGCATTCTGCTGTGGTCTATCGCCAGAGAGCCGAGGTGTGCGTCAGATAGGATGTATACGTTCTTCATAACTTGTGTTTTGAGTGTTATTGACATAGGGTGCAGCGTTTCCGCCGTGCGCGTGCCGTGTGCATGGCGATTCGGGAGGTCTGCGTCAGTCGATTCCCAGTTCGAGACGTGCCTCTTCGCTGAGCATGCTCTGGTCCCAGGCAGGCTCAAACACGAGGTTGACGTTAGCCGACTTCACTCCCTCAAGCGAGTCCACCTTCTGGCGCACGTCCTCCAGGATGAAGTCTGCCGCAGGGCATGACGGAGCGGTGAACGTCATGTCGATGTCCACATTGCCGTCATCTCCCACCTCAATCCTGTATATGAGTCCGAGGTCATAGATATTCACTGGTATTTCCGGGTCGTAGACGGTCTTCAACACGTCGACGATTCTTCCCTCTATCCTTGTCTTTTCTTCTTGTGTCATACTTAGATAATTAAATTAAATACAAAGATAGCGAAATAAATCAAAAATGAAGAATTAAGCTTGAAGAATATTTCCCGACAGCGGGAAATCATGGGCTTATGAGGCAGCGCACAAGCTATCTGTCGAGTTTTCCGTTCTCCATATAGCTGTAGTAGTCGCTGTCTGTAATCACGAGGTGGTCGAGCATGTATATCCTCATGGTCTCACAAGCCTTCTGCAGACGCTGCGTTATGCGGTCGTCGTCGCCGCTGGGCCGCGGATTGTTGCTCGGGTGGTTGTGGCATAGAGCCACTACGGTGGCATTGCAGAGCAGTGCCTCCCTCAACACAACCCTCACATCTACTGATGTCTCGCTTATCCCGCCGCTCGAAATCCTGACGGTCTTTATGAGTTTGAAGTTCTGGTTGAGCAGGAGCACCCACGCCTGCTCCGTTGCGAGGTCCTGCATCTTGGGCCGCATATACTCATATATCGCCTCTGCCGAATCCATACGCTGACGCTCTTCTGCCTTCTCGCTCTGGCGGCGTTTACCCAGTTCGCAGGCAGCAAGGATGGTGATGGCCTTGGCTGGTCCGAGTCCCTTGTATCTGGCATCGGTAAGTTCGCTGATGCTCTTCTTGCCGAGGGTGTTGAGATTGTTGTTGCAGTCGCCGAGCACGCGCTTCATCAGTTCCACGGCTGTCTCCTCAGGCGAACCAGACCCTATGAGGATGGCGAGAAGCTCCGCATTGGTGAGCGCCTCCGCGCCGAGTCTCATAAGTTTCTCCCTCGGTCTGTCTTCTTCTGCCCATTGTGTGATGTTGAGTTTTTCCATAGTCAGACGGGGTGGAATCATTTGTAGAATGTCTTCTCAAAAGCCTGGAACTCGTCTTTGCCCAACACGCAGCGTTTCCACCATGCCGAAAGGAATCCGCATCCATATCCCATCAGCTGCACGAAGGCGGCGGCGATGCTCATCCCACCGATTTTGGCGCTGCGGTATTGCTTTGTGGCATCGATGAATATCAACACGCAATATGCCAGGATTGGCAGCCACGGAGCGGCACACAGCCAATACCAGCGGTCGATGTCGTCGTAGTGCATCAGCAGTCTGCCGACGGCTGACGTGAGCACGAGAAGGATAACGCCCACGGTGAATACCATCGGGAGCAGATGCACGAGCTTCAGCGACTCCGGGTATTTCTTGTATAGGTTGATGCGCGCTATGCCGCTGTTGTATACCTGGCGGAAGAACTTGCGGAAGTCGGTACGGCGCTTGTGCCACACCCATGATTCGGGAAAGAGGCGGCATCTGCATCCTGCCTTGAAGATCCGGATGCTGAAGTCTATGTCTTCGCCGAAGCGCATCTTGGAGAATCCTCCCAACTTGTTGTATACGTCTCTCCTCACTCCCATGTTGAAGGAGCGCGGATAGAACTTGTCGAGCTTTTTCTTCTTGCTGCCGCGTATTCCGCCGGTGGTGAAGAAGCTTGTCATTGAATAGCTTATCGCCTTCTGCGTGTCGGTGAACGACGGATGGGCGCAGTCTGGTCCGCCGAAAGCGTCGGCAGGCTCACGCTGCAGTTCCTCGCTCACGCTGCTGATGTATCCCGGCGGCAACACCACGTCGGAGTCGAGAATCAACACGTAGTCGCCTTTGGCACGCTCCACTCCATAATTGCGGCTCTGTCCGGGTCCGCCGTTCGGCTTTATATAATAATGCAGGTCGAGGGCATCGGCGTATCTGTCGCACACTTCCTTGCACGGCTTGCTGCTGCCATCTTCAACGATGACCACCTCAAAGTCTTTCTCTGTCTGCCCGACGAGACTTGCGAGCAGTTCGTCTACCTCGTCGGGACGGTTATATACTGGAACAATAATGGAGTATTTCATATCTGTAGTGTCAAGGGCTTCTGTTTTGTTGCTGCCACCATAATTTCCCCTTCGGGTATCATGGCGACATTCTTAGTGTTTGCCCGTATGGGCATGGAAACAAAAAATGGTGAAGCTCCAGCAGCCAGCCCACTCGTAGCAGGACACCATTGGATTCTTCACCACTTGTATGTCATTCGTCAACAAGACTTGTCAACGGTCATTATTCCTTCACGCGGCTCAGATAGCTACCGTCGCGAGTGTCAACCTGGATAAGGTCGCCCTCGTTGATGAAGAGAGGCACGCGGATCTCTGCACCGCTCTCTACTGTAGCTGGCTTTGTAGCGTTGGTAGCTGTATCGCCCTTGATTCCCGGCTCGCTGTGAACAACGCGGAGGTTTGTCTTTACAGGCATCTCGGCATAGAGCACTGTGTCTGTGTCAGCATCAGAAACAACTTCCACGATGTCTGACTCCTTCATGAACTCAACTCCTGACACGAGCTCTGCAGGGATAGGAGTCTGGTCGTATGTCTCCTGATTCATGAAGATATAGTCCTCTCCCTCTTTGTAGAGATACTGGTATGGGCGACGTGTGATAGAAACATCCTCAAGTTTCTCGCCGATATTGTAACGACGCTCAAGCACACGACCGTCTGTAACGTTCTTCAACTTGATGTTCATGATGGTGTTTCCCTTACCTGGCTTGCGGTGCTGGAAGTCAATGCAAACCCAAATGCCGCCGTCCATACGAACAGCAACGCCTTTCTTAATGTCCTGTGAATTAATCATTTTGTTTTATTGCTTATAATTTATAATCTCATTTCTGAGGCTGATCTCTCCTCCTCAACAGTCATAACACCGTCAGGGATAGCGATTTTGCCTGTTTCCGACTGCAAAGTTACAACAAATTCAGAAAAAACCATAAAAGAAGTGCGCAAAAATCCGTTTACCTTTGGTTAAATCAAAAGAAATGAGTACTTTTGCAGCCCAAAGTGTATAAACAATAACAATAAATAAAATAAAAAACGATGAAAAGAACATTTCAGCCACACAACAGAAGACGTGTGAACAAGCACGGTTTCCGTGAGAGAATGGCAACAAAGAACGGTCGCCGCGTGCTCGCTGCACGTCGCGCAAAGGGTCGCAAGAAGCTTACTGTTTCTGACGAGAACCACGGCAAGTAATTTGCGCGCCTTTATCCAAAGAAAGGAAAACAGCAGAGGAGAACATCGGCATCACGCTGAATGTTCTCCTCTGCTTTTTTATTGTATCATCAAATCGGACTATATTATCCATCCAACCGGACTATATTATCGGATCATCCAACCGGACTGAATTATCAGACAAGCATATCATACCCTATTGACGGACAAGCATATCGGACCCACTTATCAGACAAGCCGACAGGGCGCAATACGGTCCCGTCAGCCCATGGTGTCTGTGCATCAGCCCAACAGCTCCTTGGTCAGTATGCTCTCAAGCAGCTCGCCGGACAAACGCAGGCGGAACTCGCCCTTGATAGCCACGGAGATGCCTCCCGTCTCTTCAGACACCACCACGGCGATGGCATCGCTATCCTGCGATATGCCGAGGGCTGCACGATGGCGCAGTCCGAGCTCCTTGGGTATGTCCACGCTGTGGCTCACCGGCAGGATGCAGCCGGCAGCACGGATACGGCGTTTCGACACCACCATCGCACCGTCGTGGAGCGGTGAGTTCTTGAAGAAGATGTTCTCTATAAGCCGCTGGTTGATATTGGCGTCTATGATGTCGCCGGTCTCTATGATATCGTCGAGCGACACCATACGCTCTATCACGATGAGCGCTCCCACCTTGCCGCGGCTCATGTTGATACACGCCATCACGATTGGCATGATGGCTGTCTTGTCCATATCCTTCTTGTTCTTGCTGCCCGACGAGAAGAAGCTGGCGAAGCGCCTCATCCGCTGATGCGCTCCGAGCGAATACAGAAACTTGCGTATCTCCTCCTGGAAGATGATGATGAGGGCTATCACTCCCACGCTCACCAGCTTGTCCATGATGCTGCCCAGCAGTCGCATCTCGAGCACCTGGCTCACGAAGAGCCAGATCACCACGAACACGATGATGCCGATGAACACGTTGAGCGAACGCGACTCCTTCATCAACCGATACAGATAGTATAGCATCATGGCGACGCATACTATGTCTATTATGTCTTTTATTCCAAATTCAAACATCCGTTTTTCTCCTTATTATATATATAGGCTCAATCTCCGCATCCGAGCATCTTCTCCACTATCTTCACCGTCTCCACGCATGGCTTCACGTCGTGCACCCTCAATATCGAGGCTCCCTTGAGCAGCGACAGCGTGTTGACGACGGTAGTGCCGTTCAGCGCTTCGGCAGGAGTGGAATCCAGGAGTCTGAATATCATCGACTTTCTCGATGCCCCCACGAGGACGGGCAGTCCGAAAGCCTTCAGTTCGTCCATCCGCTGCAGCAGTATATAGTTCTGGTCGAGCGTCTTTCCGAATCCGAAGCCCGGGTCGAGGATGATGTCCTTGACTCCCAGGTCGCGGAGCATCTGCACCTCTCTCGCCAGGTTTATCATTATGTCGCCCATCTCTCCATGGGTAGACATGAGGATATATGGCACACCGAGCTTTGCCACCATGCAGAAGATGGCGGGATACCTGCTGTCGTCGCTCTCCGTCTCTCCGTTGGGATTCGTGGCGTCGGCGCCTCCGAAGGCTCCGTTGATGTTTCCCTCGGAAACGTCGTTGATTATAGCCGCCCCGAACTCCTCCACTGCCATCCGGGCTATCTCCGGACGGAAGGTGTCGATGCTGAGCACGGCATCAGGCTGCTGTCCTCTCACTATCGTCAGGGCACGCCTCATTCTCTGCATCTCTTCTTCTGCCGTCACCTGTGCCGCTCCGGGTCTTGTGGAGAAGGCTCCGATGTCTATCATGCTGCCGCCCTCCGTCACAATCTGGTTGGCGCGGTCGGCGATGTCGCGTTCCGTCTGCTTGCGGCTTCCCTCATAGAAGGAGTCTGGAGTGGCGTTCAGAATTCCCATCACCTGCGGATTTGAGAGGTCGATGAGTCTGCCGTTGGCATTGATTGTATAATTTGGTAATCCTTTCATTTCTTTCTTTTCATTTGTCTTGTCATGGCTGGTTGGCACCGCCTATGGCTGGAATGTGCGGCTGACCACTCCCTTGTATGTGTTCACGCTCACCTCTATCTCGTCGCCGTCGCCGGGTGTCACCGGCAGTTCGTCGAGCGACAGACTAACATACAGCGGTGTGGAATAGTATTGCGGCACTCCGTTCTGCGAGTGTGCCAGCATGAAGGAATGGCGCTGCGCTCCGCCGTCGAGCGTAGTGCTGCCGGTATAGACCCAACCTATCGCCTGCGCTGCCACATTACCGTCTGTTGTACCGGTTTTCAGTTGCAGTCCCAGGTTTATATACTTGTGGTTGTTGCTTCTCCATGCCGTTTCCATCACCACGGGGTCGATGGGCAAATCGGTTGCCAATGCCGAGCGGTTTACCACCTTCGGCATCAGCACCCTGCCAATCGCCACGGGGCGCACCGTAGCCTCGCTGGCAGATTCCGACAGTTGGGCGGCATCATAATAGAGCAGCGCACGGCACACGGTGTCTGGCGCTGACCATCCTGCCGCTATCGTCGGCTGGAGTGTCAGCGAGAGGTCGTCGTCGGTGATTGCCGCCGTGAACTTGCCGTCGTGGTCGGCGAACGCCTTCACGAAGTCGGCACGCATATACGACAGACTGCCGTCGCCGGTATCGTAAGCATCGCTGCTGCAAGCCGAAACGGCGAGAGCGAGCATCACCATACCGGCGGCGGCAGTCGTTATGTGTCGTAGAATCGTCATCATCAATCGGTTACGGCAAGGCTATTTCTTGCCGGATTAGCATACATGGTGAGCATCCGTTCTCTCAGGAACGTCTCATCCTTGTTCGGGATGTCAATCCTGGCAATCTGTCCCTGCAGATATTTCTCAAACACGGCCTTGTCTTCAGCCGTATACCTGCCGGCATGCGCCTCATTGCCTTCGAGCATGTCGAGGGCGATGTAGTTCGACGGATACAGGCGGTAGTTCCTGAATATCTCCTTGTCGATATGTTCGGCAATGACGTCAAACACCTTCGTCTTCGGAATATCCGGCGACAGGTTGTCGAGGAACCCGTCGATACATGGCGCGCAGTGGTAATGCACCTCTCCCTTGTATCCCATGATGCCGGTGCGCATGCTGTTCACATCGTCGAGCGCCGTCTTCTTCCATCCCGGCACGTCGCGCCTGAGCTGGAACTCGGCAGCCTTCATGAAGTCGCACGGGTCGTATTCGTAGGATATGGCGAGCGGCACGATATGCAGCTGGCGCAGACGGTCAACGGGGCTTCCCTCCCCTCCCATCGCCATCATCTTGAGGATGGATGGCTGTGTGCGGTCGTTGGAGTCTTTGGCTCTGCCTTCGCGCTGCGCAATCCAGATGTTGTCGTTCTTCTCGCCCACCACGTAGTGCATATACTCCGCCATCTTCTTGCTCGCCATGAGGAACTCCCTCGGCGAGAGCGAGCGCTGCACGATGAACGACTTGTTGAGTCTTACGAGGTCTTTCACCCATGGCAGCGACAACAGATTGTCGCCGATGGCAATCTCGCATGTGGTGTTGAAGCCAGCGTCATAGAGCAGCACGTCGAGGAGCGCCGAATCGAGCACGATGTCGCGATGGTTGCTCACAAAGGTGTAACGCTTCGTCACGTCCACCGCCTCCACATTCATGTCGAACCCCTTGCTTGCCTTTGCCATGAGGTCTTTCAGAAAACCATAGCAGAAAGCGAGCTGGAACTCCAGGTTCGTCTTGCATGCCATCATCTTTGTCTTTACCGCCTCCAGTGGCACTCCTGGATAAAGATATCCGAGCACCTGCTGGAACTGTGCGTCCGAGAGCAGGCGTTCAAAGGCTGCAGGCAGCTCTTCGGGGTCGAAAGGACGTATATCGTCGTAAATGGATGGAGTCTTCATAATGAATAGTCTTATGTATTATCGTTATCTGAACTGGTTCTCCACGATGTCCGTCAGCACATCCGTCATGTTCAGTCCGGCTGCCTTCACCTGCTGTGGTATGAAGCTGGTGGCGGTCATTCCCGGTGTGGTGTTTATCTCTATCATGTTCACCTTGTCCACCTCTTCGCCGTTGCTTCCCACTCCACGGCTGATGATATAGTCGATGCGGATAATACCGTTGCAGTGCAGGATATCGTAGATCCGGCTCGTTATCTCCTTCACGCGTGCCGTGGTCTCCTCACTGAGGCGTGCCGGTGTTATCTCCGTCACCTTGCCGTTGTATTTGGCATCGTAGTCGAAGAACTCGTTCTGTGTCACCACCTCGGTAGCCGGGAACACCACGCTCTTCTCGCGTGTCTTGTAGCAGCCGATGGAGATTTCCGTTCCTTCGATGAATTTCTCCACCATCACGTCGTCGCTCTCCATAATTGCCTTGCGGATGGCTGGGGCGAGCTGGTCTTTGTTCTTCACCTTCGACACACCGAAGCTGCTGCCGTCGGCTGCCGGCTTCACGAAGCATGGCATACCGATCTTCTCCTCTATCTCGTCGTCGGAAACGAGAGTCTCATAGCCTTTGCGGATGAGCAGGCTGTCGGCAACGCTCACTCCATAGCCGCGCAGATACTGGTTGAGCACGAACTTGTCGAAGGTCATTGCCTCTACGAGCACTCCGCTTGTGGAATAAGGCAGATGGATGAGTTCGAAATATCCTTGCAGGATACCGTTCTCGCCCGGTGTGCCGTGGATGGTGATGTAGGCATAGTCGAACTGCACGAACTTTCCGTTGTCCATAAACGAGAAGTCGTTGCGGTCGATGGGTGCCCATGTGCCGTCGGCGAGTTCCACGCGCCAGTCATAGCCTTTCATCTCAACGATATATACATCGTAGCGCTCCTTGTCGAAGAAAGAATAGAGTCCCTGTGCCGAGCGCATTGACACATCATGCTCTGATGAGTCGCCACCACAGACGATGGCTATCGTACGTTTAAGATTTTTCATAATGATGAATATTTTAATGTTGTTATTTTCCGTTTTATTGTTTTCATTCTCTCACCGGCACCCTCTTCTGCCATTTCTCTATCAGCATCTGCATGTCGTCGGGCAGCTCTGACGTGAAGTCCATCTGCTGTCCCGTCTTGGGATGCACGAAGCCGAGTGTCTTGGCATGCAGGGCCTGGCGTGGACATATCTTGAAGCAGTTGCGCACGAACTGCTGGTATGTGCCGCAGCGCTCGCCTCTCAATATCTCGTTGCCGCCGTATCTCTCGTCGCTGAAGAGCGGATGGCCGATATGCTTCATGTGTGCCCTGATCTGATGTGTGCGCCCCGTTTCGAGGATACACTCCACGAGGGTGACGTAGCCGAAGCGCTGCAACACCCTGTAGTGGGTCACCGCCGGTTTGCCGATTTCGGAGCCGGGAGGGAACACTGTCATGCGCAGACGGTCTTTGGGGTCGCGGCCGATGTTTCCTTCTATGCGTCCGTCGTCCTCCACGAAGTTGCCCCACACCAGGGCGTTGTAGCTGCGGTGGGTGGTCTTGTTGAAGAACTGCACTCCGAGCTTTGTCTTGGCGAGTGGCGTCTTTGCCACCACGAGCAGTCCGCTGGTGTC
>OJAW01001235.1_pt1 | contig 15496 bp, 17 predicted proteins | sample 1589151 | NCBI WGS metagenome assembly OJAW01 (sample SAMN03283290) | human gut metagenome | biome: human-associated habitat; material: feces | host: Homo sapiens | place: Peru | collected 2012 | reverse complement strand
AGTGATGTTTGGTTGAATCCTTCGAATATACTTATGGTCGCTCAAAATATAAGAAATGAACTTAGTGAATATATTAATTCTAGTGTTGTAATTGATAGTATAAATAATAAGTATGATTTGCTTAAAGTAGATATTACTGAACTTGAGTCTGAAATAAAGAAAGCTGCTGAAAGTTCTAATTTACCTACGATTGTTGTTTATGATGAGAGTTTAAATTATTTAAATAAGTATGGTTTTAAAGTTATTAACTTGACTGAAAATGGTAAGACTAAACAAAGTAATATTGATGTTGCTAGTGATTTATATAATAATAAAAAGGTTAGTTATGTGTTTGTTATTGAAAATGAAAAAATTAGTGATGATATAGAAAGTTTTATAAAGAAATATAATGCTGAAAAACTTACTATTAGGTCTCTCGATAATATTAAAGAAGAAGATAAAGATGAGCTTGCTTATAAATTAGCAATTGCTGCTATTAAATATGCAGATCTTCTTCCTAATAGAACGAGTGATTATGTTTTTGATCCTGTTAAGTTTAGTGATATTAATGGTAAAACAGGTACATATCTACTTTATAGTACGGTAAGAATGAAATCATTACTAAATAAATGTGAGACAGAATATAAAAAATATCATAAAATATCTTCTATTTATGAGAGAAATATTATTATGAATATTATAAACTTAAGAAATACTTTAGAAAAATCATTTGCATCACGCTCATTAAATGAAATTTGTGAGTATTTATACAGACTAACTAGTTCATTTAATGCTCTATACTCTAATTGTGAAGTATTAACTGAAAAAGATGCTGAAACCAAGGAAAGCTTACTAGTTTTAACAAAATTAGTTTATGAAACAAATAAATACTTATTAGATATCCTAGCAATAGATGTTCCAGATAAAATATAAAAAGGAAACCGTGAAAGGCTTCCTTTTTTAGATGTTTCCGTTATTGTTGTTTCCCCAAGACCATCCAGCACCAATTATAATTACTAAAAGAATAAATAATACAATCCATAAAGCAGCGCCTAGTCCGTATCCACCATTAGTGTTTCCAACATAACCAGTATTGTAACAAGGGTTATATGGAGTATTCATTCCATTATAACCACCATTGTATCCGTAATAATACATGTTAATACCTCCTTTGTATCTACTATAGTTTACTCAAAACCAATCAAAGTTGTTAATAAATTTTTAAAACTTTCCAAATATTCTTGGTTAAAGATACGCATCATGTTATAATTGGAGTGGTGATAAACAATGTTTGGATACATAATAGGAAGCGTAAAATATTTAACAAGTAATCATATAATTTTAGAAAATAATGGTATTGGTTATATTATTTTTGTAGCAAATCCATATGCATATGAGATAGGTAAAGAGTATACTGTATATACTTATCAAAATATAACAGAAAGTGAAAATTCATTGTATGGTTTTAAAAGTATGGATGAAAAGGAATTATTTTTAAGACTAATTGCGGTAAAAGGACTAGGGCCAAAGACAGCGTTACCTATGTTTGCATCTGGTTCAGTTAGTGGAATTATTGATGCTATAGATAGAGAAAATATTCTTTATTTAACAAAATTTCCTAAAGTTGGTGATAAATTAGCAAGACAAATTATCTTAGATCTAAAAGGTAAAATTAATATTGAGGTTACAAGTACAAGTAGTAATGAAGAACTTGTTGAGGTTTTACTTAATCTTGGATATAAAAGTGCTGATATTAAGAAAGTTTTACCTAAAGTTGATTCTGAATTAAGTATTGAAAATCAAATAAAGGAAGCATTAAAATTGATGTTGAGGTAGGTTATGATAATAGGCATAAATATAGATGAAACAATTACAAATACGCATGATGAGGCACTAAAATATGTGAAAAAATATGCACCGAATTTGGAATTTAATGACTATTGTGATGATATTAAAAATAAAGATGTTAAAGCATTTCTAGAAAAACATGCTTACAATATTCAAAGTAATTTAACTTTAAAACCTTATGTGAAAGAGGCTTTTAGTATGTTTAAGGAGCATGGGTTTAAGATTGTTATTATAACAGCGCGTGGGTATGATTTAAATTATGATTATGAAAGAGCTAGTATAGATATGCTAAAAAAATATGATTTACCGTACGATGAAATTTATTATAAATAAAATAAAAAGGGGAAAATTGCTAAAGAATTAAATGTATCATATTTTATTGACGATAAAGAAAAAGTATTGGACGAAGTAAAAGAATACGGAATTCAAACTATTTGGTATACAAATGAAAAGAAAGAAAGTAAACATTTAATTTTTAGTAACTGGCTAGATATAGCTAACTATATTATAGAAAGAAGTAATTAAATGGAAGAAAGAGTAATAACAAACGAAGAATTACCTAGTGATAATAATTTAGAAGAAACATTAAGACCCCAAGCGTTAGATGAATATATTGGTCAAAATGAAGTAAAAGAAAATATTCGTGTCTTTGTTGAGGCTGCTAAAATGAGAGGTGAATCCTTAGATCACGTTTTACTTTATGGCCCCCCAGGACTTGGTAAAACAACTTTGGCACATATTATTGCAAATGAACTTGGTGCTAATATTAAAACAACCACTGGGCCTTCTTTAGAAAAAAGTGGTGACTTAGCAGCTGTTTTAAGTACGCTAGAACCAGGTGACGTCTTATTTATAGATGAAATTCACCGCATACCTAAATTTATTGAGGAAATTTTATATCCTGCAATGGAAGATTTTGAACTAGATATAGTAGTTGGTAGTGAAGGAAGCAGTAGAAGTATTCGAATAGCTCTTCCACCATTTACCTTAGTTGGAGCTACGACTAGAGCAGGAGATATATCTGCACCTTTAAGAGATAGGTTTGGTATCGTTTCAAAACTAAACTATTATACAGACGAAGAACTTCAAAAAATTATTGAAAGAACTAGTCGCGTTTTAAACATGAAAATAAATAAAGAAGCAGCAGTTGAACTTTCTAAAAGGAGTCGTAAAACTCCAAGAATTGCTAATAGATTATTTAAAAGGGTTAGAGATTTTGCTCAGGTAAAAGGATTAGAAGAAATTGATTTAGAAACAACTATGGAAGCTTTAGACAGACTAAAAGTAGATAACTATGGCTTAGATCAAATTGATATTGAGTATTTAGAGAGTTTAATTTATAAATTTAATGGGGGACCAGTTGGTGTTGAAACTATTGCTTCATCAATTGGTGAAGAGGTTTCTACATTGGAAGATGTAGTGGAGCCATATCTTATGCAAGAAGGGTTCTTAAAAAGGACGCCTAGGGGAAGGATGGCTACTGATAAAAGTTACAATCACATTAAAGGAGGATTATTATAATGGATCGAAAAATATCAAGTTTACTAAGAAAGGAAACACAAAGACAAGAAGAAAATATTGAACTTATTGCAAGTGAAAACTATGTATCAAAAGATATCTTGAAACTACAAGGAAGTATCTTAACAAATAAGTATGCAGAGGGATATCCTGGTAAAAAGTATTATGGAGGATGCACTTATATTGATGAAATTGAGAATTTAGCAATTGATTATGCTTGCAGGCTATTTCATGTAAGATATGCTAACGTTCAACCACACTCAGGATCATCAGCAAATATGGCTGTATATAAGGCTTTGCTTAATATAGGTGATACTGTTTTGGGGATGGATTTATCAAATGGTGGTCATTTAACTCATGGTCATCCGATGAATTTTAGTGGTAAGGAATATAATATTGTTTCTTATACAGTTGATAAAGAAAGTGGTATTATTGATTATAATGAATTAAGAAATATCGCTTTAGAAACTAAACCAAAAATGATTATTGCTGGAGCAAGTGCTTACTCAAGAATGATTGACTTTGCTAAGTTTAGAGAGATAGCTAATGAAGTAGGGGCTTATTTAATGGTAGATATGGCACATATTGCTGGTCTAGTAGCTACTGGTCTTCATCCATCACCAGTACCATACGCTGATGTTATAACGACTACTACTCATAAGACTTTAAGAGGGCCTAGAGGTGGACTAATCTTAACCAATGATGAGGATATTATAACTAAGATTAATAAAACAATCTTTCCAGGAATACAAGGTGGACCACTTATGCATGTTATTGCTGCTAAAGCACAATGTTTTTATGAAGCAATGGAGCCTAGTTTTAAAGACTATACTACAAATATAATTAAAAATGCTAAAGCATTAAGTAAAACATTTATTAATAATGGGGTTAAAGTTATTTCTGGTGGTACTGATAATCACTTAATGCTTATTGATGTGAAATCTTCTTTTGGAATAACTGGTAAGGAAGCTGAAACTATTTTAGATAAGATTAATATTACAACTAATAAAAATACCATACCAAATGATACTGAAAGTCCATTTAAAACATCAGGGTTAAGAATTGGGACTCCAGCAATGACTACGAGAGGATTTACCACTGAAGATTTTGAAGAAGTAGGTATCATAATAATTGAGGCTTTAAGAAATAAAGATAATGAAGAAGTTTTAGATAATTTAAGAAAACAAGTATTAAGATTAACAAGTAGTCATCCACTATATAGAAAGGGAGTATAACATGACTAAATGGGATAAAGAGTATATTAAATTATGTACTAAAATATTGGATGAAGGAGTAAGAGTTCAAAATAGAACGGGGATAGATACGATTAAAATACCGTCATATCATTTGCATTTTGATTTAAGTGAAGAATTTCCTGTTCTTGCTACTAAGCAGCTTTTCTTTAGACAAGCAATAATTGAAATGCTATGGATTTACCAAGCACAGTCTAATGATGTTAGATGGCTTCAAGAACGTAATGTTCATATCTGGGATGAATGGGAGATTGATGGAGAAGGTTTATGGAAAGCAACTCAAAATGTTATTGAAAATGGCAAGTACGTTAAAAAAGAAGTAGTAAGAAAATTTCCTAAAGAATATGCTCATACAATTGGTACAGCATATGGTTATATTACAAATAAGTTTAAACTAACTCAAAATTTAATTGATACAATTAAAAATAATCCTACTGATCGCCGTATGGTAATGAGTTTATGGCAAAATGATTACTTAGAAACAGCAGTTTTACCATCATGCGTATGGTCTAGTGAATGGGATGTAACAGATGGAAAATTAAATCTATGGGTTCATCAAAGAAGTTGTGACGTGCCACTAGGTCTACCATTTAACGTAACTCAGTATGCTGTTTTACTATCGCTAATTGCTCATGTAACTGGATTAAAACCAGGAACAATTGATTGGAGTATTAAAGATGCGCACATTTATGTAAATCAAATAGATGGTATTAAAGAACAGATTGAAAGATCAAAAACAAACGATGATATTAAAGCTCCAACATTATGGATTAATCCTGAGGTAAATGATTTCTTCAAATTTGATAATAGTAAAGATTTAAAAGATATTAAAGTAGCAGGATATGAACATATGGGACCTATTAAATTCCCAATAGCTCAGTAGCACTATGGATAATTTATCATTAATAGCAGCCATTGGCAAAAATAACGAACTTGGAATTGATAATCATTTATTATGGCATTTAAAAGAAGATATGAAATTCTTTAGGGAGACTACAGCAAATAAAACTATAATTATGGGAAGAAAAACCTTTGAATCACTTCCTGGACTTTTAAAAGGAAGAAAGCATATTATCTTATCATCCAATGAATCTTACAAAGTAGATGGTGCTACTGTAATGCACACTAAAGAGGAAATCTTAGATTACATAAAAAAAACAGATGAGGAATGTTTTATTATTGGTGGTGCTAAAATATATAAAGAATTTCTACCATATTGTAAATATCTTTACTTAACTCTAGTTGATTTGGAAAAAAAAGCAGATACTTTCTTTCCAGAGTTTGATAAAACTCTATATGATGCTGAAATAATCAAGAAATGCACTGAAGGTGGAGTAAATTTTATGTTCATGAAATACACGAAAAGGCTTTAAAACAAGGTCTTTTTGTTTTATAATAACTTATGGAGGAATCTTTGTGGCAAAAGAAGCAGATCGTATAAAACCAATCAAAAGGAGAATCAGTTGGATAGTACCAGATAATACTGAAGATATAATAAAAATGGCTTCTATAGAAAGCTTATCTAGTTTAAGTTATCGTCAGTTAGATAGACTTCGGGACCATATAGATTATATTCTTGAAATAGTTAAAAGCAAGAAAGATCAAAAAGATGCAATCCTATCAATTATTTATGCTTGTGATTATTATGGAGCAAGTATTTTAAAGGCACCTATAGAGAAATTAATAAGATTAACAGAAACTCTTATGGGAGTAAATGTAGAAGAATATCCAGATTATGAAACAATCATAAATTTATTAACAGAAAGAAGCGTAGTTAAAAATGAAAACAGAAGAATTTGATTATTATTTACCAAAAGAACTTATTGCTCAAACTCCACTAGAAAAGAGGGATGAGAGCAGACTTCTTGTAATGGATAGGGTAACCGGAGATCTTACTCACAAACATTTTTATGATGTAATAGATTATCTCAATAAAGGTGATGCTTTAGTAATAAATGATACTAAAGTAATTCCAGCAAGAATTATTGGTATTAAAGAGGAAACTGGTGCAGTTATTGAGTTACTGCTTTTAAATCCTGAAGAAAAAGATATTTGGAAGTGCCTAGCAAAACCTCAAAAAAGATTAAAAGAAGGTACTGTTATAACTTTTGGTGATGGTTCTTTAAAAGCTAAGGTAATAAAAATTAAAGATGAAGGTATAACTGAAGTAGAATTAATTTATGATGGTATTTTAATGGAAATTTTAGAGAAATTAGGAACAATGCCACTACCACCTTATATTCATGAGAAATTAGAAGATAAAGATATGTATCAAACTGTATATGCGAAGGAATATGGATCTGCTGCAGCTCCAACTGCTGGCTTGCACTTTACTCCTGAGTTACTTAAAAAAATAGAAGAAAAGGGCATCAAGATAGTGCATATTACTTTACATGTTGGACTTGGTACATTTAGACCTGTTAATGTTGAAGATGTAACTAAACATGTTATGCATAAAGAACACTATATAATGACTAAAGAGGCAGCAGATACTCTTAATGAGATTAGAGAAAAAGGTGGTAAGATTTATGCTGTTGGTACTACTAGTGTAAGAACATTAGAAACAATTATGCAAACTAATGAAAAGTTTGTTCCAGTGAGTGGAGATACAAGCATCTTTATCTATCCCGGATTTAAGTTCAAAGGAATTGACGGCCTTATTACAAATTTTCACTTACCAAAAAGTACATTAGTAATGTTAGTATCAGCTTTTTCAAGTAAGGAAAATATCTTAAATGCTTATAATGAAGCTGTTAAAATGAAATATCGTTTCTTTAGTTTTGGAGATGCTATGTTAATAAAATAAAGGAGTGACTTATGAAAATTGAATATACATTAATTAAAAAAGAAAAAAATACAGGAGCAAGATTAGGAAAAATTAAGACAAATTATGGAACATTTGATACACCTATGTTTATGCCAGTAGGAACTCAAGCAACTGTAAAAACTTTATCACCAGAAGAACTAAAGGCTTGCGATGCGGGAATAATTCTAGCAAATACTTATCACTTATGGCTAAGACCTGGAGAGGATGTTGTAGCTAAGGCTGGCGGTTTACATAAGTTTATGAACTGGGATGGTCCAATTTTAACAGATAGTGGAGGTTTTCAAGTTTTTAGTTTAGCTAAACCAAAAGATATCTCTGAAGAAGGTGTAAAATTTAAAAATCAGTATAATGGGGATGCTCTATTTTTAACTCCTGAAAAAAGTATTGAAATTCAAAATAAATTAGATAGTGATATTGCTATGAGTTTTGATGAATGTATTGGCTGGCCAGCGTCTTATGAATACTGCAAAAAATCTATGGAAAGAACTCTTAGATGGGCTAAAAGAGGCAAAGATGTTTTTAATAATCCAAGACAAAGTTTATTTGGTATTGTTCAAGGTGGAGAGTACGAAGACTTAAGAAAAGAATGTGCTCTTAAATTAGCTGAAATGGATTTTGATGGCTATTCAGTAGGTGGTACTAGTGTTGGTGAAGATAAACCTACTATGTATAAAATGGTGAGTTATGCTACTAAATACTTACCAGAAAACAAAGTAAGATACCTAATGGGGGTTGGAGATCCAATTGATATTGTTGAAAATGTTATTCGCGGTATTGATATCTTTGACTGTGTATCACCGACAAGACTCGCTCGCCATGGTCATGCTTTAACAAAATATGGTAAGATAAATTTAAAAAATGCTAAATATAAAGAAGACTTTACGCCAATAAGCAATGAATGTGATTGCTATGCTTGCAAGCATTATACCAAAGCCTATATTAAACATTTAATTAACTGTGATGAAACATTTGGAGCAAGGCTTCTTTCAATTCACAATATAAACTATCTTATAAACTTAACTAAAGAACTAAGAGAAGCCATCAAAAATGATACTCTTTTAGAATATAGAGAGGAGTTTATCAAGAACTACTATGGCGAAAAAAAATAATTTAATTTTAAGTATTTTATTAATTGCTTTAAGTGTATTCTTACTTCTTGGTATTAGTAAAACAGTTAAAGATCATCATGATAGACAGTACGCAGTTGTTTATAATAAAATAAAGGAAGCTGCTAAAGTATGTTATCAAAAAGCTGAATGTGATGGTGAAATAACCTTGAAAGATCTATACGATAAAGGATACCTTGAAGAAGTAATTGATCCTATAACTAAAGAACCAATTAATTCATCACTCTGTTTAATGAAAGAAGATAAAAATATTACATTCTGTAAAGAAAAAGGAGAGTAATAATGAAAAATAAAGATCGTTCATACATCGAATATATTGCGGTAATTATAACTGCTTTATTAATAATTGTAAGTATATTCTTAATAATATTTAATTATTTTAAAAAAGAAAAAATTAGAAAATATAATGACTATGAAATGTTAATAACAGAAAGTACATATAAATATTTAGATAACCATAAAGATATTGTAGAGAAACTAAAAAATGACTATGCTTATATCAACTTAAAAGTAGAGGATTTAGTACATGATTCATATCTAAATAGTGATATTAAAAATCCTAAAACTAAAAGGTCAGCTTTAGATGATAAAATTGGTATAACTTTAGATGAATATGAAAACGTCTCTGTAATATATCCATCAAAATATGATAGTGGTTTTTTCACAAAAAATATCATCAAAAATTTAAGTAACAAAGAACTAAGTTTAAAAGATATTTTAAATACAACATCACTTGCTTTTGTTTATGATGGAAAAATAATAGATAACTACTTAACTTTGGATAATGTAAAATTAAAAGAAGAATATAATTTAGATGAAATTGGCCTTTATGAGATAACTTACATTTTTAAGGAAGAAGAATATAAGACTAATGTAATTGTTGTTGATGATAAGGCACCTTTAATAACTGATATAAATTATAATAAAGAAAAATATCAAAATAGTATCATGGTAAGTGCTAATGTTGCTGATGAAGATTCAGGACTTGCATCATATAGTATTTCTAAAACTTGTAAAAACTATCAAAATGTAACTAGTAATAAAATAGAGGGCGAGATCAATGAAAATGGATTATGGTATATCTGTGTTAAGGATTTATCTGGTAATATGACAAAAAAAGAAATTAATATTACAAATATTGATAATACGCCTCCGGTAATAAATATTGGTGAGTTTGATAAAGATAATAAAATAATTAAAGGGGAAATAACTGATGAAGAATCGGGAGTAGTAGCTTATGCTGTAACAAAAACCGTATCTAAACCAACAAGTTGGATAATAATTGATAACACAAAAAAATTTGATAAATTAAATTATCAAATTACTAAAAAAGGAACTTATTATGTATGGGCTAAAGATGCTTCAGGAAATGTTTCTAGAAGTAAAGCAATTGATTTAAATTGGGTTAATTAAGTACTTTATCTACTATACCATACTCTAGTGCTTCAGTACTATTTAGATAATGATCTCTTTCTGTATCATTATCTATTTTTTTGATACTTTGACCTGTAAGATCTGCTAAAATACTATTAAGTTTTTTCTTCAGACTAAGAATTCTTTCAGCTTGTATCTTGATTTCTGTTGCTTGTCCTTGAGTACCACCTAAAACTTGATGAATCATTACTTCAGAATTAGGTAAGATAAGACGTTTACCTTTAGTGCCATTAGCTAGAATAATTGCTGCCATACTTGCACACATGCCGCAAGCTACTGTCGAAACATCACTCTTAACATAATTCATTGTATCAAAAATACTCATTCCACTAGTAACTGAACCACCTGGACTACTAATATAGATATAAATATCTTCGTGATTAAGTGAATCTAAGTAAAGAAGTTCGGAAATAATTAAACTTGCCATATTATCATCAATCTCACCATTTAAAAAAATAATACGACTACTAAGTAACTTCGTATAAATATCATAAATCTTCTCACCACTAATACTTTTTTCAATAATATTTGGAATTAAGACCATTATTTTTCACCTATTACTATTTTAAATAAAATAAAAGCAAAATATACATTAAAAAGAGTTTTTTTTTAAGACAAATTTTGATATACTTAACTATAGAATAACGAGGGTGATTAAAATGTTACTAGATAGAGCATTACAAAAAAAATATCAATCTGGTATGAAATTTCTTTTATACGTTGCGGTAAGACATTTAGGCTATGAGGATATTAACTACCTTCATAGTATTGATAAAGGGCTTTATTCAAAGATAATCGCACCAAAAATTTTAACTAATGAAGATATTGAAAAAATAAAAGAATATATTAATGAACTTATAAATAAGAATTTAAAAATAACTAAAAAGGTTGTTACTAAAAGTGATGCTTACGCGTACTATATGAAAAAAGGTTTAACTGAAAAAGCCGGTAATATCCAAAATTTAAATACTAAAACAGTAACTTTATATGAACTAAATGGGTACTACAATTACTTTATGAGTGATATGCCTCAAACTACTGGTGAACTTAAAAATTATAGAATAACATATCTTGGAAATAATATGATAGTTTTATCTACACCTACTCTAGAAGATGATGTAATTCCAGAATATGTGCCACAAGATCTTATTATTAAAAGTTTTGCTGAGTATACTTCTTGGATGAATAAACAAAATATAAAATACGTAGCAGATTTAAATAGCATAATTTCTAAAAGTAAAATTAAATCGTTTATCAAAAAGAATGATATTATAATGGATAGTACTTTGAGTGATGCTGCTGAAGTTATAAAAAAAGAAGGTAAGAAACTTATTCTTCTTGGGGGACCATCATCTAGTGGTAAAACTACTACTACGAGAAAATTATCATTATATTTATCTGCACTAGGACTTAATCCTATATATTTAAGTTTAGATGATTATTTTGTAGAACGTAAAGATAATCCAAAAAATCCTGATGGCACGTACAACTTTGAATGTTTAGAAGCTATTGATTTAGAACTATTTAATACACAAATTAATAAACTTCTTGAAGGTGAAACAGTAAGCATTCCAACGTTTAATTTTATAACGGGAACTAAGGAATATAAGGGTAAAGAAATAACTATGAAGGAAAATGATATCTTACTAATTGAAGGCCTTCACTGTTTGAATGAGACACTTACTAGTCATATTGATAGTAAAGAAAAAATGAAAATCTATTTAAGTCCGTTCATCCCATTAAATATTGATAGACATAATCACTTGTCAACTGTAGATATGAGACTTATTAGAAGAATAGTAAGGGACAACCGAACAAGAGGTTATGATATTACTAAAACGTTAGAAGCATGGGAAAGCGTAAGAGCAGGGGAAACAAAGTATATCTTTCCATTTACTAAGGATGCAGATATGATTATTAATACGGCATACATATATGAACTTGGTGTTTTACGTGTATATATAGAGCCACTTTTATATAGTGTTCCGATGGACTCAAAATTTTATAGAGAAGCAAAAAGATTAATAAATGAATTGCAAATGTTTTTCCCAATTCCAAGTGAGTATATAACAGATACTAATGTATTAAGGGAGTTTATTGGTGGTAGTTATTTTGAAGAAAGGTAGATAATATGAAGAAAATAGTAATTAATGGATTTGGTCGTATTGGCCGTTTGGCATTTAGGGAACTTATAGGAAGTAAAGAGTATAAAGTAGTTGGAATTAATGGAAGAGGTACTAGTGAAGAGATGGCTTATCTTCTTAAATATGATTCAGCTCAAGGAGGATTTGAAGAGTCATCTGTATCATTTAATGAGGAAGGTATTATTTTTGAAGATGAAGTGATTAAAACATACCAGTTTGATAATCCAGAAGAGTGTCCTTGGAAAGAATTAGATGTTGACTGTGTTTTAGAATGTACTGGAGCTTTTACTAAGTATGAAGATGCCTACAAACATATTAAAGCAGGAGCAAAACATGTTGTAATATCAGCACCAGGTAAAGGTGATATGAAAACAATTGTCTTTGGTGTTAATGATAACGAGCTTACGGGAGATGAAGAGATAATATCTGCCGCTTCATGCACGACAAACTGTTTAACACCAGTTTTAAGAGTAATAGATCATTATTTTGGTATTGAGTCAGGCTTTATGTCAACAATTCATGCCTTAACAAATGATCAAAATATTTTAGATGGATCACATAAAAAAGGTATTAGTAGTAGAAGAGGTAGAGCAGCAGTAAATAATATTATTCCAACATCTACTGGAGCTGCTTCTGCGGTAGGTAAAGTACTACCTAATTTAGATGGAAAACTTGATGGCTTAGCATTTAGAGTACCAGTTGTAGATGGATCGTGTGTTGATTTAACCTTAAATTTAAAAATGGAAGTTACTAAAGAAATGATTAACAATGCATTTAAATCTAATACAAATGTTGTGTTAAAATATACAGATGATCCAGTAGTATCAAGTGATGTTATTGGAAATAGATGTGGTTCTTTAGTTGATGGTTCAGCAACAAAAGTACTAGACTCTAATAAGCATCTAGTAAAAGTAATTGCTTGGTATGATAATGAATTAGGTTACACTTGTCAAATGCTTAGAACTATGATTAAACTACTAAAGAAGTAAAATAAACATATAATATAATATGATAAAAATATTTGTAGGGGTAATTCTTACTAGTTATTCACTAGTATTTTGGATAATGGATTTAAATTTATTAACCATAGACAAAACTATCTTAGAATATCTAATATATTGTCTAACTCATTTAGAAACACTTATCCTATTTCTAGGACTATACCTACTAAAAGATTTACTCATAAAAAGACCTTTAAGGTCTTTTTAATTTACTAAATATTTTATATAATAAGATTGGTGATAAAATGAATGTAGTAGATAAAGCAAGAAAATTTGCGATTAAAGCCCATAATGGGCAAGTTAGAAAAACTGAGAAGGATAAACCAATGATAATCCATCTATTTGATGTTGCAAGCATTTTAAAACTATACGAATTTGATGAAAATGTCATTGCTGCTGGTTTTCTTCATGATACTTTAGAAGATACAAAAGTGGCTAAAGAAGATATTTTAAATAACTTTAATGAAGATATTTTATCGCTTATTTTAGGTGATACAGAAGAAGATAAAACTTTATCTTGGAAAGAAAGAAAATCTATTACTATAGATGAAGCTAAAAACTTAGATTTAAGACACAAAGCAATTATAATTGCGGATAAAATTAGTAACTTAGAAGACATGTTGATATACTTTAATAAACTAGGAACAAAAGACTTCTCCGCATTTAATCAAGGATTCGAATCTCAAAAATGGTATTTTGAAAATCTATATCAAAGTCTTATCTTAAATGAAAACGAAAATAAAGAATATTTTAAAAGATTAAAATCTTTAATAGATGAAATCTTTAATAATAAAGAAGACGATTTTTTAAAAAATACAATATTTAAAAATAAAGAACAGGAATATATTGAAGTTAAAAAATTAGATGCTAAAAAATGGGAACTAGCAAAACTTAAAAGATTATTTAATATTAAACCATACACAATTGAATTTACTGGAACCCCTAGAACTGGGAAAACAACTTTAATAAATAATCTATATGATTTTTTTAAAAAGGGTAACTTTAAAACAGCAATTCTAGAAGAATTTACTACATCAAAAAGATACAAAGAACAAATATATCCAAAATTAAAAGGTGAATACAAAAATATTATAAATACTGAAATACCTAAATATGTTTTAAAAGACTTGGAAGAAGAACAAGCTAAGGATGTCGATATAATACTTATAGATAGATCTTTATTTGATCGTATTATTTGGGTAAATAGATTATACCTTAAAGGTGGTATGGAGAAAGAAGAATATGAAGAATATCTAAATACATACGTTCCTTTAGTAAATGAGAAAATAGATGTTGTAATTGCTTTAAAAACAGATGCTATAACATCATTAAAAAGAGATTACAATGCTAATCTATCATTAGAAAAAAGAAACTTTTTAAACGAAGATAACGTTAACGAATACAATGCATCTTTAGAAAATACTCTGAAAATGTTTGAAAACAAAGTATACCTTTTTGATACAACAGATGTATCTCAAAGAGAAACATCAATTAAAGTAACTCATAAAATACTTGATAGTTATCGAAGTAGAGTATTAAATGAAATAAAAAAGATTGTAAATTTTAAATCACAAAATTAACTTTTGACAGAATAAAATAGCTTGAAAATTAAATTGACACGGTGGAGGGGTTGTTATATACTTTTTATAGAAGGATAGTGAGTATATATGAACCAGAAATTAAAACAATATAAAAAGATAAAAATAATTTTAAGTGTACTTTTAGTAGTAGTTTTATTAATTGGAACGTCTTTTGCTTTGTTTCAAAACTTTGCAAGACAAAGTGGAAATAATAACTTAGGAGCAACAAACTGCTTTAGTGTAACTTTTAGTGGGGTTAATAATGCTATTAATTTAGCAAATGATTATCCAATACCTGATAGTGAAGGTTTAGAAAGAAGTCCTTATACATTTAAAGTAACTAATAACTGTAATCAGTATCTATCACTTAGTATTGGATTAGAAACCCTTAGTACAAGTGAGATACCATCAAACTTAATTAAGGGAGTTATTGTTAAAAATGGAGAGGTGCCAACAAATGCAACGCTACTATCTAGTGGTAAAACAATGATAGCTCAAAATGGCGGAACTGCATATGAACTATTAACTGATGGACTAGGTGCTAAAGCATCTAAAACATATGATTTAAGGCTATGGTTTGATGAAAGTATGACAAAAGAACAAGGAGCTAGTAAAAAGTATCAGGGTAAAGTTATAGTGGGGGCAAGTACAGCGGTTGAACCACCAAAAAATTTAAGAGAGGCTATACTAGCAAATAATGAAGTAAAGGCTCCAATAACTACACCAGGAGCAGAAGTTAGTGCTCATACATTAGATGATGTGCCAAATCAAACAACAACTATATT
>OJAW01001234.1_pt1 | contig 15499 bp, 9 predicted proteins | sample 1589151 | NCBI WGS metagenome assembly OJAW01 (sample SAMN03283290) | human gut metagenome | biome: human-associated habitat; material: feces | host: Homo sapiens | place: Peru | collected 2012 | reverse complement strand
TTAAGGGTTGTTAGAGTGACAAAGGCGATTGGCAAATTAAAAAAGCCCTCATGTGAGGGCAGCCAGTATGACCCCTTATAGGGGTTAGAGAAAAACCACTAGTTAAACTAGTGGATTTTTATTGTTATTGTTCTAATTAAATTGTCTGTTTCACCTCTATAAGTAACTATATATTTAATAGAATATTTTCCAGTATCTAATCTATTAATCGCAGTATCTAAATCAGATTTACTATTATAAGTATTACCATTAACTTCATAAGTAATAGTTGCACTTGTAGTAACATCTTTACCATTATAAGTAGCAGTTACTCCAGGATCACTATAATCAGCTTTTGGAATCTCTAATTCAGACTTTCCTTTTAAAGAAATGTTAAGTCCACTACTAATTATAGAGCCATCACTTTTAACAGATATCTCAGTACCATTACTAGCATTAGATTTAAATGATTTATATTCAGCTTTAACAATTACATGAGAAGTACCAGCATCACTAGGAACATACACATATTCATTATCAGTAGTAAAGGCTATTCTCTCTAAACTACCAGAGTTATTTTTAACATATATACCAAAACCAATACCACCTAGAGTATTATTATTATAATTAATTCTAGATTGTAAATAACTACCAGATTGTTTACCAAATACTGATTGACTAAAGTATTTACTTAAATAAGAATCATCTAATACATCAGGTTTTTTCCAATTCCAAGTTAATTTATATCCTCCAATAGTTTTAGAACTCTTTAAGTTAGTAACATCAGGTAATTTAGCATATCTTTCAGATATTTCAGTAGGTTGAGTACCTTTTTTAAAATATTCTGTTCTAATTAAATCACTTGGAGTATATTCACTAGGTAATTGTGCAGGCCATGTACCGAATTCAACTTGAGATTGAACAACAGTATCAGGCATTGGGAAGTCTTCTGAAGTCATAGGAATACATTTTGTAATAGCACGCATTAAACTATTTTTATAACTACCTCCAACTCCATTAGTATTATAATATTCACTACTTAATTCTTTGTATCCGTACCATAATGAGTATGAATATTGTGGAGTATATGCAACAGTCCATAAATCATTTACTGGGTCTTCTCTTAATCCATATTTTTTAATTGTAGCATCATCAAATGAAGAAGTACCAGTCTTAGCTGCAACAGTTTTACCTGCAACTCTAGCACCACCATCATGATATATATCAACAGCATATTTTAAAACATTGTTTACTAAGTAAGCAGTAGAAGCTTCCATAACTCTTTCTTTTGTATATTTCAATTCTTTTACTTCACCAGTTGAACGATATTCAACTTTGTTTACAGTATGAGGTTCAATGTAATATCCGCCATTTGCAAATGCAGCATAAGCAGCAGCCATTTCAAATGGAGTAGCACCAGTAAATCCTCCGATAGCATGAGCTTCGTGTAAAGGTTCTTCTGGTTTAATACCAAGTTTTGTAACAAAATCTTTAATATTACTTTTATTATTTTGTTGAAATGCTTTTAACGCTGGAATATTTCTAGATTGTGCAAGTGCGGTTCTTAATGTAATTAATCCTTGGAAAGTTCCATCCCAGTTATTTACTGATGGTCCATTAGTATAAGTCCAAGGCTCATCATTAAATAATGTATAAGTAGAGTAGTTGCTATATTCAAATCCAGGACCATAATCAAATAGTGGTTTAGCAGTAGAACCAGGATGCCTTCTTGCTTGTGTAGCGTAGTTCCAAGTTCTTTCACCATCTCTATTTCTTCCTGCACCAATTGCTACAACTTCTCCAGTATTAACATCAACAACAGCACTTCCTGCTTGAACAACATCATTTTGCCAAGTATAAGTTTCTCCAGACATTATTTTATCAATACCATTTTGAATTGAAGTATCAAGAGCAGTATATATCTTCAAAGACACTTCATAAGGATTAACTTTTAATTTTTCTTCAAGTTCATCAATTACTGTTTCTATATAACCTTGATATGTTTCAGTTTGTGCTTTACTAACGATTAAACTTTCAACTGATATTGCTTTTGTTGCTTCTTCTTCTTCTTCAGTTATATATCCATGTCTTTTCATTAGAGATAAAACAGTATTTCTTCTTTTTTCACAAGCATCAGGATGTAAATCAGGTCTATATTTATTTGGAGTTTGGAAAATACCTGCAAGTGCAGAGGCTTCAGCTAAATTTAATTCTGATACACTTTTACCAAAGTATGCTTGACTTGCTTGTTCAACACCATAATTACTTCCTCCAAGTAAGTTATCATTAACATAAAATTCAATTATTTGTTCCTTAGTATATTTCTTTTCTATTTGGAATACTGAAATATAAACATCTCTAAATTTTCTTATTATACCTTCGATACCTTTACTTTCAGTACTAGTTAAATTATTTTTTGATACTTGCATTGTTAATGTTGAAGCACCACCACCAGAACCAATATGTAAAACTTGTTCAATTGAGGCTTTTAAAAATCTTGGAGCATCCACACCATTATGTTGAAAGAATCTAGAATCCTCAGTAGCAATAATCGCATCAATTAATACTTGTGGTAAATCATCATAACTAACAGATTCTCTTTTCTCCGAACCACCAACACCAAGTTCTGCAATGGTATTACCATTTTTATCATATACAACAGATTGATCTCTATAAGTTAACTTATTTGGATCAAAGTCTTCAGTTGTAACAACAATATATGCAAAAAATGCTGCAACCGCTAAAACACAAATAATACAAAAAGATAAAAATATAGTTAAAATAACTTTTAAAATATTTCTTTTCTTTTTCTTTTCTTTATTGTTTTTTACACTTTTATTCTTAGATTTATTCTTAATTTTATTATTACTATTATTTTTGCTAATTTTTTTCACAATATCTTTTTCCTTTTTTTCATATAATATTTCTTTTTTTTCATCAATAATTATATCATTATCTTCGAATTCATCATCAATACTATATTTCTTTTTCTTATTGTTCTTATTATCTATATTTTTTCTTTTATTATTATTAATTTCAATTTCTTCATCACTAGATTTTTTACTAATATTCTTAATTAAATTTCTTATAAGAATAGCAATCTTATCAGAATTATAATATATATATATCATCAATATAAGAATAGGTATAGCAAGTAATCCTAACCATTTAAATAACATAATAGATAGGAAAGTAATAACTATAAAAAGTATTCCTATTATTATGTCAAATACAGATAATTTCTTTAATATTTTCATTTTTCCATACACTCCTTTATAATCTTTATATAATCTAATCTTGGACTATATTTTAGTTCTATTTTTTTACATCTTTCTTCAAAAAATGATAATGGTATAGATTTTCTATCATTGTTATTTATAAATTCTAATAAATCCTTAGCAAATAACAAATAAGTTTTATCTAATAATACAAATCTTACTATTAAAAAACATATTCCACCATGTTTGTAAATTCTTTCCATATGTTTTAATTGGTGGGGATGTATATTATTTAATGGAAAACTAGTTTTACTTTTAGTTTCTTTAGCATCAAACTCTATATATTTTCCTTTATATATACCATTATAATCTAATGTAGATTGTGTTTCAAAAAAAGCATTTGTTATTTTATTAGTAGTATAATCTAATTTTAGTATTTTAATTGGAGTAGGTTTTTTATAAATAACTGCTATATCATTAGTTAAATAATATTCATTAGTAGCATTAATGTCTTCTTCTAAAACCATACCTCTATTACCATAATTAGTTTTATTATCAAAGTATTTTAAATAGGGCATAACATCACCTTTTAATAATTATACTATAAAATATCTTTTTTTTCTATATATTTAATTAAAAATGTAATCATTTGACATCATTTGTCGAAACTAATGAAATATATTAAAAAAAGTGTTAATATAAATATGAAAGTAAGGAGAGTGATTATGCCAGACTATATATTATGTGATGATATGATTGAAGATATGGTAGAACAATTATCATATATTAAATTAAAAACTGCGATTGAATTAGGAAAGAGAAAATAATCTCTTTTTTTCTTATCTTTATACTTATTTATATATTTTCTTATATAAATTTATGAAATTGCATTAAAAATATTGCATAAAAGATATATTTTGTGGTATAATCTACATTTGTGAGAAAAAGAAGGTGTAAATATGAATAATCAAAAAATTAGAAATATAGCAATTATTGCCCATGTTGATCATGGTAAAACTACATTTGTAGATCAATTATTAAAAAAATCACATACATTTAGAGATAATGAACAAGTAGTAGAACGTGCAATGGATTCAAATGATATTGAACGTGAAAGAGGAATAACTATTTTAGCTAAGACAACTTCAATTAATTATGATGGATATAAAATAAATATCCTAGATACTCCAGGACATGCTGATTTTGGTGGAGAAGTTGAAAGAATTATGAACATGGTTGATGGTGTTATGCTTTTAGTAGATGCTTATGAAGGTACAATGCCACAAACTAGATTTGTTTTAAAGAAGGCTTTAGAAGCAGGAGTAAAACCAATTGTGGTAATTAATAAAGTAGATAAACCTACGGCAAGAATTAATGGTGTTATTGATGAAGTAATTGATTTATTTATTGAACTTGGTGCAACTGAAGAACAATTAGACTTTAAAATAGCTTATGTTTCAGCATTAAATGGAACAGCAAGTTTGGATCCTGATATTTCAACTCAAAAAGAAAGTTATGATGATATCTTTAAATTAATAATTGATGAAATACCTGCTCCAGAAGTAAATGTTAATGGTAACTTACAATTTCAACCTGCATTATTAGATTATAATGACTATGTAGGAAGAATAGGAATAGGTAGAGTAAAATCTGGTAAAATTAAAGTAAATGAAATGGTATCTTGTGTAAGATTAGATGGTTCAATTAAACAATTTAGAATACAAAAATTATTTGGATTCTTAGGACTTAAGAGAATTGAAATAAATGAAGCAGATGCTGGCGATATTGTAGCAATAGCAGGACTTCCAGATATATCAGTAGGAGAAACAGTATGTGATATTGGAAAAGAAGAAGCTCTACCAATTCTTAGAATAGATGAACCTACATTAAAAATGACATTTATGACTAATGATAGTCCATTTGTAGGTAGAGAAGGTAAATTAGTAACTGCAAGAAAAATAGAAGAAAGATTAATTAAAGAAACACAAAAAGATGTAAGTTTAAAAGTAGAGCAATCTGGTAATGATTCATTTATAGTATCAGGTCGTGGAGAACTACATTTATCAATATTAATAGAAAATATGAGAAGAGAAGGTTTTGAACTTCAAGTATCTCGTCCAGAAGTTATTATAAAAGAAATAGATGGTGTAAAATGTGAACCATATGAAGATGTACAAATTGAAGTACCTGAAGAAAATGTTGGACCAGTAATTGAAGCCTTAGGACTTCGTGGAGGAGTAATGCAAAATATGACTAATGTAAATAACTTAGTTAGATTAAATTATAGTATTCCTTCCCGTGGACTAATTGGATTTTCTACTGATTTTATGACTATGACAAAAGGATATGGAATAATTAATCATACATTTAGTGAATATAAAAAAGTTGAAGACTTCCAAGTTGGAGAAAGAAAATTAGGAGTACTTGTTTCAATGGAAAATGGTAAAGCAACAGCATACTCAATTGGTAACTTAGAAGATAGAGGAATTATGTTTATTGAACCAGGTACAGAAGTATATGAAGGTATGATAGTAGGAGAATGCAATCGTGAAAATGATATAGCAGTAAATGTTGTAAAAGGTAAACAATTAACAAATACCAGAGCAGCAGGTTCTGATCATACAGTAGTATTAAAACGCCCTAGACCAACACCATTAGAGTATTGCTTAGAATATATAAATGATGATGAATTAGTAGAAGTTACACCTTTATCTGTTAGATTAAGAAAAAGAATTTTAAATACAGAATTAAGAAAGAAATTTGATGCAAAAAAGCTTGGTAAATAATAATGCCAAGTTTTATTTTTTGTTGTTTGTCGTGAAGCCAAAAGTCTTCACTTTGATAACATAGCCTAAGGTCTATGTTATTACTTACAAATTATATAATTTTATTTATTTACTTGTATGTTTACTGGGGATATATAATATATTAAATTGTAATATTTGTTCTATAATTTAGCTATATTAGTAAAAAAATTAAATATCTACAATAAACTATTATCTTGATAGTCATTTACCTATACAAAAATATAATTAAAACATACTATATGTTAGGTGATGAGAAATGAACAATTATAATGATTATTATAGTTATATGAATAACTATATACCAAATCCTAGTGATGTGATGTTAACTAGGGAACTACCTTATAATACCTATCAAAATATGTCTAATATGAATTATCCAGTAGATAGCGCATTTAATACTACCTTTATGCAACCAACTTTAAATAATGAATTATTAGATCCAAAAGAAGGTTTAGAAAAAGGAAATCTATTTAAAAACTTATATGATCCATACAAGAATTATAAAGTACAAACATTACAACCTAAAACAGAAAGACAAAAGAAATTAAATGATATATTAGCATATGCCTTTGCAATGAATGATTTAGCATTATATTTAGATAATTATCCAAATAATTCTTCCTATATTAATTTATATAATGAATATAGAAAAATTAAAAATAATTTAAAAAATGAATATGAAAAAATGTATGGTCCAATTGATTTAAATAGTAGAGCATTAGAAAGTAATACTTGGTTATGGAAAAATATGCCATGGCCTTGGGAAGGAGAATTATAATGTGGAAATATGTTAAAACATTACAATATCCAATAGATATTAAGAAAAAAGATTTAAGAATGGCTAAATATTTAATTACACAATATGGCGGCGCAAACGGCGAACTTGCTGCAGCATGGAGATACTTAAATCAAAGATACACTATGCCAGATGATAAAGGAAAAGCTTTATTAACTGATATTGGTACTGAAGAACTTGCACATGTTGAAATGATATCTGCAATGGTATATCAATTAATGAAAGGTGCAACCTTAGAAGAACTAAAAAAAGCAGGATTAGATACTAATTACGCTGAACATGGAATGTCAATTTATCCGACGGATGCTTCAGGTGTACCATTTACCGTAGCATATTTTGCAGCGACTGGAGATCCTGTAGCAGACTTATCCGAAGATATGGCCGCAGAACAAAAAGCACGCGCAGTATATGAAAACTTAATAGATTTAACTAACGACCCAGATGTAATTGGACCACTTTTATATCTAAGACAAAGAGAAATAATTCATTTTAATAGGTTCAAAGAATTATATGAAGAATATGTAAAAAAAGGATATCGAAAAGATTAAAATTATATACCAGAAATTACTGGTATTTTTTCTTATTTCAATTGACAATATTCTATTAATAATGATATAATTATATTTAGAATAAAAGAGTATTAAAATATATGGATAGGTGATAGAATGAAGAAATTACTTAATAAAAAGTTTATACTAATACTAGCAAGTACAATTACATTATTAGTAGTACTTACTATTGCAATGATATTTTTAACAAAAGAAAATACTAAAACATTCATTCAAGGAGGATATATTATTGCATCAGGTAAAGAAGAAGAAAGTAGTACTAAGTATTATTTTGATGAAGGAACATCATATAAGACAAATGTTAATTCAGAATTAGTATTTAAAGATACAAGTGGAGAAAAAGTAAATGTAGAAACTAATAATTTTCTTCATTATAAAAATGGTGGCATTAAATTTTTAAAAAATGGTGTAATTATGGATTTAGAAAGTTTAGATTCAAAGATTGTACCATATTATAACATTACTAATAAATCTATCTTAGAATATAGTAATAAAAGTTATTATATTGAAGCATTAGATAAAACATTAGCATTTAATAACTTAGTAGGAAGAATAAGTGATAATAAATATATTTTTGCAGGAACAAATATAAAATTGAATTTATCAGGAAGTAACGAACCTGTAACAGGAGATTACTTTGAAGTAACATATATTAAAGATGGTATCATAAGAGTGGAAAATCAAGAAGTTAGTTATCAAACTACTGCACAAAATAGTTATATTTTAGTAAATGATAATGTAAGAATAGATTTAGGAACAAAAAATGTTTATTATAATGAAGAAGAAAAAATGTCTTTAAGTCAAATGACTATTGATGGAAATGAAAATATAAATATAGATTCAATTGATAAAGAAGATAATAATGGTAATGGTGGAAAAGATTCAGATGTAACACCAAGTCCAACAGATAGTCAAAATCCTGTTAATACTCCAAATGGAGGAGGTAATCAAAATCCAAATAATAATCCTGGAGGTAATCAAGGTAATGGTGGAAATCAAACAGGTGATAATACAAAAAGAACTGCTAGTATTGAACTAGTAAAAGCAGAAGTAGGAGTAAATAATATAAGTGCAGAGTTTACTATAAGCGACCCTGATCAATCAATTAAAAATGATTTAGTATTAAATATAATAAATACTGATACAGGGAAAAAAGTATATAGTGTGTTAGTAGATAAAAGCAAAGATAAATATAATCTTGATGTATCTACACTTTCACCAGAAAGCAACTATATAATATCAATTAATGAAGAAACTGATGGTAATTATGATACTCAATATTTTCAAAAATTATTTAAAACAAATGAACTTGGAGTAACCTTAGTAAAAAAATATGTTACAACTTCAAGTATTGCATATGAAGCAGTATTTGAAAAAGATACATTAGTTAAATCTGCGAAGATAGCTTTATATGATGAAAAATATTCTCCAATTTATTTAGATAATTGTGTTCCAAGTGAAGAAACTCCTTGTGAACAAATGATAGTAGAAGTAACAAAAGATAGCAATACTGTATTATTCGAAGGACTAAAAAATAATACATCATATAATATTGAGTTAAGTGATGTAATTATGGAAAATATGCAATATAATAAAGTTTATACAATAAATAAAACTTCTAAAACATTAAAGAAGACACCATATTTACAAGGATTAACTAGTGAAGTAGACGATGTAACAAATACATTTTCTATTGGAGTTCAAACAGTAATTGATGAAGATGAAAGCATTACAAAATATAGCTATTATATTTATAAAGCAGATGACATAACATTAGATAATATAAATACAATAAAACCAGTTAAAGTAATTGATGCAAATAAAGATACTAAAACAACAATAAGCATTGATGGCGTAGATATTCATGCTCAAACTAATTATAAATTTAAAGTAGTTGCAGAATATTTTGATAACGAAAAGTATGGTGAATACGAAACTGAATTAAGTGATAATTTAATATTATCAGGTAAACCATCAATAGATAAATTTATTCTAGATGAAGAAAAAACAACAATAAATAAAATAGTAGGTAAATTAGTTTTAAAAGATGAAAGTTGTACTATACCTATGGTAGGAAGAAATTGTTCTTCAATTCCATCATATAAAAATAATTTTATATTAGTATATTATGATTCACAAGGAGAACATAAAATAGAAAATATTCCAATAAATCCATATACATTAGATGCTAACTTAGAAATAGATTCATTACTTGCAAATACTGATTATAATTTCTCTTTATATGCAGATGTTGACTTACTAGATGGAAAAGGAATTAGAAAACGTTATCTTATTGGTAACTTCCAAGCCTCTACAACAAAAATAGATATTTTAACAGTAGAGTGGGATCCAAAAGAAGATGAACAAGATAAAACAGGTTCAAATTCAACATTACAAGATGTAGTAAATGTAAAGGCAAGAATAACTTCAACTAATGAAGTAATGGCAAATTCAATTAATAATATTACATTTAGTTTATATGCTGATAATGTAGCAAGTCAATTAAAATTAGGTTCAATAATTGAGCCAATAGCAACTAGAACTGTAAGTGGAAACTTAAAAGATGATTATTATGATAAATATTTTACAATTAATACATTAGATACTTTTGAGATAAAAGATCAAACAATCGAAGAAACAATTACTGATGAAGAAGGTAATGAAAAAGTTATTACTACAATAAAGAAAGCAATTGATGTTTTAAAAGAAAAAACTAACGGTGAATTAAAAGAATATTATACAATTGTAATATCAGATATTTCTGATACATCACAAATGAATGAATTACCAATAGAAAATAATTACTATGTATTTAAAACATCTAAACTATTATTACTAGAAGATAAATATGATGCTCCAACAATAATAGCAGACGAAATAAAAAATGTTGATTTAAAACAATTAACAACAGTTGATGGAGCACCAAAATATTCAAGTAAATTATTAAATGATACAATAGTGGGATATAAAATAAGTGTTGGAGCAAATATTGAAAGAATTAATGAATTTCTTGGATTAACAGGAACAAAACCAGTAAAAGAAATGGTTGTGTATGCATGTGATGCTAACACTAAACCAAATTGCTCTGTTGAAGACGCAGTTGAATCAAAAGTAATAGATTTAATGCAAACAGATAATCTTGAAACATATATGTTCTTGAAAAACGGAACAAAGTATGATGTAGTAGATAAAGAATTAACTAGAGGACATAATTACATATTTAAAGTAAAATTTAATGTGGATACAAATAATGATGGAGAAATTGATGCAGTATATCCAAATAGTGACATAAAAACTGAAACAAAAAGTGCTTTAAAAGAAAGTCCGGGTTATAAAGTATATATAGTTAATACAACAGAAAATCAAGTTACATATCGTCATGTATTTACTGATATAGATAATGCATTATATGATAGAAAATTCTATTATACAATTGATGATACAATAAAAAATCAAAAACCAACAACACCTTCTGAACCAACTGAAGGAGAAGATACTTCTGAAGATAATCAAGGTGAAGATACACCTGAAGAACCATATAAACCAGAAGTTAAAGAAATTGACTTTGGGGATGGAGAATTTACAATCGAGGGATTAAGTACTGATTCAGTATATACACTTTCGTTTAAAAAAGCTTTAATAAAAAGAGAAAGAGAAATACAAACTGTAGAATTAGGAAAATATATCTTTGATGGTAAATTTACTTATAATGCTAATACTGTATCTTATGCAAATATTACTAGTGATAATGATAATAGATTAAGAATAATGATATTAGAAAATGATGATAATGCTAAATATGTTAATAGAATATCAGCATATCATGTAGTATTATCTGCCCAAGGTGAAGAAGATTATTCTAAGGTATTTGCTACTAGTAAGATTAATAAATGTACATCAAACGATAAAGAATATAAATGTATAATTATTGATTATGCAGATATTAAAAATTTTAAAACAAAAGATGTAACAGTTAAAGTAACAGCATTTTATGATACAGGTATAATAAATAATGATTTTACTAATTTACCAACTGAAGGAATAGGCTATTTATTACAAGTAAATAATTATTATAAAAATAGTTTGACAAAAGCAGATTATTATAATCTAACATTAAATGCTAAAGGTGATATAATTGTAGATACTATTAACTATCCAACAGGAATAATTGAATATGGTAAAAATACTACTACTTCAGTAGGATATACATTACAAATTAAACAAAGAATAAATACAAAAGATGATACATTTAATGAAGATGATACAACTTCCCCAATATCAATTGTTTCAGGAGCAGATGCTTATAATGTTAAACATAGAAATAATAAATATATGACAATCAATAATAAGATAGTAGATAAAGTTGATATGTATACATCAAATAATAGATTTAAGTTTAATAGTATAATTCCTAAAATAAATGTATCTACTAAAGGATTAGTAAATGGTTCAATAATTACAATAAAACCAGTAGGATTAGATGAAGAAATATTAAATAATGAATTTCAAAAAGATTCTGATGGAAAATATTACTATTATATAAAAATATATAAAGATAAAGAAAAAACTGAAATTTATAAAGAAACAAAATTAGAAATAAATATTGATTCTGCATCAATAGAATTAACTAAATATATGCCAGATACAAAATATTATTTTGAAGTATCTGCAATGTTAAAGAAAGATAATGGATATAAAGAAACATTATTATTTGATGCAAGAAACACAAGTGATTATGTATCAACAATCTATGAATTTAGTACTTTATCACCAAGTGGAATTATGTTATCAAGTTCAAAACCAAAAGTATTAGTAAATCATTCAAGTAAAAATGGAGTATATGCATATAGAGAAATGTATATGTATATGGATTCAAGTAATACAATTGGTGAATATGATACAAGATTTGAATTATATGATATAAATGGAAATAAATTAATATCAATTAAATCTTCTGATAAAGAAAATGGTGGAAATTTTGGACCTTCACCAATTAACAAAAATTACTATAATCGTTCAAGTGTTACCAAAGATGTAACTGATATGGATATAGTGTTTGGTTCTGGATATTATAGTTGGAAAATATATATTGAAACAGAAGTATTTGATAGTGAAGAAAAAGCTGAATTACTTGTTTTAGAAGATAGTGTATCATTACCAGAATTAAAAGAACCAACATTTAGTGCTAATAGAGTAGGTTATGAAACTTCAAAATTAAAATTCCAAGTTACAGTTAATGACCAAGATAAAGTAGCAAAAGATGGTAAATATTGTGTAGAATTACTTGATATAGACCAATTATCTATGAGTGGTTACCCAGTAAAATGTGGACTTGATATTGTAGATAGTGATGGAAAACCAAAAATTAATGTTGAGTATGAATATACAGGTCTTGAACCTGGTACAGTATATGTATTTAGAGTATACTCTGATATTTATACAAATAATATAAATGAAACAAAGAAAAATAGAACAGTAGATTTAAGACAAGTTGTAACAACTTCAACTGACTATGGTGTAGCAATAGGTAAAATTTCATACTTACCAAGTAACACCGCAATTACACTAACATATAATAGTGCAATTAACTTAAATAAAATTAAAAAAATCGATTATACAATTTCTGAAGATGGAGTAGGACAAATTGCCAGTGGTTCATATTATGGCTTTGAAGCAGGAAAACTAGGTATTTATAGTTTAATTATCAAACCAGAAAATGTAACATTTAAATTAGATAGTAGTTCTTACTTATTAACAACAATCTACTATATAGAACAAAATGGTGCATTAGTACAATTTACTAGAGAATCACAAAAATTTGGTAAAGGAAACTAATTAGGAGGAATAAATATGAGAAAATATGATAGTAAAAATAAAAGAAATATAGGAATAATAGTAGTAGTATGTTTAATATTTGCTATTATATTTTCTTACTTTCTAATTAAAGAAATAAAACTAAGACAAAATAAGTATGAATTAGATTCTAGTACAGTATTATTTGATATAGATAAAAATAATATATTACTAAATGAAACCGGAGTAATAAGAAAAAAATGGAATAAAAATTATTACTTAACTTATAAAAATGAAGATTATCAAATAGGACCTCATGTAATAGCATTCAATAATAGTGAAAAATCATTAAGTTTATATGGAGAATTTTATGAAGTAACATTATCACAAGAAGTAAATATAACTAGTGAAGAAACTAAATTAAATAATTTAGGAATATCAAGATTTTATAAAGTAGCAGATAGAAAATATTTAGTTACAGATTCTACAATTAAAACAGAAGATGAATTATTAAAAACTTCTAATTATCTAGTAATTGAATTAGATAAACAAGGTAATGCCCTATTATATAATAATGAAGTAAATGTAAAATCATTCTCCGAAACAAAAATAGTTACTTCATCATATACTTTTGATATAGCAAATGAATTATTAATATTTGAAAATGATACTATTGATTTAAAGAAAATATTAGGTACTACTAATGAACATAAACAAAATAGTGGTAAAGGTAATGGTAGTGATAGTAACAATCCAAGTACTAATGGTAATGGTAATCCTAATGATAATAATCCAAATAATGGAGGTAACACTGGAGGAAATAATCAAGGTAATAATACTAACACTAATCCTAGTGGAGTAACTACTGATGAAGATGGAACAAATAAATCAGAACAAGAAATAATTAATGAAACAGCACATACTTCCATTATTAAAATAACTCCAAATATTAATGATATTTCAGTAGATTATGTAGTATATGATAAAAATAATGAATATTTAAAAGTATTCGTAGAAATAAGAAGTGAAAGTGGATTAAAAACAGTATATTTATCTAAAGGAAGTACTAATGTTTCTTTAACTAACTTATTACCAGGAACAGACTATGAATTAACATTTAAATATACTCATATGTTAGAAGGCTTAGTTCGTGAAGAAGTAATAGATAAACAAAATGTAACAACAAGATTTCCTAATATAACATTAACTGTTAATAAAGTAACTTCTAAATCACTTTATTATAAAATAGATACATCTACATATACAATTGATAGTGCAGTGCTTAGAATATATGTTAATGGAGAAAAACAAAATATAGAATTACCTATAAATAATAGTAATTTAACAGGAAGTATAAATATTTCTAATTTAATATTGCCAAATAATTCAATAATAACATTACAATTAGAAGGTGTTACAGTATCAGGAGTAAGAACAAATAAAAATATAAGTTGGTCTTATAAAATAGAAAAGAATACTAGTGTACCAGACCCAACACCAGAACCTGAGCCAACACCAGAGCCTGAACCTTCTTTAAAAGAAACTACAAAGGAGGAAGAAAACAATGAATAATATAAAGAAAATATTTGATAAAAAGAATATGAAAATAATTATTCCTGCAATTGTATTACTAGCATTATTAATAGTGTTATTTATATATTTAAGAGAGTATAAATTAAATAATTATAGGGATAAACAAGATAAAGAATTATATCAATATGTTACCAACAATAAAATAGAATATACTGCGACAATATCATATAATAAAAAGAATGTAATTAAAGGTTTTGTACCAAAAGAATATAGTATTAATTATGATTCAACACCAATATATTTTAAAGAAGAAAGTAAAGTAATATTACCTAAAGATATGGCAATAATACTTCCTTTAAAAAGATTAAATCAATATAAAACAACAGAATTTACTTATATAGAAAAAATAAATAATATCTATAAATTAGTTAATGATAATTATAATAAAAATATTGATCACTTTATTATGTATGATGGTAATTACTTATATCTATTTAGTGATGAAGTAACATTTAAGATAAATAATGAAACTATAACATTAAGTCCATTATCATATATAATAGCAAAACCAGATAGTATAAGTTATTATAATTATAAAGATGATACATATAATATTATAAATAAAACTGAAAATTTAACAGTATATAGTAATTATTATAGTGTTAATGTAAACTATGGAAAATTAGAAATATCTAATGACTTTATGTTATTTACAAATAATTTAGATTATTTAATGTTATTAAAAGAAAATTAATTAATTTTAGTTTTCTTTTTTCCTTTTCATAAACTAAAGTTTATTCCAAG
>OJAW01001231.1_pt1 | contig 15510 bp, 15 predicted proteins | sample 1589151 | NCBI WGS metagenome assembly OJAW01 (sample SAMN03283290) | human gut metagenome | biome: human-associated habitat; material: feces | host: Homo sapiens | place: Peru | collected 2012 | reverse complement strand
ATCAGCCAATTGTACAAATACAGGTAATGATTTAGCCTTTGCAAGATATAGTGGTGATACATATGAAACTGAGTTTAATGAAAATAGTGATGATAATGCTTACATTGGATTTATGTATGGAACGCCAAATTCAAATACGTATGCAAAAACCCATGCAAATATCAATAAAAGTACAATCTTACAAAATTTAGAAACATGGTATAAATCAAAATTAACAGCATATACAGATAAGCTTGCTGATACGATATGGTGTAATGATAAAAGTATAGCTAAGGACGCAACTATAAATACTTTAAATTCTAGTAATGGAATACTTAATAAAGAATCCATTATTATAAATGGATTAGGATATAAAAAAGAAAATACATATTATGTTGCTGGAACAAGACATATTGGCTTTGATCAAGGGACAACTGGTAATACTTATGGAACAGGACCAAGTTTAATATGTCCAAAAGATAATGATGGAGGAAACTTATCTAAATTTACTGTTAATGATACAGTAAATGGAAATGGTAGTCTTGATTATAAAATTGGACTACTTACTACAGACGAAATGGTTTTAGCTGGTTTTTCACTTGTTTCTGTATACTTTAATAATTATGATTATTACAATAAAAATTCTGTAACATCTTATCTTAGTAGCAATGCAACATCAACAAAATATTGGACTTTATCTCCTTTTGCTTTAAATAGTTCAGCTGAATGCTGGGTAGCAACTTCAATCAGTTTTCTTTCATTTGATTTTTATGTTGATCATTCAGTTGGCCTTCGTCCATCTATTGCTTTAAAATCAGATACTACAATATCTGGTGGTAATGGAACAGCATCAAGTCCCTTCATCGTAAATTAAGTTCAGTTTTCTGAACTTTTTTTCATGCTTTAATCATATAATTAAATGGTGATCTAATGCTTGATATAATAAAGAATGGTTTAAGAAATAATGATTATTATATATGCTTATATCCTAAACATATTTATATATATAATTATATTGAAATAATAACTTTTACTAATGAATTTATTATTATTTCTTTTAGTGATTTTAAATTAAAGATTAAAGGTAAATCTATGCATATAAAAAAGATGGCTCATTTTGAATTATTGATTGAAGGTTTAATTATAGGGGTAAATTATGAATAAAACTATTAATATTAAAGTAGTAGGGTACCTAGATAGATTTATGAATAAATGCATTAAAAATAATATCTTTTTATTTAATATTAACTATATTAATGATGATACTGCTACTATGACGATATACTTAAATGATTATAAAACCATTAAAAAGCTTAATTATTATTCGAAGATATTTATTACTGGTTATAATGGTTTTAATGGTTTAATTAATAATTTTAAATCTAACTTTTTTAAATATTTAATTGTCTTATTTTCGTTCATTCTAATGGATGTTTTAACGTCTTTTATTATTGATGTGAATATTATTCATGAAAACAAAAATATTCGTTCTTTGGTCTTAAAAGAACTAAATAATAAGGGCTTTAAAAAGTATTCTTTAGCTTATTCTGATTCTAAACTAGATCAAATTAAAAAAGAAATAATTAAAGATAATCCCAATACTTTAGAATGGATTAATATTACTAGAAGTGGTATGAAATATATTGTAAGAATTGAAGAAAGAATTATTAAAGAAGATCAAAATGATAATTCTTATCGTCATGTAGTTGCTACTAAAGAAGGTCAAATAACTAAAATATTATCATCTAAAGGAGAAATCTTAGTAAGACAAGGAGATTATGTAAAAAAAGGGGATATCTTAATTAGTGGTTCTATTAACTTATACGACGAAATTAAAGGTAATACATCAGCAACTGGCACTGTTTATGCTAATGTTTGGTATGAAGCTACTATTAAAATGCCTAAAAAAGAAACAATTACTAAACCAACCGGTAAAAAAAGATATAATTTAAATATTAATAATAAAATTTTATTTAAAAATAAATATCAAAATTTTAAACAAGAAAATATTAAAGAAATTAAGATATTAGGATTAAAATTTAAACTATATAAAGAAGTAGAATATAAAACTATTACTAAGATTCTTACTAAAGAAGAAATAGATAAAAAGATTAAAAAACGTCTAAATGATGAGTTTATCATCAAATTAAATAATAAAGGCACAATTATTAGTCAAAAAGTTTTGCAGAAAGAAGAAAAAAATAGTACAATAGAATATAGAGTATTTGTAGTAACAAATGAAGTAATAAGTAATTACTCATATTATAGTGTAGGTGATAATAATGATTCCTAAAGCTGCAATTGATACTGTAATTAATTTATGGCCAATGATTGTCTTAATTACAGTTGTTCTAATATCCATTAGACTAGTATACTTAAAAACTAATCATAAAAAGATATACTTTTATAAAGAGATAATGAATTTATTCTTTTTAATCTATATTTTATTACTCTTTGAATTAGTTACTACTACTGATATGCAATCTTATGGTAATAATTTTATTCCTCTTAAAGAAATGTTTAGATATAATTTAAATAGCAAATTATTTTATCGTAATGTTGTTGGTAATATTGTCTTATTTATTCCTTTTGGTTACTTTATAAGTTATTATTGTAATGCTAAAAAGGGTAGATACAGTATCCTAATTGCTTTAATAACTAGTTTAACTATTGAAACTATCCAAATGAATATAGGTCGTAGTTTTGATATAGATGATATTATTCTTAATGTTATTGGTGGCTTTATTGGTTATTTATTTTATATAATATTTGATAAATTGTTTAGTAAAGCTAGCTTAAAACTTAAAAATGATTTATTATTAAATGTAATATGTTTAATTATTATTATAATTTTATGTATGATTATACTTAATTTGTATGGAGTGGGAATTTCATGAGTGATTTTGAAGTTATTGATAAAGTAGATTATAAAGATTATGAATATTTATATGATTTATTAGAATTTGCCTTAGAAAAATTAAATATTGAAAATAGTACTTTTAGTGTTATTTTAACAGATGATGAAGAAGTTCATTATTTAAATAAAACTTATCGTAATATTGATAGAACAACAGATGTATTAAGTTTTGCATTAAATGATAATGGTGCTTTTCCAGGACCTATAAATGTTTTAGGTGATATTTTTATAAGTATTCCTAAAATGAAAGAACAAGCTATTGAATACTCTCATAGTGAAAAAAGAGAATTATCTTTTTTAGCACTTCATGGTTTATTACACTTACTTGGTTATGATCACACTAAAGGGCCAAAAGAGGAAGAAGAAATGTTTGGTCTTCAAAAGGAGATATTAAATGAAAAAGGCATTATCGATTAAAAGAATTATTAAATCATTTGGTTATGCTATTAATGGAGTTAAAGGTGCATATAAAGATGAACCTAATATGAAAATTCATGTTTTAGTCGCAACTATTGTTATATTAGTCGCATTTATTTTAAAAGTATCAACTCTTGAATGGCTTATTTTATTATTATTAATTGGCTTAGTAATAGCTGCAGAAGTTTTAAATACATCTTTAGAAAACTTTGTGGATTTAGTAACTAAAAAGCAAGATCCATTAGCCGGTAAAGTTAAAGATACCGCCGCCGGATTTGTTATGGTTTTAGCTATTTTATCTGCTATTATTGGTTTAATAATATTTATTCCAAAATTTATTTTATTAATAGAAGGAAAATTATGGTAGAAAATTTAAAGAAATTAATTAAAAATTCTTATAGTCCAATTTCTCATTATGGAGTAGCTTGCATATTAGTATGTAAAAATGGCCAAGAATTTTTAGGTGTTAATATTGAAAATCCTTCTGGTAAAGCTGGAATGTGTGCTGAGCAATCAGCAATTTCTGCTGCAATTACTGAAGGTTATACCTCTAAAGATTTTAAAGAACTACACGTTATGGGAACTGGGAAAGAAATTTGCACACCATGTTTTTTATGTAGACAATTACTAGTTGAATTTTTTGATGCATCATGTGATGTAATTTGCTATAATAAAAAGGGAAATTCCGAAACTTATAAGGTTGAAGAATTATGTCCTCATGCTTTTAAATTGGAGGAATCAGATGGTAAATGAATTAGAAAGATTATTAAGTAATTCATATGCCCCATATGATAATATTTGCTTTAGTGCTATTGTAACAACCAAAGATAAAAAAGTATTTGGTGGTGTATCTGTTAAAAATGCTATTTTTAGAGATACCATCTATGCAGAACAAGCTGCCATAGCTAGAGCAGTAACTTTAGGTTATCGCTATAAAGATTTTGATACTTTATATTTAATGGTCAGCACTAATGATTTAAATGATTTAAAATATATAAATAAAGATATGATTTTAGAGTTTTTTGAACCCGATCGTGAAATCTTCTTATATAACATTAAAAGAGAAGTAAGAGTTATTAAAGTAGGTAATTTAATTAGTCATATCTATTAGGAGGTAATTATGAAAAGTGGATTTGTAAGTATTATAGGTAGACCCAATGTCGGTAAAAGTACTCTTTTAAATACCTTATTAGACACCCATATCGCTATTGTATCAAATGTCGCAGGTACTACTAGAAATGCTATTCAAGGTGTTTATAACGATGATGAATCACAAATAATATTTATAGATACACCAGGTATTCATAAACCTCAAGATAAATTAGGAAAATATTTAAATAAACAATCCTATGAATCATTAGAAGATGTAGATGCCATATTATTTGTAGTAGACGCCACATCAATTCCTGGTAAAGGTGATAAATTTATTATTGAAACCTTTAAAAATATTGAAACACCAGTAATTCTAGTATTAAATAAGATAGATAAATTAAATGATGAAGGAATCTTAAGAGCAATTAATGCTTATAGAGATTTATATAACTTCTCGGATATTATCCCAATATCAGCCTTAAAAGATGATAATACTAAACGTTTAATTAAAATTTTAAAAGGTTATTTAACTGATGAAATAAAATATTATGATGATGGAACCTTTACTAATACATCACTTCAATTTATGTTAGGAGAGTTTGTTAGAGAAAAAATCTTAAATTTAACAAATGAAGAAGTGCCTCACTCAGTAACATGTGTCGCAACTCATCTTCAAGATAAAGGAAATATTATTGAAGTATATGTTGATATCATCATTGATCGTAATTCATTAAAGAAAATAATAATTGGTTCTGGAGGATCAATGCTTAAACAAATTGGTTCTTTAGCCCGTAAGGATATGGAAGATTTATTAGGTAAACAAGTTTACTTAGAATTATATGTTAAAACAATTAAAAACTGGAGAGATAAAGAAAGATATTTATCTGAACTAGGTTTTAAAGATTTTGAATAAAAAGGAGAAATTATGCCAGTACAAAAATATACAATGGAAAAACAATTAGAAATCGGAAGAGAAGCCTACGAAGAATTAATTAGAACTAAATATGATCAAAACATTATACTAATGATATCAGAAAAATATGGTTATACTGAAAGTAAGATTAAAGAACTTATTAGACGTTATCGTAATAGTGTAATTGATCCTAAACCAACCCCTGAACAAGAAGCATTATTTATTAAATATCGTAATGAATTTAACAAAAATCAAGTATTAAAAGGAGTTGAAAGAGCAAAGCAAGACCAATCTAAAGCTAAGCCTAAACCCAACTCTGCTTATCAAGTAATTAATGAATACTTAGAAAGTGAAGATGTATTTCCATATTTCATTGCTTCAAAATATTATCAAACTGCTACTAATTTTCCGGCAGCATTACAAAAAATGAAAAATGGTAGTGAACAGGATATTCTTTATTACAGCGCTTATCGTGCAGCTTTAGCTAAAAAGAAACAAGAGTTTAGTGAAATATTACTCGAAATAGTTGCCAAACTTAGAAATGGTCATGATATAAATGGAAAACATATTAACTTTGAACCTTTTGATTTATATGAACAATATCATATTCCATTCGTAAAATTTAAAGCATACGTTGCAACATTATATTCAACTCGACTAAAAAATGAAACCCCATTAACCGTGGAAGAATATGGTTTACTTCAAAAATTCATTGTTAGATGTGAAATGGGTAAGAGCCATTTAACTGGGAATTTAGATAGAGTAGTAGCAACTAAATATCATTGTGATGGCCGTGAATCAACTTCTGGTGAAGTTCAACAAATTTTAGAATATTTAAATGAAAAAAATATCCCACTTAATAGCGCTAACGTTAATTCATGTTTTGAAAGAATGTGCCGTGGTTTACTAAGAAGACCAGAAAAAATAATTTAACTGAATAAAATAAAAATAAATACCCCACTATATAAATAGAAAGGGTATTTATTATGGATAAAAAAGAAGCTTGGGAAAAATTTAAAGAAACCGGCAAAATAGAGTATTATTTAATTTATAAAAGAGGATAGTTATGTTAAAAAAGATTGAAGGTATTATAATTAGTGAAACTAATTATGGTGAAACAAGTAAAATAATTAATATATTTACTAAAGATGGCATTATAGGTGCCATTGCTAAGGGAGCTAAAAGTATTAAAAGTCCTTTAAGAAGTTTCACCATGACCTTCACATATGCTGAATTTAACATCTACTATAATGAAAATAAACTAAGTACTATTAAAAGTGTCGATATTATAAATGATTTATCCAACATAAAAAAAGATATTACTTTAATAAGTTATATGTCTTTTTTATGTGATTTAAGCTCGCAAGTAATGAAACAAAATAATAATGAAGATATCTATAATCTATTAATATCAGCATTATTAAAAATAAATAATGGTTTAAATCCTATGGTAATAACTAATATTTTAGAATTAAAACTATTAGATTATCTAGGAGTAGGGATTTCTTTTAATTCATGTGCAAAATGCGGTTCAACCCATAATATCGTAACAATAGACCCTGATGTTGGTGGCTATATTTGTCAAAACTGTTATACCAATGAAATTCTATATGATGAGAAAACTCTAAAAATGTTAAGAATGTATTATCTAGTTGATATTAATACTATTACCGACTTAAAAATAAGTGATAAAGTAATCAAAAACATTAATTACTTTGTTAATACCTACTATGATAGATATACTGGATTATATTTAAAAAGCAAAAAATTCTTAAATGAAATAATAAGTTAATCTTATCTTTTTTTATATTCAAAATTATGTTATTATTATTAAAGTAGGTGATTATATGAGCAAACAAGATAAAATCATATTAGCGATGATAACATTAGTCTTAGTCTTAGCATCCGCTGGTTTAACATATGCTTTTTTTACCAGCTTTAGTTCATCAGAGTCTGCATCAACCATTGCAGCAAAAGGTGGAAATATGAGCATAAAATATGCTAGTGGTAATGGCAATATCGTCGTAGAAAATATCTATCCAAGAGAAACAGCATGGGTTAATAAATCCTTTACCGTAACAGGTAATAATACAACTGATTTAAATATGTACTATTCAATTTCTCTAGTTATAGATAATGCAGCCATAAGTGCAAATCTGTTAACTTATACTTTAAATGGAGTAAATACTTCAAATAACGGAAGTATTATTCCTTCAATAACAACTCCAGAACATTTTTCAAATGATACAACCGAACTAGGAGTAGGTAAATTTAATAAAGGAAACAATCTAACCCATTCATATGTTTTAAATATTTATTTTAAAGATGATGGCACTAATCAAAATTATGGACAAGAAATGAATTTTTCAGCTCATTTAATAATTAATAATGTAAATGATAGTGGAGAAGCAAGTTATACTGGTTCAGGAAGAAACATATTAATTTCCCAACATACTTCAGCTCCTTTAACTAAAACTTTTAACGTTGATAGTGGAAATATAGCTGTGCCATATGATTATGATATTTATTTGATTAATAATTCAAATTCAAATTATTCATCCAATAATTTTACTTACACATTAAAAGGAACTGATAAATCATCGTCTGGCACTGTTGCTAATATAACTAATCAAGCATTGTCTCACAATTCATCATCAGTAAAACTAGGTAGTGGAACTTTTACAAAAAAGAATGCTACTCATAAATATTCATTGAGTATTTCAGATGTTTCTTTAACGAATACATCGCTAAATTATTCCCCAATGCCATTAAATACAATAATACAAATTGATGGTCAATTAATGGTAGTCAAGAAAAACACCTTAAGTGACACAATTATGGCATCTGCAAGTGGAAGTGGTTCACCTAAAACCGTGCCAGGTAAAGTAAGTGCTACAACTAATGAAGGAATAAATAAAACTGCTGATGATTATGGTACTAGTTATTATTATCGTGGAAGTGCAGATAATAATTATGTTCAGTTTGCTAATATGTGTTGGAGAATCGTTAGAGTAACAGGTAATGGAGCTATTAAATTAGTTCTTCAAAATAACAATTCTACCGATTGTACCGCATCATCAAATAAAGAACAATTTTTAAAACTAAAGAGTGAAAGCACTCCAGTAAAACTAACAAAATCATTTGCTGGTTCAGCTGAAACAGTTGCATTAATGTATAAAAGTCAGGGAATCATTAAATCTCCATTAGCATATAATGATAACTTTACGCTTCTTTCAAATAAAATAAATTCAGATGATACAATTGCTGCTAACGAACCATCTTACTTAAAAGAATCAAATTATAGTGAAATATTTGCTAATACAACAAAAAGTAATCTTTTAAATAAATTAGAATCATGGTATTCTGAAAAATTAAGTAATTATACTGATTATTTAGAAGATGTCATTTGGTGTAACGATAAAAGCTATAACACCAGTACTAAAAATTTTGGAGCGTATACACGCTTTAACTCTTATACACCATCTCTTGTATGTCCCAATGATAGTTTAGGTGGTAATTTATCTAAATATACTGTTTCAGATACAACTAAAGGTAATGGTGCTTTAACTTATAAAATTGGCCTTCTTACAGCTGATGAATTAATGTTTGCTGGAGCAAGTAGCAGTACCAACACTTCATTTTATTTATATGCTAATAGCAATGATGACTGGTGGACACTATCTCCGTCTAGATATAGCGGTGATTATTATGTAACATTTACATATAAAGATAAAATATATTCACTAGATAACCCATATCCATCAGCATATCTAAGACCAGCGATTGCTATAAAATCAACTGCTATTGTTGCTGGAACAGGTACTAAAACTAATCCATATGTCATCTTAGCCGTTTAAAAACTATTTTAAAATAGTTTTTTTTATGGTAAAATTTTCTTATTGAGGGTGAAATTATGGCTAAAACATTTACAGAAGAAGAAAGAGATAAATTAATTGAACAAGTAGGGTCATATTATTTAATAACTAAAGAATCTTATCGTGATATTGCTAAAGAATTTGGAATCAGTGCTCCCACAGTTAAAGATTATATTGATAAATATAAAAAACTACATGGTCATTTAGCTGCTGAAATAGATGCATCAATTAAAGAAAAAACATCTCAAAATGATAGTATTAATAATCCAACCGTTAAAGAAAGAGTTCTTAAAGTATATATGTATATTTTAGAGGGATATACTTTTGAAGAAATTGCTGCACTATTAAATGAATCAATAAATACTGTTTATAACGATATTAATATTCGCCTAGAACAAGTTAACCCTGCATATAAAGAAGAAGTCGCGGCCATTATGCGTAAAAGAAGTAATCAAAACTTAATTCCTAAGCAAAGAAAGAAGGACTAAATATGAATTTAAGAGATTTATATATAAATTATTTTATTAGTAAAGGACACAAACAAATTCCATCTGCACCAGTTGTGCCTGAAAATGATGCAAGCGTCTTATTTAATACTGCTGGTATGCAACCATTAATCCCATATTTAATGGGCAAAGAACATCCTTATGGAACTAGATTGGTTGACTATCAAAAATGTATTCGTACTAATGACTTAGATGAAGTAGGAGACCCAACTCATCATACATTCTTTGAAATGTTAGGTAACTGGTCATTAGGAGATTATTTTAAAGATGAAAGTATTTCCTTTAGTTTTGAATTCTTAACTAAGGTCTTAAATATTCCCGTTGAAAGATTAGCTGTTACTGTTTATGAAGGCGATGAAAAGATTCCAAGAGATGAAGTATCTGCCAACAAATGGAGAAAATTAGGTATTAAAGATGAAAGAATTGCTTATCTAGATGCCGATAATAATTTCTGGATTGCTGGCGAAAGTGGACCTTGTGGTGGCGATACTGAAATATTCTATTTTAGAAGTAATGATGAAATACCTGAAAAGTTTGATCCAGAAGATAATAGATGGGTTGAAATTTGGAATAATGTCTTTATGGAATACTACAAAGATGCAAATGGTAATGTTACGGAACTACCTAAAAAGAATGTTGATACAGGAATGGGAATTGAAAGAACCGCTGCTATTTTAGAAGGTGTTAACGATAATTATGAATCAAGCATCTGGAAAGATGTTATTGAGAAAATAGAAGAAATAACTAATTTACCATACCATGGTTATGAAGTATCTATGCGTATAATTGCCGACCATATTCGTACATCATGCTTTATTTTAAGTGATGAAGCTCATGTTGTACCATCTAATACTGATCGTGGTTATATCTTAAGAAGATTAATCAGAAGAGCAATTAGACATGCTAAAAAATTAAATATTGATATTAATTCAAATTGGGAAGAAGAAATTGCTTTATTAATTATTAATAAATATAAAAAATACTATAGTGAATTAGAAAAGAATCAAGATATTGTTTTATCAGAATTAAAGAAAGAAAAAGATAAATTTAATCATACTTTAGAAAAAGGTTTAAAAGTCTTTGAAAAAGAAACTAAAGATCTAACTTCAATTGATAAAGATCTTGCCTTTAAATTATATGACACTTATGGATTCCCAATTGAATTAACTGAAGAATTAGCTACTGAAAAAGGTATTACAGTTGACACTGAAGGATTCAAAGAAAAATTTAAAGAGCATCAAGAAAAATCTAGAACAGCATCTAAAGGTATGTTTAAAGGTGGCTTAGCAGGTAATACTGAAATCGAAAAAAAATATCACACTGCTACCCATTTACTTAATGCTGCCCTTAAAATTATTGTTGGTGAAGGTGTTCATCAAATGGGGTCAAACATTACTAATGAAAGAATGAGATTTGACTTCTCATGTGATCATAAATTAACCGATGAAGAAAAACAAAAAACTGAAAACTTAGTTAATGAATGGATTAAACAAGGACTAAACGTTACTATTGAAGAAATGTCTAAAGAAGAAGCAGTTAAACAAGGTGCTGAACATATGTTTATTGAAAGATACCCTGATATTGTTACAGTCTATAGTATTGGAACAGTTTCTAAAGAAATTTGTATGGGACCGCATGTTCAAAACACTAGTGAACTAGGAACCTTCAAAATAGTTAAAGAAGAAGCCTCATCAGCAGGCGTAAGAAGAATAAAAGCAATATTAGATTAATAAAAGTGATTACAAAGTCACTTTTTTAGTTTATAATAAAAAAGGAAATGAAGTATTTTTTTGTAATATAAATAATAGGAGGAATTTATGAAAAAAATATCAATGCTTAATCCATATTCTTTTTATTATTTATGGAATCAAAACAAAAAAGAATATTTAAATCAAGTAATTAATGATATATTAAACACAAATTGTAAGTGGAAACTACTAAATTTTTTTAATGATAAAAAGAATAATGTTAGAAGTTATGTAATTTTTGAATCTAAAAATAAAATAGCCCTTATAGACTTTAATTTTGATAAAAGTGACCATTTATTAAAGATAGATTTTCCCTTATTTAATTATTTAAAATGCTTATATAAAAAGAAAATATATTTAATAATTCTAAATAACTTTATTGATTTAAATCATACTTATAATAATATGTATGATATTTATATTAATGATGACAACAAAGATAGTGTTAAATACTTATTTTTAGATGACTATAATAATCAATTAAAATTAAATAAAGATATTACTGATTGTTTATATACAATAGATGATAAAACTTATGATTTATATTTACATGAAATAGAATTAAAAGATAAATTATGATAAAATATTTAGCGGAAGTGATTTTATGAACCACATTAGAAATTTTTGTATTATAGCTCATATTGATCATGGTAAATCTACTTTAGCAGATCGTATTTTAGAACTTACTGGATCTGTTACTAAAAGAGAGATGAAAGATCAAATATTAGATTCAATGGATATTGAAAGAGAAAGAGGTATAACTATTAAGTTAAATGCTGTTGAGCTTTCTTATAAAGGATATACCTTGCATTTAATAGATACTCCAGGTCATGTTGACTTTAGTTATGAAGTATCAAGAAGTTTAGCAGCTTGTGATGGAGCATTGCTAGTAGTAGATGCTGCTCAAGGCATTGAAGCTCAAACTCTTGCTAATTTATATTTAGCTTTAAATAATGATTTAACTATCATTCCCGTTATTAATAAAATAGACTTACCTAATGCAGATATTCCTAAAGTAAAAAAAGAACTTATCGACGTTTTAGGTTTTAAAGATGAAGATATTATTTTATGTTCGGGTAAAACTGGTGAAGGTGTAGATAGATTATTAGATACTATCATTGAAAAAATTAATTTCCCTAAAGAAATTGAAGGAGGTACTAAAGCCTTGATCTTTGATTCTTATTTTGATCCATATCGTGGTGTAATTGCCTCAGTATGCGTTAAAAGTGGTGAAATAAAAGCATCTGATATCATTATAATGATGAGTACTGGTGCAGAATATCAAATAACCGAATTAGGAGTTAATACCCCATCTCCTAAAACTTTAGATAAACTAACAGCCGGTTCAGTAGGTTGGATTGCAGCCAGCATTAAAACCATTGACACCGTAAGAGTAGGAGATACCATAACAACTAAAGAAAATAAAGCAACTGAACCATTATCAGGTTATAAGCCAATGAAACCAATGGTTTATAGTGGTATTTACCCAATCGAACCAAATAAATTTGATCATCTAAAAGAAGCTTTAGAAAAACTAAAATTAAATGATGCTGCATTAACATTTGATCCCGAAACATCAGAAGCCCTTGGTTTTGGCTTTAGATGTGGTTTCTTAGGGCTACTTCATATGGAAATAATTGAAGAACGTATCAAAAGAGAATTTAATATCGATATTATCGCAACAAGCCCATCAGTTATTTATAAAGTAAATTTAACTAATGGTACAACCATTGAAGTAGATAATCCTTGTGAAATGCCTGATAAAGTTAAAATAGCCAGCATTATGGAACCATACGTTAATGCTAGTATCTTTGTTCCAAGTGAATACATCGGACCTATCATGGACCTATGCCAAGAAAAAAGAGGTATCTATAAAACCACTGAATTTATTGATGAAAAAAGAGTAAACATTCACTATGAATTACCTCTTGCTGAAATTGTTTTTGATTTCTTTGATAAATTAAAAAGTTATACCAAAGGATACGCTTCATTTGATTATGAACTATCAGATTATAAAGTAAGTGACTTAGTAAAAATGGATATTTTAATTAACGGAGAAATAGTAGATGCCTTATCACTTATTGTTCATAAAGACGCTGCATATCATAGAGGAATGATGATAACAAAATCACTAAGAACCCTTATTCCAAGACAACTATTTGAAGTCCCAATCCAAGCATCACTTGGTTCAAAAGTAATTGCTAGAGAAAACATCAGTGCCATGAAGAAAAATGTTTTGGCTAAATGTTATGGTGGCGATGTTTCACGAAAAAGAAAACTATTAGAAAAACAAAAAGAAGGTAAAAAGAAAATGAAAATGGTAGGATCAGTTGAAGTCCCACCAGAAGCCTTCTTAAGTATTTTAAAAACAGATAAATAAACGAGAAGTAAAAAACCTCTCGTTTTAATATGCAACAATCAGGAAGTTTGAAAAAATGAATACATAACAATATTCAATGTATACAAATTAATCTAAGTTGTCTACTTTAAGCTTACCACTGCAAGTTAAATAAATAATTTACTTTTGTGTAGAACAAAAATTCCCAAAAATTAACCTTGACCGCGGGGGGTCTTATAGTACAATTAAATAGAAAGATAGGAAGTATTTATTAACCATGAAAAGAAAGCAAAAATTAATATTGTTAATCATTGTTTTATCACTAGTCCTAGTATGCACAGGACTATCTTTTGCGTTCTTTACAAGTATTACAAACAATGAAAGTGCATCCACTATTTATGCTAAAGGTGGTACTATGAGTATTAGATACGCAAATGGTTCAGGTAATATTGTTATGGAAAATATTTATCCCAAAGAAGAAGCATGGGTTAATAAAATATTTACTGTAACAGGTAACAACTCAACAGAACTAGATATGGAATATAGAATATACTTAGAAACAACAAGTAACGGCTTTAACGCTGGTGATTTAACATATTCAATAAGTGGAACAAGTACCAACCAAGCAGATAAACTAGTTGAAAAAGCGAATCAACCACTAGCAAAAGCTGGAGTACTTCTTCTAGGTAAAGGAATCTTTAAAAGTAAAATCGCAACTCATTCCTACAATTTAAGAATATTTTATAAAGAAACAAATGAAGAACAAAATAATGGTCAAGGCAAATCATTTACAGGCTATGTACGCATAGATAATGGAAGTTCCTTAGCTTATGATACTTTATATAATGAGAACAGAAAAAACTCATCAAATATCCCTGCATTTAATGGACCTATAACTAAGGAACAAGTTGAAAAAATAACATTTAACATTACAAATACAGTACCATCAAATGCTGTTTACTCATGGGATGCTGGAGAAAAACAAGATGGTACAATAATGGCTTACACATTAGATGAAAATAATAATGGATTATATGAACTATATATTGGACAGGATGGAAAAGTAAGTACAAATATAACAAGTTATTTACTTTCAGGTTATTCAAATGCCAATATTATTGATGTTACAAATCTTGATACAAGTAAATCAACTAATATGTATAGAATGTTTTCAAAGACTAAAGCTACAACAATTAAAGGTTTAAATACATTAGATACCTCAAATGTAACAGAGATGGCTTATATGTTTGAAGAAACTTCATTTGCTGATATTGACGTAAGTAACTTTAATACATCTAAAGTAAGATACATGTCATTCATGTTTCAAAAAAGTGATGCAACATCAATCGTTGGATTAGATAAATTAGACACCTCAAATGTAACAGACATGGCCCTAATGTTTTATCAGAGTGGAGCGACAGAATTAAATTTAGCTAACTTTAATACTTCAAAAGTTAGAGATATGCGTAGTATGTTTGCTAATAGCAACGCTAACACGATAATAGGACTAGAAAACTTTAATACCCAGAATGTAACAAATATGCAATATATGTTTTTTAATAGTAAAGCATCAACCATAAATTTAAGCAATTTTAACACTACAAATGTAACAGATATGCGTGGTATGTTTCAAAAAAGTTCAGCAACAACACTAAATCTATCTAATTTTAATACCTCAAATGTAACAAATATGTATGGTATGTTTTATAATAGTTCAGCAACCAC
>OJAW01001230.1_pt1 | contig 15511 bp, 19 predicted proteins | sample 1589151 | NCBI WGS metagenome assembly OJAW01 (sample SAMN03283290) | human gut metagenome | biome: human-associated habitat; material: feces | host: Homo sapiens | place: Peru | collected 2012 | reverse complement strand
TCCCTCAGAAAAGGCGTTTGCCTATAAAATGCGGCTTGAGGCTATGAAGCGGCAAGCTGGCAGACCGAGCAAAGATAATTCTGTGCCACTGGCACAGAATTATGAGGGCAAGACATCCCGTGAACTCTTGGGTGAGCAAGTTGGTGAAAGCCAAGACCAAGTTCGCCGGTACATCCGCCTGACAAACCTTGTGCCGGAGCTTCTTGACCTTGTGGACGAGGGCAAAATTAAAATGCGTCCTGCGGTGGAGCTTTCCTATTTGGACGAGGACAGCCAGCGGGCGGTGGTTGATGAAATCGACCTGAACCAATGCACCCCGTCCCACGATCAGACCATTCGTATGCGGAAGTTCTTCACAGATGGAAAACTCACGCCGGAGGTGGTGTCCGCCATTATGGGCGAGGAAAAACCAAATCAGCGAGAGAAGATCGTCCTGCGTGGGGACAAGGTGCGAAGTCTGATCCCGAAGAATATCCCCGTAAGCCAAACGGAGGATTATGTGGTCAAAGCACTGGAGCATTACAGCCGCTTTCTTCGTCAGCGGGCAGAGCGTGACAGCCGATAGGTACACGGAGTATGTTTCCTGCCGTCCCCTTCCTCACACTCCAACCCCTGAGAACTACCAGACTATCCGAAATAAACTATCTCCTGATTTATCTCTATCTCTCTAAGCTAAATCTATCTAAGAGCAAACGGAGTTCGCACAATTCGGAAAACTGCGTTTTGGCGGTATGATGAAAAGTTGCGCTTCAAAACGCACCTTTGTCGGAGCAGTTCTCATCGGGTAGAATGTTGTCGAAGGGAGTGAAGCGTATGAAATCCAAAATCGCAGTTATTCTACTCGCCGTGTTTCTGTGTCTGACTACGGGATGCAACAATGCCTCGCATATTGCAGAAACGCCTGACCCTATTTCTTCTTCGGACAGTAACATCGTCCCCAGCGAATCAGAAACGGCTCAGGCAGAAAAGAAAACGGAGGTTGACCGTCCCCAAAGCACAGAATCGCAAACGGATAGCCGTGCCGCAGAGTTCCCGGCAAGCGTATCGGAAAGTGCCACCCAACCAACAGAGGTTCCCGAACAGGCTGACCACAGCACGGCAGTGCTGCCACAGCCAAGCGAACCTGAAAAGAAAACAGACGAGTCCGAACGCCGACCGGAAACCGCTGCCCCGACTGAAAAAGAACAGCCCACACCTCCGGCAACTGAGGAATCTACGCCACCGGAACCGCCGAAAGAAGAACTGACTGAGCCGGTCTTTGACATTGACTACTGGATCAGCTTTGCCAAGAGCTACGCTGAGAGCATCGGACTTGCGCTCGACAGCGAAGCCGTGTATTGCTGGGATAACCCCATCGCCGCAGGTGTAAAATGCAAATACACCGAACGGGATATTCGTGGCTATCTCGACCGATATGCCAAGGACGGCGACATCACCGATGTATGGATTTGGTATGAGCAGGCCGGAAGCGGCTCTTATGAAACGGTGAAGGCTCAGAATATGAGCCTGGTCTCAAATGCGGCAACGAAGTGCTCTCGATTAAGGCAACTGAGCGCCGTTCTGTGATAGCTGATGACAAAATGATTCGGATCAGCGGAACCAAAGTGAAGGTGGGTTCCGGCGGCTGCACAAGAGTTGGATTAACCAAAGAACAGATCGAAACAGCAAGGAAACGCTTCAAAGAGCAAAATGGGGACAAACATATGTCTGACAGTGCCTATTTGATTCGAGAGCGAAGCCCGTTGCTGATGCTGCACATCATTGAAACAGATTTGGACAAAGTCGAATCTACCAACAGAGAAGTTCCTCCCTATTTATTTCAATCACATCATGCCGCCTGCTTACAACCGTGCGAACCATTTCAACGCCGCACTTTGTGCAAATAACTCTGATTTGATTTTTCTTGTTTTTTAGCCCCGCTACCTGCGTCTTACAGTTTGGGCAATACCAAGAGTAAATCGTCCAGTCCTCCAGCATCGTCATTCTCCTTTTATCTTTTTTTGCTCAACGGAACGAGGAGATTGCAATCTGCCATCTGATATACCGGAACACGCCTGCTTTTAGCGTGCTTCAATATCTGAACGGCGTTATGGCAGCGTTCACATTCCATCCATCCGTCGGTCTCATCTAAATCGAGACTTCTGTTGACTGTGCCGCAAATGGGGCATTTCACATCTTTTGCATTCAAAACAACACATCTCCCATCGAATCAAGATTATTGTTTAGAGTGATTTGATTACGTGCCGAGCGACACCTTGTACCTGAAAGCTCCGCACCTTTATTGTTTTGCCCGGGTATCGAGCCTCGTTTTCGTATTCGAGGATGTAATACCCACTGTCCTCGTCGTAGCCGGCATATCGCTTCAGCGTATTCTGGTTGTCTTCATCCAGCGCAACGACTATATCCCCTTCGAGAGCAGGGCAATTACGCTCGATGACAAGCAGATCATCCTCGTCGATTCCGGCATCTGCCATAGAATCGCCTTTGGCGCGGAGAATGTAGAAATCCCCCTTGCCAAACATAGAGACCGGGAGGCTGACATACTCCTCAATCGACTCTTCCTCATCCTCCGGATTGCCGCAGCGAATAGAACCTACTAACGGGGCGGATACATAGGCCGTTTTCATTTTGGCGCTCTGGGGAGCAGACAAGATACCTCTGCCGTAATCAATCAGGTTGCGGTCACTCAGCTCCTGAAGGTAGCGATGTGTAGTGGATCTGGCAACGCCGACGCCTTCAGCAACATCGTTGATCGTAGGAGAGCTGTGATGCTCCTGATAATACTTGTTGACGAACTTCAATATCCTGTCCAGAGTTTCTTGATTCTTTGTTCTCATATCAGCACCTCTGTTTCTATATGGGATTTGAAATCCCATAATGTTATTATACTCAGGCAAAAAAGAAATGCAATAGGGGCGACCGCATGGTGTCACTCCTATTGCATATTTGAATTGGTCTTACCGTCAAGATGTCGCTTACAGCGAACACCTCGCCTAATTCTTGCTTGTTCGACAGTGGTAATTACTCATGGGACATTATCTATCATACCAAGTTCATTGCCGACATTACCATTTCCCTGTATTGCTTTTTAACGCTTTCAGGCCCCTTGATTCGTACTTTCCCTTCAAAACCAAATATCCAGTTGAAAAAGACTTTTCCCACAGCAATTTCCTCGATTACACGGAAGTTTTGAAGATCCCCGGCATAGGTTTGAACATCTGGACCGAATCGGTCTATGATTGCATCCATTACGCTGTTATCGCAAAGTAATTCAACTTCAGCACGAGGAGCGTTATACATTCTGAATGTCGTTTTAATATATTTGCTTACATCAAAACCAACAGGTTGAGGCACGGCTGATTCATCCAAGATGCATGGGCACGCCGCAATTCGATCTACTCTATGGCTGCCAATGGCCTGGTACTTGTCAGAATAGCCTACAATATAGTTGTCTTGCGCGGACATTCTCCATGAACTCGGCAAACTGCGCCTCATCCATCAGCGTGTATTCGTTGTACTTGAAGGACTCGCGGTTCGTATTGAATTTGAAAGCGGCAACGACCTCATATTTGCCGAGGCTGGAGAGTGTGTCAAAGGCAATCGTCGGATGCTCCCTGAAGAAGTCAGCATCGGTGTATTTGCAGAGGTCTGCAAACATGGAGCCGTCGTTCATGTGGTGGCCGTAAATCACAAGATTGTTGCCGATCCCGGTCATGCAGGCCTCGTCGATGTACGGAACACCGTAGTCGCTATATGTTTTATCAAAGCTGCGCTTCAGATAGAAGTCCGGCTTGTTCGGGGTCTGCATGACGGGGTAATTGACATTCATACCATCGATCTTGATCCATCCGATAAAGTCGTTGTTCTGCGCAAACAGAGCGTCATACTTTTCGCGGGCCAGCGCCGCCTCTGCTGCCGCCAGTTCTTCTGCACTCAGGTCTGCTTCCTCCGCTTCGGTATCCTTCTGCGGCTCGTCGATTTCCGTAATCAGATTTGTCAGATCGTCAAATGCCGCCTTGCTGTTCTTCGCATCCAGATACTGATGCGTAAACATGGCGCTGCAAAAGATCGCTGCCGCACCGAGTACGGAAACGATGATGATTCCAAGGGCTTTCTTTTTCATTTTGTATTCCTCCCAAAAGAATGGAGGACGGGGTTAATCCCGTCCTCTTGCAAATTTGCCCTCGCCGGGGCGCGTGGTCATAAATAAGCGGCGCGTATTCTCCCTCGGGGTCACAGATCAGAATATCATCGTTGGTGTTCAGAATGAGGAAGGTGATCAGCTCCTTTGCCGAGAACGACTTACCGGAACCGGGAACGCCCAGCAGAAATGCGGACTGGTTCAGGAGATTTGCCTTGTTGCACATGATGAGGTTGTGGGAAATGGCATTTTCTCCGAAATAAATGCCGCCCCTATCCATGATCTCCTGCACCTTGAAAGGCATCAGCACCGCAAGGCTTTCTGTCGTGAGCGTTCGGAACGCATTGATTTTTCTCGTACCGATGGGCAGCACCGTGTTCAGTCCATCCGTCTGCTGATATTTCAGCGTCGCCATCTGGCACATGTGCTTTCTCGCTGTAGACAGCACCGTTTCCGTATCCAGATCCAGCTGCTCCTTGGTGTCTGCGGTAATTACCATTGTGACCACCGCAAACATCATGCGCTGGTCACGGGTAGTCAGGTCGTCCAAAAACTCCTTGGATTCCTTGCGCTGAAGCTCCATGTCGTAGGGAACCACAGCGGAGAAATTGTTGTTCTGATTCTGCCTTCTCTGCCAGCCGGTGATGTTCGTTTCCACGCCCAGCAAGAGGCGCTCCACCTCACGGACGGCTTCATCGGTAGGGATGGGGATCACATCAATGGAGAGCATGAGATTGCGGTTTAGCTCGGTCAGCTCCGAGAACATGCTGTCCTTGATATAGCTGGCGTAGTCCTTGAGGAAAAGCACTCTGGCATATTTCTCGCCCAGCTTGATATGATCCGCAGTACGCTCTACGCTGTCCGGGCAGATGTAGTCACGGAAATCATGCCCCAGACGCGCCTTCCGGTTCATATCAAACGAGAATGCCGCCTCATCACCGGGGCGATAAAAGTCGTGGAGAATGCGCAGCCGCTCAATGGCGTTCAGGGGCACACACTTAGAGCCCAGATTTGCGAAATGGGCGGTCAAATCCGCTCCGATTCTCGCAAAATATGCCCGTGCTTCCTCAATGTCCTTCTTGGCCACGGTGATGGTAATATACTTTTCCTGCGTAATGCCGTTTGCTCCCGTCGCCTTGTCCAGGAGCATGTCATTATACTCCTTTCGGTACTCATCCAGCCCGTCCTGCTTCATGGGCATCAGGATGGATTCCTCAAAATCAGACCTGTTCAGCCTGTGATTGTTGATGGTGATCTTCGTGGTAGCTCCGCTGTCCAGACTGTTCAGAAGCTCCGAGTATGTCAGAAACATGCTCTCTTTATCCTCACGGCTTGCCACCAGATAGTTGATGTCCGAGAATCGGAAGGATTTGGAGAACTTATTCCCAACCTTGAAAATGCCATCCGGCCAGATGTTCTTGATGGGAATAATATCCTGCACCTTTCTCGGAACCTTAAACTTTTCCTTGTCCTGTGCAAGGATTGCTTTGATGCTCTTAATCATTGTGCTTGGAAACCTCCTTTTCGCGTTCATCGATAGCGTCCTTCAACGCCTCGTAGTAGATATTCACCGGCTCGAACTTGATCTGCTTGGGCTCCAGCATTTCGCTGCGGAGCCAAGCCCACACAAATTGCTCTGCGGTCATACCGTTGTAGTTCACAAAGCCCATTGCCGCAAAGGGTGCAGCACCAAGGATGCACATCCACGAAACCGTTTCTGTTCCCACATAGGGTTTCAAAACAAAGTACAAAAGCACCGCAACGCCAACAGCCAGTAAAGAAAAAACGAACTGTCTGAGGGACAGTCCGAAAAACATAGACTCGGTATAGTTCCGAATCTCTCTATTGATTTTGACCTCCAAGAGGATACCTCCTTCTGTTTCAGATAAGAAAAACGCCCTCCTTCCGGAAGGCGTCAAAGTCTTGTGTAGGGAACTTTACTGTAGAAGTACGGAGTCAACAGTTCCCTACATGGTTTTATCGGGCGGTTTAGGTTTAGACAGAAAAAGTGCCATCGGATTTCTCCTATGGCACTTTGATAAATGATTATTGCAGGCTGGTTAAAAAGTCGATTGCTTCATAGACAGTGGAAAAAGTCAGGCATTTCTGACAAAGCCAGCGGTTTCGCTCGTCTGTGTCCTCCAAGCCGGGTAACCCATGCTGACGCAAATTAGAAACCGTCTGCCGCGCATTGATAACTGCCGTAGGATAATTCTGCGCAATCTTCGCTGTTACCGCAGCATCACCCTTCCGGTAATTCGGTTCTTTGGCCAGCAAGCGATCCATCACCCGCTGCTTTTCGGCAACGGTTTGAATTGATGGCGCATACATGTCGTAATGTAGCATCAGCCAATACTCAATGCAGCCTGTCGTCATCAGAAGGCGGACCTTGATCCCGGGCTTTTTTCGCAGCGAGCGAAGCCGCTTGATGATTTTCATCCGGGCATCCCATGAGCCAATATCCTTTGTTTCCACATCAAAAAAGAACCAAATCTCATCTGTGACTTCAGCGTAGCCTTGATAGGCTTTGTCCTTTTGAAATTTGCTGTCCGCTTCTTCAAAAAGCCCGGTGGAGCTTGGCCGCTTGATGGACGCAACATCTTTGAATTCTTTTCTCAGAAAGTCCGTGTAGACCTGTTCACTTTCCCCCTCGCAGAACACCACGATATATGGTTTACTCTTTTTTGTAGGACGTGGCATTTACTCCACCTCCTCGATTTCAATATCCGGTGTTGCGCCGTATTTGCCAACAAGGTATCCTTTACGGATATTCTCTGTCGTGCGGGTGGAAAACTCGCTGATCGTATACAACTCAGAAGCGCCGTTTTTGTCACGCTTATCAACAAAATACAGCTGATCCTTTCGCAGCAGCTCCAGATTCATCAACTCCGTATTGTGTGTTGTAAAAACGATTTGTGCGCCATTCGGATTTGTGGTCTTGCTTTGGAACTTTGCGATGATATAGTTCACCAGCATGGGGTGAAGCTCACGCTCCAGCTCATCCACCAGTAAGATGCCACCGGTGCGCAGCGCAGACTCGATTGCAGGTGCCAGTGCCATCAGCTTTCTGGTACCGTCCGACTCATCAGAAAGCTCCAGCGAATAGGTCGCCTTCCGGCCATCACGGTTTTCACCCTGGTGGCTGGCCTTTGCGGAAACCTCACCCATTTTCAAGTGTACTTCTCCATTGTTGGAGGTTTCGGCGAGAGTATGCATAAACTGCACCAGTGCAGCCTTGATCCCCTCCGGGATGTTATCCGGAAGGCTTTCGTCATCTTGAATCTCATTGCTGTTGAACTCAAACTGCATATCCAAGATGCCCAAGTCTGCTGCCTTTGCATAATCTGAAATTGCCCTCAGCATATTCTTATCTTCCGAATACTCGATCAACTGCCGGGGAATATCAGAATAATCCCGTGAAAAGAACACCTGATCCCGGAACCACCGCATAGCAGCAACACAAGCCGCATCGTTCATGGTGCATGCCACTGAGAAGAACAGCTGGTTTTCAGCGACCATTTCGCCGATCAGCGCTCGCTTTGATTTATCCTCTGTGAAATCGAAGTGCTGCTCTGTACGCTTAAACACCAAAGCTTTCTGCCCCTTCGGTGCATGGTAGAGATACTCTGCGTAAATCTTCTCGCGCGTAGCGGCGAAGCCATACCAATACTTCACGCCGCCCGAAGTGTACTCAAATGCAAACTCTGTGGGTTCATCCTTGGAATAGTCATTCAGTGCAAATGGATTGACAGGAATCGCAGCACGCTCGTGCTGCGTTCTCTGCGCATTTCGGATAAACTGAACGGCCAGCCAAAAGGCACGAATCACATTACTCTTACCACCGCCGTTTTTGCCGTAAATTGCAATGGCAGGAAGCAGCTTTACTGTAGACGACAGCGGAATCAAGCAACTTTTGAAGGAACTCAGTCCGGTCGCTTCCATGGAAAGCACCGCCTCATCCCGAAAAGAACGATAGTTTTTGAAGCGAAATTCGATTAGCATCAAGATCACCTCCGTATATTTCATCTATAGTATACCACCGTTTTTTAAGAAATACAACATGTAAAATCAAAATTTTCGTTTTTTGCTTCTCAATTTCGAATTAAACACCCATCATCTCCTTCACAAGCCGGTCTGCCATCTTTACAGCGCCGACCAGAATGAGCATGTTGAAAATCAGCTCGCCGATGTAGCTCCACACCATAGAAGCCGGAGCTGCATTCGGATCAACAACAGGCGGGCTGGACGCAAACACGGAGAAGATGATGCAGGCCAGAACAATGATCGCTCCCTCCAGGCATACCGACGCATAGCTTTTCAGGAAGCTCTTGCCGATGTTCTGCGTAGGTTCTCCGGCAAAGGCCGAAAGAGGAACCGGCGCAAGTGCGGTGTACATATACATTTTGAAAAAGCGACCATAGACGCTCAGAATCATCACGAAGGACAGCACCCAAATGAACAGGCCGCCGATCAGCGTCACCGCCCACAAGGGGATAGACTCAAAGAATCCACAATCCTCCACCGCTGTGATGATCTCCTGCGGCAGCACCGTTGCCTGCGGGCTTCCAAATCCGGCAGAGTTCATGATCGTACTGACCACACCCTGAATAATCTCCAAAATCGCCATCATCAGCTCCATGCCGTAGGTAATCAGGCCCTTAGCAATCGCAAAACGGACGAACAGCTTCACTGCGTGCTCCGGCTTTTTCAGCTCGGCAAAGGAGCCGCAGGTTTTCACAACTCCCACTACGAAAAACAGCACCAACAGCGCATAGCCGATGGCCTGCAGCGCTCCGTGGATGCTGCAAATAATCGACCAAATCGAGCCGCCTTTGAATGTCTGCGGTGACTGCGTGATCAACTGCCAAATCTCAGACAGCTTATCGTTCCATACTTCCAACGCATTTTCGAGGTTCTGCACAACCCAGTTATCCGACATTCATTACACCTCCCTTCGGGGCGGTCTTTACGACCGCCCCTTTTGCGGAAACCGGATCAGCCGACGATGAGGTTGAGGATTTCCTTGGCAAAGGTAATGACGATACCGCCGGCCAAAGTCAGGAAACCGTTGGAACGCTGGCTGGGATCGTGGGACTGGAAGCTGAGACCGACCTGCACAATGCCCCAGCCAAGCAGAATCAGGCCGACCGCACGGATGAGGCCGAAGATAAAGTCGCTGAGGTTGTTGACGACGGTAATGGGGTCGCCTGCGGCAAAAGCAGTCACGCCCATGCTCGTGGTAAGTGTAAGGGCAAGGACGGCCATCACATAAATGCGGTAGCCCTTCTTGACCTTGCCGGGAATCTCCGGCTTGTTGGTGTTCTTCTTTGCATTAAGTTTCTTCATTGTCTTTTTTCTCCTTTTCATCGAGTAGTTCTTCCAGCTCCTCTTCCGAGTAGAGCAAGAATTCATGTTTTTCTGCCTCCATCTTTTCGGCGTTTTTGACAGTCTTCTTGTCGAAGCTGAACGCCATGGAAGCGATACTTCGGGTATCTTCGCCGTGAGTATAGGCCAGTGCGGAACCGTCCGTCGTAAGCGCCACATTGGGATGATGAAGGATATCATACTTGAGATCCTGGATGGGGCGCTCTCCGCGTATAAAAAGAAGTGCGTACCGGTTATCCAGCATACGCACTTCGTCAGGTGTCATCAGCTCTCGACCAGCAAGCTGATAGTTGGTAGAATAGCTTCCGTTTCTGCCGCGAGACCGTCCGTAGGTATTCGTATCGATGGTCTCCTTGCCCAGCAGCTTGGAAACATACTCGTGGGTACTTTGTTCGTTACCGCCCAGGTACAGAAACTCATCGCAGTTGCCCACAATACTTTCCCATTGCTTTTCAAACAGAGCCTTCAACTGCGCAAGGTTCTGAATGATGATGGAAACAGAAATCTCACGGCTTCGCATGGTGGACAGGAGCTTATCAAACTCATCCGGCAGAGCGACATTGGCAAACTCGTCCATGACGAAATGCACATGCACGGGCAATCTGCCGCCGTGAACGGAGTCGGCCTGATAGTAGAGCTGCTGAAACAGCTGGGTATAAAGCATACCCACGATGAAATTGAAGGAGCTGTCGTTATCAGGAATTACGGCAAATACCGCCGTTTTCTTTTCGCCGATTTGCCCCAAATCCATCTCATCGCATTGGGTGATGCCGGCCAGTGAATCCAGATTGAACTTTTCCAAACGGGAGACAAGGGAAATCTGGATGGATTTCAGCGTCTTAGCGCTGCCGGAGTGATATGCCCGGTAATACTTGAGGGCGATATGCTCCGGGTTTCTTTCCTCCAATCTCTCAAAAAGCTCATCGAGAACGGACTGGTATTCCTCGTTGTCTTCCTTTACATCGCCGGCTCTGATCATCTCCATAACCATGGAGAAGTTCTGCTCATCGGGCGGAGCCTCATAATGGAGATAGCAGACAAGGGCCTTGAGCAGCATGGCCGCCGTCTGATCCCAGAACGGGTCCTGTGTCTGAGATCCTTTGGGTGTTGTATTCTTAAAGAGGTTTGTGGTAAGCCGCTGAATATCATCATCGCTGCTGATATACACGAACGGGTTGTAGCAATGGCTTTTCTCCATATCAATAAGGTCAAGGACTTTTATCTCATAGCCCTTCTCCTCCAGCAGATGACCGGTATCCCGGAGCAGTTCACCCTTTGGGTCAAGCACAACAAAAGAAGTATTCGCATTCATAATGTTGGGCTTGGCGTAGAAGCGTGTTTTACCTGCACCGGAACCGCCGCATACAAGTACATTCAGATTTCTGCGGTGCTTTCTTCCGTCCAGGCCGATGGCGACATTTTGCGTCAGCAGCTTGTTTTCCGTCTTATCCTTGTTGGCATATTTCTTGTTGACCGAACCAGCCGCGCCCCATTTGGCTGATCCGTGCTCTTCTCGCCGTCTGTAATTGTGCTCCGTGGAGAGATAGACGCCGATGGCGATCCCGTACACCAAAAGCAAAGTGAGGACAGTTTTTACACTGTCCTCACAAAGCTGTATCTGGAATGGGTTTTGCATCACCGATCCGAACTGTTGAACCAGTCCGGGCAATCCATCATTTAAGCAGGGAGCAATCAACAGGCCGAGCCACACAACCGGAATTATGCCGCAAAGATAAAGGATCACATTTTGCTTGGAGAGCTTATCTTGCCTCACGGTCGGCTCTCCGTTTCTCTTTCTTTGTTGGGGCATCAATGACCTTCAGGATCAAATCGTTAATGTCTTCTGTGGGCTTTTCGTCCCGGAGAAGATCGTTCCGAAAATCCATCAGGCCGCTGACCATCAGACGCTGCTCAAAATCGTCCAGCGTGACGACTTTCTTTTCCTCAGCCATATTTGGGTACCTCCTTATCTCGCTTCATCCCTGCGTTCCTTGGGCTTCATGCTCTTGTCCAGCACCTTCGCCATGTCGGACGAGATCTCATTGGCCACATCTCTGATCTTGGACAGCTCGTTTCTCACACTGCGGGCATCCATGGTAGAAAAGCCTTCGGGAAGTCTGTCAAAGCGGAACATATCCTTCGGCACATTGTACCGGCTGCAGAGCACATATGACACGCAGTAGGCGGTAAAGGCATGATCACTGCGCTTATATGCGCCGTCGTCCAGATGTGCGTGAGCAAGCTCCTGAGAAATGCCGCGTAAAATGTCACCGGCCTCCAGCCCAGGTCTAACATAGATTTTCTTGTCGTCGGGACGATATACCGCGTTGATGTTCTCCGGCAGCTTTTGGCTGATCTCGATGGGGCAAGGTGCATTGTGGATGATGGCTTTCAGAAGCAGCCGCTCGTCCCGCTTCATTGCGGGGCGGTCCTTGGCCTTTGCGGTCGTCTGGGAAATGTCGAACACCTTCTTGGAGTTGTAGCTGACACCCACGGTGCCGTCCTCCTTGGTGTATTCCTCGCCGGGCTCCAGCAATACGATTCCGCTTTCGCCCTTTTTGATGAACACGCCGTTATTCTTCCAGCCCTTAAAATCCGAAAGCTGGGTGGCGTCGGCTTTCTGGGCGGTGATCAGAACCGCATTGCCCACAGAGTAGCGGTCAAAACGCGCCTGCACATCCAGATAGGATTGGAAGAGGCTGCCGTCATTTGCCATGCGCTGTGCAGTCTCATCAATCATGGCAAAAGCGCTCTCGCGCTCCTGCTTCTTCTGTGCAACCCACTCCTCCTTGTTGAAGGAAACGAAGCTCTTATCCTCCGTACCCTTCTGCGCGGAGGCATTGAAAATATCATCATAGTTTGCCATGGTCATCTCTCCTTGTCTTTTTTCTTTTTCGGCACAGGCCTGTGCTCAGAGGTTCTGTTGGGTTCATCCTTGCTTTTCTGCGCGGAGCTCGTCCTCTGTCTCTGCTCCTCCCGGATCTCCTTCATTTCCTGCCGGACAGATGGGCGGGAGCGTTCTGTAGGATCAGAGATACCCCTGACGGTTTTCTCGCGCTGATTTGATGTAGGCTCGGACGGACGGGATTTCGCAGCCGGGCCTTGCGTGGGGTTTTGCGTTTGCGCCTCCTCCTTATTGGGCGCAGGGGCAAGAAGCGCATCCAGGAAGGCTTCCTCCTTGTCCTTTTCTGTGGTGCTGCGGTCGGGAACAGGAATGTCCGCGTTCTTCTGTTCCTCCTTTGCCTTGACGATTTCGGTACGCGCCGAGCCGATGTCTGCGGTAGCAATGCCGAAGCGGTCAAAAATGCGGTTGATCTTGCTGGCGTCCTCTGCGCGGACAAACACATCGGTGTGGCCGTCGTTCGCCGTTTTGTCCTTCAAAACGCAATACAGGATGCCGTATTTCTTCGCTTCACGGCAGAACTTTTCCAGGTCTCTGTCACCAATGGCAAAAACCTTGAGTTCCTTTCCGCTGCGGAGCATATTGTTAAGCCTTGTTTTCCCGCGCGTCTTTTTCTGGTCCTTCAGCACCGCATAAAGCAGCACTGCCAAACGCTCAGCGGCTTTCCCACTGATTTTTGCAGCCACCTCAACGCCGTTGAGCGTCATCCTCACGACCTGCTCGGCTGCTTCTCCTGACGAGTAACTCATTTTCCGCTTTCTCCTTTCGTTCGATTTTCTGCTGCTCGATTTGCTCAAGATTCTTACGAACCTGTTCCGACCGATCAGCAATGTCGGAGCACAGCGTGATTTCCTTCCGGCAGGTTTTCAGCTCTGTGGTCAGCTCCGCGATCCGGGCTCTGGTTGCTTCGGCACTTTGGAAATCTTCTTTTCTTAGGTACCGCTTCAGTTCGTTCTTCAGTCCCGTGCGCTGCTGCGTCAAAGCTTCCACCTGCTGTTCCTTTTCGGCCTTATAGCCGGCAAGGGCCTCCACAGTTTCGATTCCTGTTTTGGCAAGGAAATCCGCCTGAGCAATGTATCTGTCGAGCTTTGTCACATCCTCACGCAAAAAAGCCGACACCTTTTTTACAGATGCCGGCTTATGCACGATGATGTGAAGCTCATAACAGTAATATAGGTACAGGGCGTAAAGGCCGGTGGCCTTCTTTGCTTTCTCCTTGTATTGATAATAGGGTGCTTTCGTGTCCTCTGTAATCTCGGGGAAAGGCGTCTTGCGGCGGTAGTTGTTCTGAATCCGCTGCTTGATGGAATCCAGCTCGTAGTATTCACCCAGCTTGTCCAAGCGGAAGTTCTTCCCGCCGTCCACGATCCTTACAATGGGGTGGACCCTCGGCGAGCCCTTCGGCGTTTTTGTAATCACCTCGTAGCCCATTTCCTTCATGACGCGCAGGAACTCACGCTCCGTAGTTGAGGCGAGGATCGCCCTGTCAATATCCTCGCGTATTCTGTTGCGCATGGTCGGCTTGCCGTTCTTCTCAGCAAGCCATTCTCCGTAATTGGCTCTGCGGTCGGCAGGGGACTCTATCACGGAAATCTTGGCTTCCCGGCACAGCCGGTCGGAGACCTCCCGCATCCGTCTGTAATCCGCCGGTGAGTTATAGAACTTCTTACCGTCCACATCGGAAACGGAGTTTATGACAAAGTGATTGTGATAATGCCCGGTGTTGCAGTGGGTAGCGATCACGACCTGAAAGCGGTCGCCCCATAACTCTCTGGCAAGGGCGACACCAATGCTGTGTGCCGTATCTGCATCCACTTCATCTGCCTTAAATGATTGATAACCGTGATAGCAGGACCTGCCGCCCTCATTATGCATCAGCCGCTTTGTCTCCATGAACTCCTGCGCCGCAGTTTCCTCGCTGTGGAGATGGAGGCAGGTGACATAGGCTCTTTTCTCGGTTTTCATCTCGTCGGCAGCATATTCCACCACACCTTCGATTTCATGAAGCTCCGAGAGTCTTTCCTTGTCATGCGTTTTCTCCGGATTGCGGGCGTAATTGATGACCTTGTCCACCCGTCCTTTTATGGGCCAGATCGATGTAACCGCCATTACTGATAATCGGAGGTGTACGCATCAGACACCATTTTCGTGGCGGCTCTGATTTCCTCCAATCCCTTCCGAAACTGCGGCATATCCGGCACATTGGTGGTGTTGAATCTCTTCAAGGTCTGATCCAGATTGTACCCCGCCTGCCGCATGGCCCGAAGCAGCATGGGGATATCCGCAGGCGGCGCTTCCTTAATTTCCTTATCTGCTACGCTGCGGCGAACAAAGCCGCCGATGGACATGCCGGCTTTCTTTGCCTTTTTGGAGAGCAGAGACAGCTCATCCTTTGTGAAGCAAACCTCCACTCTGCAATTTCTTTTTCTCAAAAACACTCATCCTTTCTGTTGGGGTTTCAGGGGCATTGCCCCAGACAAGCGGAATCTGTACGGACAGATTCGTTGCTTGTTAAGACAATGCCACGAGAACCCCATATTTCATTCTTGTTCTGCATAGTTCAAATAGGCTTTTTCTGTTGAAACGGCAGTCCTAAATCTCACTCTTGTTCCTATGGGTCATCTGACAGACCGAAGAAATTATCCCTGTTCCATGTGGCTCCAAAATGATGCCACGGTGTATAAGGATAGTTGAAATTGGCTCCAAATTGATGCCATTAGAAGCTTTCGAGGAAATCCATGATGCTACTTTCGTTCTCATCAGATGCAGAATCCGTATCCGGCTCAAAAGGAATGTGGAGTGAAATACTACGAAGTTCTTCTGAAATAGCCTTTCTCAAAAGAGCCTCAAGGGTCGAAAGCTTGTGTGCGGTATTGATTGAATCAATCACTTCTTTGTTGATCGGTCCACAGCTGTTGCTATGCAGCAGTTCCCATGCGTTTCTTTCATCCTCGATATCCAAATTAAACCGGATGCTGATTCGCTTATAGCTCATTGTGGCGTTCCTCTCCTAAAGCTCAGCTCTGCAAGATATTCATACCCCTTCGCTGTAGCGCAGATGTCATCGTTGATGGTCACACGGG
>OJAW01001228.1_pt1 | contig 15518 bp, 9 predicted proteins | sample 1589151 | NCBI WGS metagenome assembly OJAW01 (sample SAMN03283290) | human gut metagenome | biome: human-associated habitat; material: feces | host: Homo sapiens | place: Peru | collected 2012 | reverse complement strand
TTTGTTGCTCAGGTACTTAAAAAGTTTAAGTTATAATAGTGTTGCGGAATTAAGGCTTAAAACCACATAGATTATGAAGAAGTTGTTATTGGCATTTGCATTATGCGCTATGACGGCAGTTGCCGGCGCACAGACACAGAAGATCAGCGTATTGGAATACTGTCCGGCACCGGGACAGTTTGTCAACGTACTGCCCGAAGTGGAAGAGGGGATGACCCGCGAACAGGTATTGAAGGCTTGCGAGGAACAGTTGGCAAAGAAAGGCTATCTCGTACACCTCGGTTCTTTCGGCGGATACATCACCGTGAAGTTCGACCATCCCGTGGAGAACAAGACCGGTTCTGACCTTCTCATCACCGGCAATGCCATGTATGCCGCCGACGACCCCGTGTATGGCAAGGAGACGATAGGCGGAAGCATTGAACCGGGAATAGTATATGTGGGAGTGGGCGACAATGTGGAGACGGCGGAATGGTATGAACTCGCAGGTTCGGAATATTTCACCGATGAATACAGCAGGATGAGGCTCACTTACTATAGACCGACGGCTGAGGAGGGCGAACACGCACTGCCGGGGTCGATATATGATATGTATCTGAAATGCTCAGGACTGGTGACGGAAAAAAACAACTCATGTTGGGATTTCACGTACTATTTTCCTAAGCTCGCTGCCCACAAGCAGACCTACTGGCCTATGTGGGAGACTGCCGATGAGCTGACCTTCGAGGGCGGTCGCCTGCCGAATCCGGGCAAGAAATACGAGATGGACGGCAGAGACTATTGGGTGCAATACCGCTATGCGGCTGATTCTTATGGATATGTGGACGCCTGTCCGGCTAACGACCCGAAATATTGTTCGTTCGACATCGACTGGGCTGTTGACAAGGATGGTCGTCCGGTGGCTCTCGACCACATCGACTTCGTGCGCGTGGCAACCGGCGTGTTGCAGTTTTGCGGTCTGATCGGCGAGACGTCCACTGAAATAGACACCTTCCAGGACCTGCATCTCGTGCCCGGCTACGATGACGCCCCTTATATCATCACGCCCCGTCCTAACCCCAACCAGCCCGTCGACGGCATCACCGCCCCTACATACAAGACCCGCCCCTCTGACACCTACTACAACCTCATGGGACAGAAAGTTGACCGGCTCGTCAGAGGCCAGATATATATCCACAACGGCAAGAAAATGGTATTCTGACGATATATCAATCAGACAGGCAGGCGTAGTCAGTCAATCGGCCATCCATGTGTCGTTAGTCTGTTAGACAGCTATGTGTCGTCAGTCTGTTAGACAGTCAGGTGTCGTCAGTCAATCGGCCAGTCAAGTGTATCTGTCCCTCCCCTTCGGGGGAGGTTAGGTGGGGGCTATTGTCAATAGTCTGAGTAACTTATTCCTTCCCTTGGGGAAGGTCAGGATGGGTTTGAGGCTAGGTGGGGGCTGGTGTCAATAGTCTGAGTAACTTATTCCTTCCCTTGGGGAAGGTCAGGATGGGTCAGAGGTTAGGTGGGGGTTGGTGTCAATATTCAAGTTAAAAAACTGCTGTCTTAATTTCTGTTGACCCATGTTAAGAATGTGCACAAAATGAGGGTTTTGTGCTGAAATGCTTGTGTATGTCAACAATTATTACTACTTTTGCATCCGAAATCAAGAAACGGCTTAACTGCTTACGTTTTGATCAAGCAAGTTTTGCCACAGTATTTAACTGGTGTCCAGGGTCAACGTTTTTTTTCTCTTATGTTTAAAGTTGACGCCGCGGGATTAATGTTCATATATTGTTCAGTGTATTGACCAGAGTTGTTGTTGTGCCCAGTCAATACGGCCCAGATGCCAAAAACAAAAGGTTATGAATTTTTCAACAAAGAGTAGGATTTTATTAGTAGTATTATTATTCATCTGTCTTCCTTTGGCAGCGCTTGCCGGAGGCGACGAACAAACGACAGCAGATTTCGACTGGGAACCCGTGATGGAAGCGGTGATACAGGTGGAGAGCGGAGGCAACCCGAATGCCAGAAGCGGCAATTCGTGCGGAGCAATGCAGATAACTCCGATTTGCGTGGCACAGTGTAACATCATACTGAAGGCGCGCAAGAGCAAGAAGCGCTATTCGCTGAAAGACCGTTTCGATGTGGCTAAGTCGAAAGAGATGTTCCGACTCATTCAGTCGTTCTACAATGTAGAAAACAACATCGAGAAGGCAATCCGATCATGGAACGGCGGTATGCGATACTCCATAAAGGGTACGCAACGCTACTACGATAAGGTGATGTCATATCTCAACAAAAAGCAGTAGGCTGTCACACCAACCGGCAGGAGGTCAACCCCCTCTATGGCCAGACAAAACAACAAGAGTTTTGGCAAATTTTAAATAAGCAAGTCGCCAAGTCACGACCAACCACGGTCACGGCTTGGCGCCTTTTCGTTTCTTCTCGACTGATTTGGGGGACGATATAAGCCGATGGAAATTTGCAATGCATTTCATTTTTTATATGAAATGCAAGGAGATTTGCAATGCATTTCATTTTTCGTGAATAATCTCAAGAAATTTGCAATGTATTTCATTTTTGCAGTTAAATCTGAAGAAATTTGCAATGGAATGCAAATTTGTCGGATTTAATGGGTATATTTGCAATGGATTACATTTTTTTTGGTATGATAGAACGAAAGCAATACATGTCGCTTCTTGAAAAATGGAAGGACAAGAAGGTGATAAAGATAGTTACTGGCATCCGTAGGTGTGGCAAATCGTCACTCCTGAAGATGTTCTGCGACAAGCTGCAGCAGGAAGGGGTCAGTAAGGAACAGATACAGAGCGTTAATTTTGAAGACCTCGACAATGAACCTTTGCTTGACTACAAACGTCTTTACAGTCATATTAAAGAACGGCTGCTGCCAGACAGGATGAACTATCTGTTTTTCGATGAGATACAGTTGGTCGGCAATTTCCAGAAAACCATAGACAGTCTGTTTTTGCTCGACAATGTGGACATATACATCACTGGCTCCAATGCCTACCTGTTGTCTGGCGAAATAGCCACGTTGCTTACCGGAAGGTATGTGGAAATTAAACTTTTCCCTTTCTCTTTCAGTGAATTCATAATGGCAAGCGGCAAGCCGCAGTCTCTTGAACAGGCTTACAGACAGTATGTAGAATGCGGGTCGTTTCCGTATGTAACTCAGATATGCAATGACAAGGAGATGGTGCGCGAATATCTGTCGGGACTATACAATACCATAGTGCTGAAAGACGTGGTGGGCAGGAAAAAGATAACCGACGTGATGATGCTGCAGAGCATCGTGAGATTCATAGCCGACAATATAGGCAACATTTCGGTGATAAAGCGCATCAGCGATACCTTGACGTCGCTCGGAAGGAAGATCACTTCACATACAGTGGAGAACTATATCTCGGCATTGACAGACAGCTATATTTTCTATCAAGCACAGAGATACGACACCAAAGGCAAGCAACTGTTGAAAACGGGAATGAAACTGTATTTGGCTGACATCGGACTGCGCAATGTAATAAATGGAACGAAGGGCGGCGACATGGGACATATTCTTGAAAACATTGTCTTTCTGGAGCTTGCGCGGCGCGGTGGGGAAATCTATGTGGGCAAGGCTGGAGAGGCGGAGATAGACTTCGTTGTAATCAATGGCAATGACAAGGCTTACTATCAGGTGGCGCTAAGCGTCAGAGATGAGGCTACGATGAACAGGGAGCTGGCACCGCTGAAGTCGTTGCCGGACTCTTTTCCAAAATATCTGCTCACGATGGACAATGACCCTGTTGCACTGCACGATGGCATCAAGCAGATATACGTGCTGGACTGGCTGACTGAAAGACCATAAAAAAAACAATCACGCATCATGGAGGGAATTATCCTCACATGATGCGTGATTCTGTTTGTATTCTCTTCTGCTGCATGCGGAAGACTGCAAAGTAAAATATTACATTGACGGCCTATTATATTATTTAACGGCCTTATGCCCGATTGTTGATGCGGCAGCAGGCGTCAGAACTGCTCCAGAATCTCGATGCGCTTCTGCGTGTCGGGGTGGGTGGAGAAGAGCGATGTGAAGAAGCCCATGCCCTTGCCGCGGCTCAGAGCCTGCGGATGCACGATGAACAGCTGTGCCACATCGTCGCGTTTCACCTTCTTCAGTCCGGGCTTGTCGCTTATCTTGCGTAGTGCCGAGGCAAGGGCAAGCGGATTGCCGCAGAGTTCAGCGCCGCCGGCATCAGCCATATATTCGCGTTTGCGACTGATGGCGAAACGGGTGAGCAGGGCGAAGAAATAGGCTATGATGCCAAGGAAGATGGCAATCAGAAACACTAGTATCGCAGCGCCTCCGTTGTTGTCGTCATCGTCGCTGCTGCTGCTTGAACTGTCGCTGACAATCCAGAACAGCGACCTTATGCTCACCTGTATTATCGTCGTGATGATTCCCACGAAGATGATGCTCGTGATGAGCAGACGGGTGTCGCGGTTGCGGATATGCGTAAGCTCGTGGGCTATCACGCCGGCCAGTTCGTCGTCGTTGAGCACCTTCAGCAGTCCGGTGGTCACCGTCACAGTGTAGCTCTTCCTGTCTATTCCGCTGGCAAAGGCGTTGAGCTGCGGGTCTTTCACGACATTTATCTTCGGCATGTCCATTCCCGCCGTCATCGTCAGATTCTCCACGATGTTATACACCCTGGGGTTTTCTCGGCGCTCCAGTGTCTTGGCTCCCGTTGCCGCTTTCACCATCGACGCGTTGAAGAAATATGCTATCACGAACCACACGCTCACGGTGCCCACTACCCAAGGCAGCGAGTCGATGAACGCTCCGTTCACCCATGTCCAGTTCACGTTGCCCCCAACCTGTTCGGCATTGCCGTCCAATGCGACGCCGCACAGGCTCAGCAGCACGTAGAACAGCCACACCATGAGGAGCGTGAGAGCCGGAAAGAACAGCAGCAGCATTATAGTCAGTTTGTTGTTGCGGCTGACTTGGGTATACATTCCTACGTATTTCATAATCAAGAGTTTATATCCGCCGCCCGGCTGCCTATGGTGACTGCCGCGACGGGGGAAGAGTTAGAAATCGGAGTCTTTGTCCAGACTCCCATGCTTGTCAGCGGGTTTTCACCCGAATTGATATGCTGGCCGCGGCTTAGAATTTGATTTCCGGAGCCTTCTCCACTGCGGCGCGGCTCTCCTGCGGAATCTCGAACATAGGCTGGCGTGAGAATCCGAACATCTTGGCGAAGATGTTGCTTGGGAAAGTCTCCACGGCATTGTTGAGCTCACGTGTGGCAGAGTTGAAGAAGCGGCGAACGGCAGCGAGCTTGTTCTCGATGTCGGCAATCTCCTCCTGCAGCTGGATGAAGTTCTGGTTAGCCTTCAGGTCTGGGTAAGCCTCAAGCGAAACCTTGAGACCGGCGAGTGCGCTTGTCATCATGTTGTCTGCCTTCACCTTGTCGTTTATGGTCTGTGCTCCCATTGATGCGGCACGGGCGTCGGTCACGCGCTGCAGCGTTTCCTTCTCGTGGGTGGCATATCCCTTCACCGTAGCCACGAGCTGTGGGATGAGGTCGCAGCGCTGCTTGAGCTGCACGTCGATGTTTGCGAAAGCGTTCTCGCGGTTGTTGCGCAGTTTCACGAGTCTGTTGTAGATTGACACGAGCCATATCGCCAGGATTGCGACGATAACGATGATCACGATTGTTGTTGTCATAATGTTTAGGTTTTTTAGTGCCTTCTCCCGTCGCTTGCCGCGCCGGGTTTGTCGGCGTTGTTAATAATGTGATATTTTCTTTCTCTGTTCTTTATGCGTTTCTGTCTCTTTTCCCATATTGACGCAGGAACTGACAGGAATACTACAAAAATAAGACCTTTTCTTGTTTTGTCACGTCTGATTTAAGTTTTGTTTTGCTTTATGTTCATTTTTTTTGTTACTTTGCCGTTCATTTTTCTGCCTTCCAAAGCCTCATTGCTGCATGGCGCAGTAATCATTCTGCCCAGCATAGTTCTTGTTCTGTTGCAAAGGTAGCCAATAATCGTGAGACCATAACTTGCAAATCCTCTCAAAAAACTTGCAAATTCTCTCAAATATCCAGTTTTCCCTTTCATTTCCCATGATGTTACATAAAATGTTACACCCTGTAGAATGTTACAATCCTCATTGCTTGTATTTCCACAAAGTGCGCTATACAGGTTGCTAACGGCATATTCTATGTGTATATAAGCTTACGTTAGCACGATAGGCAGATACTGATGTTCGCTCTAAGTTTGAAGAAGAATGCAATGCAGTTGAATAAACGTTAAACTATCAAGGAGGCGATTCATCTAAGTTTAAAGATTGATTTTAGCTTTGCAGCTTCCTTCGTAAGTTTCTCAGGGTTTTGCTTCGCCAATTTTGCCAGGTTGAAGAGCTTCCATTTTACCGAGGGGTAATTCCGCATGTAGTCGAACTCGTAGCCTTCCCATTCCGGCTTGCCCTGTTCAAAGCTTACGAGGAAGTTCTTGTCAGCTTCTGACATCATACCATTCACATCATCTATCAGTTTGGTGCGTGTTTCTTCAAATTCAGCATAAGTGAAAGGGATGTCGGTCATTCCGTCAAACTGGTTGGCCATGGCCTCGCTTTGGTCAATCAGTCTTGGAGCAAAGGACTCGTGGATTGGACGGTCGCTGCCAAGCAGACAGAATATCAGGCCTTCGCGACAATCGGCCAAGGGAATGTCCATATACTTCACGTCAAATAAGTCGCGAGGATGTTGGCGAGAGAGTGCGGCTGCAATCTTGCCTCCATAAAGCTGGGTAAGTGGAACGATATTGGCCTCACAATAGAGTCCAAACTCATTCTGTGCCTTCTCGCTTAATGGCACAGTGATGTTCTCACCGCCCACTAGTCCACGCTTAGTCTGATTTACTTCTACTTTTACCTGTTTGCCCCGCCACTCGCAAAGCAACTTGCTGGTGTTGTAGTTGGGCTTTATGTGCATCCCCTTGAAAGCCTTCTTTGCTTTCTCGCAAATAGATGCCAGATGAAGGTTAATATCATCTAGGCTCTGCTTCCGGTCAGCCAACGGAATATAGGTGAGGTCTATATCGACCGAGTATCTGGGCAAGTCTTTCAAGAAGAGATTTATGGCGGTGCCGCCATGGACTGCAAATACACCTTCCTCCATGACGATGGGTATAATGCGAAGTAGCAACTCCACTTTTTGGGCATAAACTCTGCCGGTTAAATAGTTCTCATTCATACTCTGCAAGGTCTTTAGGAATGATCATATTGTATTTTGCTATATACTTACCTGTCGGCACCACCATGTATCGGGCTAAGCCCAGTTGTACATTGTCAAATTTCAACGCCTTGAACCATGGATGTCCGGCTTTCTCTGCCATATAGACAAAGAGTCGCTTAACCTTTTGCGAGGAGCACGTTTCAAGCAACGATTGCACCAGCCTGGGCCGAAGCGTAGTCATACTCTCCATTATATAATATAGATCTAATAGCGAGGAGGCAGCCTCCGGCAGGTGGAGACATTCCAGAAAGGCACGCTCTGGCGATGATACCAAAAGGATATTACCTTCAAAGGTCATGGTCTCCACGCCAAGCAGGTCATCCCCCAGAAAAGAAGTAGTCATATACTTCACTGTCATATCCCAATCATGCGACAATATCCATGAGGGAAGCTTATTCGTTCTTCCGGTAAAAAGATAAGCTTGTGGCTTGCCCAATGACAGATAATGGGAATAACCACGCAGCTCGAGGGCGGTGTAAGCACCAACGATGCATCGTTTCGACAACTGGTTGTTATAGGCGGATATGGCATGGAGCAGTTTGGGTGCAGTGCCGTTCAAAACATACACCCCTTTGGATATGCGGTTAAGCCATCCGCTCTTCATGTAGGCATGTTGCCCCTTGGCATCCAGTCCCTGCCGTGTGAGCCAGTCGCCAAACATGAAGCCCGTATTTGGATTGGACTCCATTATTTTCTGTATTTTTGTTGCCATCTTCTCTGATATTACGAATTTGACGATAATTTTTATGCAAAAATACACATTTATCTTGATTGACCAAATGTCTCGCCAAGAAAGTACTGAATTTTTCTTGATATTGTGCGCCGTCTTCGCTTTCTTTGCGAATATGAGGTGCAAAAACCAGCAAAGACACCTTATAAAGACATGAGACTGCAAGCGGTTATAAAATCATCACATAAGACGGGCTAATAACCTTTTTGGGGCTTAATTCTGTATTTTTCAGCTGTCTGAAGTCGAACGCATTTCGTCTTCTTCATTATTCCCTTTGAGCCCGGTATAATCGTTGATATAAAGAAATCAAGCACATGTGATTGCGGCAGATATGAGGTTTCAGATTACTTTTTGGCCTGAAATCAATAAATAATGCGTAATAATCTCGTTTAGTCAGTTTTTTGCATTATCTTTGTACATTATTAATATTAGGTATGAACATATCATTGCGAAATGCGATACGGTGGGCACTCATCGCTCTTGCCGCACCGGTATTCCTCATCATATTGTTGGCGGTGCTGCTCTATCTGCCTCCGGTGCAGAACTGGGCGGTAGACTGCGTGGCGGACTATGCCTCGGAGAAGACTGGAATGCAGATCTCCGTGGGCAGGGTGAATCTGGAGTTTCCGCTCGACCTCGGAGTGGAAAACTTCAAGATGATAAAACCCAACGACTCGCTGCCGCAGGTGAGAGACACCGTTGCCGATGTGGAGAAACTCGTGGTCAGCGTGCAGCTCATGCCGCTGCTGAGCCGGCAGGTGGAGATAGACCAGCTGGAACTCAGGGGTGTGAACATGAACACCACCGACTTCATACATGAGGCAAGGGTGAAAGGCACCGTGGGGCTCCTCTCGCTCAGCAGCCACGGCATAGACTGGGGCAAGCAGACAATCATCGTTGACGATGCGCTGCTCAGCGACGCCAACGTCAGCGTGGAACTCAGCGACACCGTGCCGCCAGACACCACCAAGACCCCTACATACTGGAAGATACACGTGGAGCAGCTCAACGTAGACCGCACGCGTGCCGTGGTACACATGCCAGGCGACACCCTGCAGGTGGACGCATATCTGGGCAAGGCTGGAGTGAGAGAAGGTACCTTCGACCTATACAAGAACCTGTATCGCGTGGACAATTTCGAACTTGCCGACGGCAGGATAGCCTACGACAACAAGTTCATGACACGTTCGCGCAACATCATAGACCCCAACCACATCCTGCTCTCGCAGGTGAACCTCGGCATCGACTCCCTCTCCTATGCCATGGAGACTTCGGAGCTGAAGCTCGTGATGCGCCATTGCGCACTGAAGGAGAGGGGAGGACTGCAGATTGCCGACATCAAGGGACCTCTCTCTATGGACTCCCTCAAACTGAAGATGCCGCAGCTGCTGCTCAAGACCCCCGACTCATGGCTGAAAGCCGCCGTGGACATGGACCTCAACGCCTTCAGCGATTCCTGTCCGGGACGCCTCTCCCTTAGGGCAAACGCATCGCTCGGAAAGCGCGACCTTATGCGCTTTATGTCCGGTATGCCAGCGTCATTCCGCCGGCAGTGGTCCGACAAGCCATTGACTGTCAACACAATACTCAGCGGAAACCTGCAGCGGATGAGGCTCCGGCTGCTCAACCTCAACCTGCCGTCGGCACTGAAAGCAGACGCCAACGGATATCTCACCAATCTCACCGACACCAAACGGCTCGGCGCCAGCATCAACTTCAAGGCATCGGCTGCCAACACGCAGCTTATCACGGCGCTCGTGGGCAAGGAGAACATGGGCGGAGCGAGGATACCGAACGGCATCTCGCTCTCGGGCAACGTGAAGACCGGCGGCAACCAGGTGTATCTCGCCGACGTGACGATGCGCGAGGGTGGGGGAACGATGAAGGCGAAAGCACGGTTCAGCATGCCGAACATGGCATACAGCGCAAAAGTCTATGCCGCCGGAATGAGGATAGACCATTTCATGCCGACGCTCGGAATGAAAGACTTCTCGGGAACCCTCGACGTAAACGGCAGGGGCACCGACCCTATGAAGAAGAGCATGACGGTGGATGCCAGTGCCGACATCAGGAAATTCGTCTACGACAAATACCACCTCACGGGCATCACCGCTGACGCCCGACTCAGCAACGGACTCATACACGCCAACATAAACAGCAAGAACCAGCTGCTCGACGGACTGCTCTCGGTGGACGGATTCGTAAGTTCGAAGAAAATCGACGCCACCATAGCCTCCGACATCAGCCGCATCGACCTCTATGCCCTCGGTGTGGCAAAGAAGCCGCTCATTGCATCGCTGTGCTGCCATTTCGACGTGGCAACCGACATGCGCCACTCGTATATGCTGAAGGGAGGAACGAGCGACGTGACGATTCTCGACTCGCTCAAGGCTTACCGGCCGGTGAACATCACCTTCGACGTGCTCACAAACCGCGACACCACAAGGGCGATGGTAGACTGCGGCGATTTCTATCTCAATATGAACGCCAAAGGGGGATATGAGCATCTGCTCTCGCGCTTCGAGAAGTTCGGCAGTCTGCTCTCAAAGGAAATCTCCGACGGACGCATCGACTATGTGGCGCTGCGCCAGCAACTGCCGGAGGCCGACTTCCGCATGAAGGCGGGAAAAGACAATATCTTCAGCCGATTCCTGAAATATTGCGGCTACACCTTCACCAGTGCCGACATGAACATGACAATGTCGGCGGCTACGGGAATGAACGGCGCCTTGCAGGTGAACGAACTGACGGCGGCGGGAGTGCTGCTCGACACGATACGCTTCAATGTGGTGTCAGACTCCGTGAACTGTACCTACAACGGACAGATACGCAACTCGAAGAACAATCCGCAGTATGTGTTCAACTCGCTCTTCGACGGATACGTGTTCGACCAAGGCTCGGGTCTCAACATCTCCATCTACGACGCCGCCAACCGCCTCGGACTGAAGCTCGGAGCCACGGCGACTATCGAAGACACAGGAACGCGCCTCCATCTGCTCACCGATGATATCATACTGGGATACAAGAGGTTTGAGGCAAACGAGAACAACTATCTCTTCTTAGGCGACGACAACAGGGTGTCGGCGAATCTCAAACTGAAGTCTGCCGACGGCATGGGACTGCAGGTCTACACCAACGACGAAAACCAAGACGTCCTGCAGGACATCACCGTGGGACTCAGCAATTTCGATCTCTCCAAGATTACCTCCGTGCTGCCGTATTTCCCCAAGATATCGGGTAACATGAACGGCGACTTCCACGCCATACAGACAAAGGAGAACATCACCCTCTCGTCAAACCTCAGCGTAGACAAGATGACATACGAGGGATGCTCGCTCGGCGATATAAGCACCGAATTCGTATATATACCACAGGAGGACGGCAGCCACTATCTCGACGCCGTGCTCTTCAGCGAGGGCTCACAGGTGGGATCGCTCATCGGAACATACCATCCGTCAGGCAAGGGAGTGCTCGATGCCGACATGAAGCTCGAACACCTGCCGATGAAAATCGTGAACGGATTTATACCGCAGCAGCTCTTCGGATTTGAGGGATATGCCGACGGCTCGATGAAGGTGAGGGGAGAACTCTCCAAACCGCATGTCGACGGTGAGGTGTTCCTCGACTCCATGTATATGGTCAGCGTGCCATACGGCGTGAAGCTCCGCTTCAGCGACGACCCCGTGAGAGTGGTCGACAGCAAGCTGATGCTCGAAAACTTCGAGGTGTTCGGCCACAACGACAATCCGCTGAACATCTACGGAAACATAAACTTTGCCGACCTCGACAATGTATATATGGACGTGCGCATGAAGGCAACAAACTATCAGCTCATCAACTCAAAGGAGAACTACCGCAGCGTGGCATACGGCAAGGCGTATATCGACTTCTACGGTTCGGTGCGCGGAAAACTCGACAATCTGATGATGCGCGGACGGCTCAACGTGCTCGGTTCCACCGATGTGGCGTATATACTGAGAGACTCGCCGCTGACCACCGACAACCAGATGGACGAACTGGTGAAATTCACCAATCTCAGCGACTCCACGCAGCAGACCGTGGAGCATCCGCCGTTGACGGGTCTCGACATGATTCTCTCGGTGGGAGTGGACGAGGGAGCCCACGTGATGTGTTATCTCAATGCCGACCACTCCAACTATATCGACCTTATGGGAGGCGGCGACCTGCGTATGACTTACGACCCGCTCAACGAACTCCGCCTCACGGGCAAGTATACGCTCAGCAACGGTGAGATGAAATACGCCCTGCCGGTGATTCCGCTCAAGACCTTCACCATAGAGAACGGCAGCTACATAGAGTTCACGGGAGATGTGATGAACCCGAAACTGAACATCACAGCCACTGAGGAGACGAGGGCCACGGTGGGCACCAACGGACAGCAGGGCAGGACTGTGGACTTCAAGTGTGGAGTGGTGATAACAAGGACGCTCAACGATATGGGACTGGAGTTCACGCTCGATGCTCCCGAGGATATGTCGCTCCACAATGAGCTGCAGGCGATGAGCGTGGAGCAGAGAGGCAAACTCGCCGTTACGATGCTCACCACGGGAATGTATCTCGCCGACGGAAACACCAGCGCATTCTCAATGAACAGTGCCCTCAGCTCGTTCTTGCAGACTGAGATAAACAACATAACGGGAAATGCCCTGAGAACCCTCGATCTGAGCTTCGGCATCGACAACTCCACCGACGCCTCGGGAAGTATGCACACAGACTATTCGTTCAAGTTTGCCAAGAGATTCTGGAACAACAGGCTCAAGATAATCGTGGGCGGAAAGGTGTCGAGCGGTGCCGACGTGCCAAACCAGAACGAGTCGTTCTTCGACAACGTGACGTTTGAATACCGTCTGGGCGACACATCGAACAAATACCTGCGGCTCTTCTACGACAACAACTCCTACGACTGGCTCGAAGGCACTACGCAGGAGTTCGGAGTTGGATTCACATGGCGCAAGACGATGCAGCACTTCAAGGATCTCTTCCGCAAGGAGAGAAAGATGCAGATGCCGGCAGCTCCCCAGCGCCCGGCTCCAGGCGATTCCACAAGGGTGCATGTGGTGAATAAGGAGATAAAGTGATTAGAATGAAAATGAAACACCAAATATTATCAAATACCCTCGGCACACTGATGGTATGTGCCTTGGCGTTTCTCGCCACGGCGTGTTCCACCACAAGTTCCGTGCCCGAGGGCGACCAGCTGTATGTGGGACTGAAACAGATAGAATATGACGACTGCGAGAAGTCTGACCACTACTATTCCACTCAGGAAGAAGTGGAGGCAGCCCTCGCCACGGCACCAAACGGAGCCTTCTTCGGCAGCTCATATCATCGCACCATACCATATAAACTATGGATATGGAATGCATTCCAGAACTCTGAGGGAAAACTCGGTAAATGGATTGCCAAGACCTTCGGCAACGCTCCGGTGCTCATGAGCTGGGTGAATCCGCAGCTGAGAGCGTCGGTGGCTCAGTCAGTGTTGCGAAACCATGGCTATCTGGGCGGCACGGTGGGCTTTGAAGTGGAGACGCAGAAGAATCCCAAGAAGGCCAAGATATTATATAAGGTGGCGATGAACCAGCTGTCTCTCATCGACACCGTGGAATATGCCAACTTCCCCGCCGTGGCAGACAGTCTGATACTCGCCACCCGCGACCAGGCGCTGATAGGTCCGGGCAAGCCTTTCAATGTGGCAACCCTCGATGCGGAGCGCAGCCGTTTGTCGGCTCTCTTCCGCAACAACGGTTACTACTATTTCCAGCCTGCCTACGCCTCGTATCTCGCCGACACGCTGGCTCATCAGGGCAGGGTGAAGCTCAGACTGCAGCTCGCCGACAACATCCCGGAGAGGGCGCGCCACAAATGGTATATCGGAAACCTGAAGGTGAACATCCAGAAGCAGCTCATGGAGCAGCTCAAGGACTCGTTCAACTACCGCCGCCTCACACTCGCCTACAACGGCAAACGCCCGCCAATCAGAGCGCGTCTGCTGCTGAGACATCTCCGCCTGTTCCCACGGCAGCAGTATAGCCAGGACGCATATCTCGAAAGTGCCGAAAGGCTCAGTTCGGCAGGACAATACAGTTCGGTGCAGTTCGCCTTCACACCTCGCGACACCACCGCACAATGTGACACCCTCGACATGACGGTGAGCTGCGTTCTCAACAAACCGTATGAGTTTTATGTGGAGACTAACTATAGCAACAAGATAAACGGACGCACCGGACCGGAACTGGTGCTCGGTCTGAAGAAGCTCAATGCCTTCAAGGGCGGAGAGGTGGTAGACCTGCGTCTGCATGGAGCCTACGAATGGCAGACGGGAGGAAAGAACGGCAAGGACTACAACTCCTATGAATATGGTGCTGACCTCTCGGTGTCATTCCCACGAATGATATTCCCGTTCCTCAAACCATACAGATATCACGTCACGCCGACTACAACGGCGAGGGCGTCGGCAAACGTCATCAACAGACCGGGATATTTCAAGATGCATACGGCGTCGGGAAACTGGACCTACCAGTGGCAGCCCACAGAGACGAAGAAATTCGAGGTGACACCGCTGACGCTGAAATACCAGCACCTCACCTATACCACCCACACTTTCGACTCCATAATGAACGCCAACCCCTATCTGCTCGCCACCATGCAGGACATGCTCATACCGAAGATGCAGTTCTCATACACATACAACAGTCCGAAGAAATACCGCAACCCGATATACTGGAACCTCACGCTCTCGGAGTCGGGCAACGTGCTCTCGCTCGGCTATCTCGCGGCAGGCAAGAAATGGAACGCCAAGGGCAAGGAGCTCTTCAAGAACGCATATGCACAGTTCTTGAAACTGGAGACCGACTTCACCAAGACATGGAGCATCGGACTCAAATCGCAGCTCGTGGGCCATGTCAATGCTGGCATCGTATATTCGTATGGCAACGCCGCATCCACGCCATACAGCGAGCAGTTCTATGTGGGAGGCGCCAACAGCATCCGTGCCTTCCCCGTGAGATCGGTAGGTCCGGGACGCTACTACACCGACCAGGCGCGCCTCTCCTATCTCGACCAGACCGGCGACATGAAGTTTCTCGCCAATCTGGAATACCGTTTCAATCTCTTTGGTGACCTCTATGGCGCCGCCTTCCTCGATGCCGGCAACGTGTGGGGCGTGCGCGACGACGGATACCGCAAGGGGGCACAGTTCAAGATGAAGAACCTGCTCAAGGAGATGGCGGTAGGCACCGGCATCGGAGTGCGCTACGACCTGCAGTTCCTCATCCTGCGCATAGACTGGGGAGTGGGAATCCACATGCCATACGACACTGGCCGCAGCGGCTACTACAACATACGCAAATTCAAAGACGGCCAGTCGCTCCATCTCGCAGTGGGATATCCCTTCTGAGCCTCAAACCCATCCTGACCTCAAACCCATCCTAACCTTCCCAAAGGGGAACCCATCCTGACCTTCCCAAAGGGAA
>OJAW01001227.1_pt1 | contig 15521 bp, 20 predicted proteins | sample 1589151 | NCBI WGS metagenome assembly OJAW01 (sample SAMN03283290) | human gut metagenome | biome: human-associated habitat; material: feces | host: Homo sapiens | place: Peru | collected 2012 | reverse complement strand
ATAGTGATATAACAACAACAAAAATATATACTCATATATCTAATAATCAAATAAGAAAAGATTATAAGAAATATCATCCTAGAAGCAGTAAAGATAACATAAAAGGAGATTATAACGATGAAATTTAAAAGAGTTTTTCTAATGGTTTTGGATTCATTAGGAGTAGGGGAAGCAAGTGATGCAAAGGAATATGGTGATGTTGGCGCTAATACATTAAAAAATGTAAATGATGCATGTAATTTATTTATACCAAACTTAGAAAAACTAGGAATAATGGATACAATTAATATGAATGATAATGAAAATGTGGAAGCATATTATACAATTGCTAGACCAAAAAATTCTGGGAAAGACAGTTTGGTTGGCCATTATGAAATGGTTGGTATTGAAAACTATATTCCTTTTCATACATTCACTGAAAAAGGTTTTCCAATAGAACTTATAGATAAGATTGAAATGTTAACTAAAACAAGAGTAATTGGTAATAAAGTTAGTACTGATGATGGTTTAGATGTAATTAATGAATTAGGTGATAGAAATGTAGAATATGGTTCACTTATATTGTTTACTACATATAATTCTACATTACAAATAGCAGCTCATGAAGATGTTATACCAGTATCTAAATTGTATGATTATTGTAAATTAATAAGAAGATTAACTATTAAAGAAGATTATAAAATAGCAAGAATAATAGCGCGTCCTTTTACAGGTAAAAAAGGGAAATATAGATTTACTAATGAAAAATGTGAATATTCTGTTAATCCCCCTGCAAGAAGTGTATTAAATTCATTAAAAGATAAGGGATTTAGCGTTATATCTATTGGTAAAATAAATGATATATTTAATGGTGAGGGTATAACCAAGGTAGTAAAATCTAATCATAATAATAGTGAAGCAATTAATAAATTAACTGATATAATGGAGAAAAACTTTACTGGATTATGTATGATTAATCTAAGTGATTTTGATCAACTTTATGGTCATAATAAAGATGTAGAAGGATATGCCAAATGCATAGAAGATTTAGATGTAGAAATGCCTCTTATACTAAATAAACTTGCAGATGAGGATTTACTTATAATAACTGCAGATCATGGTAATGATCCAACATTCTCAAATGGACATACAAGAGAAAATGTACCAGTTATTGTATATAATAGATGTTTTCAATCACCATCTAAGTTAGATATATTAGATACAATGGCAGATATAGGTGCTACAATAGCAGATAATTTTGAAGTAATGAATCCTGGTATTGGTAAAAGTTTCCTAGAAAAATTAAAATAACAAAAAAGAGTAGGGGGAACCTACCCTTTTTCATTTAAAATGTAATAACTACTCTTTAGTATTATCTTTGCATCCACAATTACATTTGAAACTATCGCATATAGTTTCTTTCTTTTCAGTTGCATCATCGCTAGCACATTCACAACTAACTTTTATTTCATCTAATGTACAACAGTAATCTGTATTGTCATTAAACTTGCAATTTGCAACATCACATTTTATTTGCTTATTTTTGCTCATGATTTCCCCTCCTATTATAGTTTTAACCAAAAAGGGGAGTTATATACATATTTTAAGGTATTCATATTTTGCATCGAGAATCTAAAAGATGGATAGTTGTTCACCTCGATGCATTAAATTAATAAGGTATATAATGCATTTAGCTACATATAAACATATAATTATATTTTGTTATTGTATATTAGTTGTATATATAAAATAAATATTATTAAAATATATAATCTAAATTGATTTGTAATTTATTTATAACTAAGATGTATCTTATCTTTTTATTATATTGCAGAGTGTATTACTATAGTAGTAATTAGTGTAGTTAAATAATGAATCTTAATAATAGGTATGGTATAACTAAGTAGAAATACAGAATAAATCAATTAAAAAAATATAAAAGGCAACATAATATCAATTATCGGAAGTTGAAAGGTGACTTGATTTTAATAGAATGAAGGTGTTTTTTATATAATATCTTACATGAATTATGATGCTTCTATTTTATTATTTGTTGGTTCTATATTGTTATTGTTGTTTGTTGTAATACTTGCAAGAACTCTATTTAATACATATGACTTCTCATTTGCATATTTAGTATAAAAAGTTATTAAATTAAGTCCGGCATTAGCACATATAGATTTTACTTTAATATCCCTTGATTTTCTTTTTTTAGTATTATGAGTTGCATCGTTAACTTCGATTAATAATAATACATCTGTTAAATCCTCATTAAATATTACAAAGTCTATGTTTCTAAATAATTCAGTGTAATACTTTTTATTGTTTACTTTTTCTACTATTGTAGCTAGATTAACTTGTGGAATAACTTTATAGTTATATTTTTCTAATTCTTTTAAAATTAAATAAAATTTATATTCATAGTCTGTCATTATATTCTTTTTCTTATAAACAGTTTTTTCTTTTAATATTTCTTCTTCCTCTTTAATGATTCCAAAGAACATTAATATTTTTCTTATTATATTTTCTATTATTTTCATATTTTCTCCTAAACAAAAAGTAGTGGTATCTCTACTACTACTCTACTCTATTATATTAATTAATTTTATACTTTTCTTGATTGTATTTCAGCAATTTTTTCTAATACTTCTTTTGCATTTGATTCGTTGATTGCATTATATCCTAATTCTCTTAATGCTTGAACTTTTGCGGTATTTAATTCTTGAGTACGGCTTAATTTTTCTTCATTCTTATCAGAACTAAATGGATTTTTCATAATGATATTCTCCCCTACAATTATTATATACGATAATTATAAGGTATCAAATCAATTTCCGCGATAATGTTTATTTTTTCTTTTGTAGTAGTGTTTTTAACAATGCGAGGCAGTTATTTATATCGCATAAATATGCGAGTGTTTGAACCATCATTTACAATTTTAAAATATGTTTTTACGAATTTGTTTAGTTCTTCTTTGTTTCCAACAATACGGCTTTCTTTTAAGGATACATAATTGTTATCCGTTTTATATCTTTCAGCAGCTTGTCCCAACTCATTATAAACTTTATGCAATTGAGTTACATAGCTCTTTCTTTGGTAATTCTGCACCAATGTAGGTACTGTCATTGCAGAAACGACTCCAATAATCCCGAGAGTAACTAAAACCTCTGCAAGGGTGAAACCATTATGATTCGCGAAATCTAAACGATTGCCCTCCCACCGACGAGTATTAAAACTTATCATTTTGCCTCCTTTTTGCTCTTCATTTTTTATTATAACATTGTTTTTCTAAAAATACAAGACTTACCGCCTGAACAATACATTCATTCCCGCAATAAAATAATTTTTAACCTCTTCAAAAGATCTTATTCGACTAAGCATTCTCAAAATATATCTTGGCCTTAAATAAAACCTCTTTATTGCAGATTTGTGCAATTCAAATACTCTGTCTTTCGACAAGTAATGCGTGTTCACTGACGGATAAAAATATGCACTTTCAAAAGATGTTTCTTTGTCAAATAAATTATGCTCTTTGGCATAATCATAAAATCTCGACCCTGGAAGCGGAGTTGCGGTGTAGAAACTTATAAAATCACTATCTAATTCAATTGGTAAAGGAAGTTCATTATTTAATTTTTGAATATTATCTAACATCAGTATCCTCCTTACCATAATTAATCATCATTCTTATAATATTTTTTATTTTTTCATACTCATCATTAGTAAGTTCACTAATATATTGTTTACCTTCTTTATTTATAACTCTCGCAGGATAAATAATATTATTACCTTCAAAATCTAATTCATTTTTACTATATATAATATACTTATTATCTTCAAATTCAAAAGAACATAATAACTCTATTTCATAACTATCATCTTTATTTATATCATTAACTAACATAACATACTTTTCATTACCCATATTCTATTCTCCTATTTCATATAATAAGTATATCATAAGAAAAGAAAAAAAGAAACAAAATCGTTTCTCATTTTAAATTTTCTTTACAACAAAATATTTACAATCTACTGCACAATTTTTTTCTAAATATTTATTTAAATTTTTATAATTATTTATCTTATTTACTTTCTTATTATTTTCATCATAAAAGCCCTTTAATCTTAATTTAGAATAAGCAATATCTCCCACAATATAATCATAATCATAAAAGTAATCAGTACACTTATTAATAAATTCTTCTTTATCAAAAGCATCCTTATAATTTACGATAAGTTCATATTTATTATTTTCTACCTCTATTTTTTCCATGTTTACACTTCCTTAATAATCTTTATTAAATGCACTTTTAATTTGTTGATATTTACTCAAACTTGATGCCGAATTCCAAGTAATAAATCCACCCTTTAATCCAGCATCCACAAGTGCTTTTGCTTGATCTGAAATTTTTGATGCATCATATATAACTTTTGGATTCCAATACGGTGTATCATATGCAGTAATCCAGGTCCTAGCAATTGCAGGAGTAGGAATTTCTGTTTGTCTTTTAGCAGCACCAACAGCCCAATTATATACTGTTTTATATGGATTACTCCAAGTGTCGTTATTTCTACCAAAATGGTCAGTATATGGCATAGAACTAATCGCATCAACTATATTAGATATCGCAGGCCAATATTGTCCATAAGCAGTAACATACTCACTAGAACATTCTCCAAATACATCAACAGATAAATAAGCGCCTTCTTTATGTATTTGATCAACAGCATAAAACAAGAAATTTTGTACTGCTTCAGCCTTTTCTTCATCATATTTATTTTTAAAATCAGTATTACCTTTTACAGACATATTATAAGCATCTTCAGGAAATCTAACATAATCAAATTGTATTTCATTAAATCCCATAGTTCTAATTGCTTCTTTTGCAAGTTCAACATTATATTCCCATGCACCCCTTGAATAAGCAGAAGGCCATAATCTAGAAGAAGCTGAAGAAGTAATACAATCCTCAGGATGATCTTTACCATAATGAACATCATTAAATACTACAATTCTACCAACTACATATATTCCTGCTTCTTTAATCTTATCAATTGCACTCTTATATTTTTCATTACTATTAATGGCAGTATTATAAGCAGTCATAGAATATTCCTTCGCTACCTCTGAAGAATATGCCAAAGCGCCATCCTTAATATCTACTACTATCATATTTACACCATTATTTTTAGCAATATCTAAATAACTATCAATATTATTAATAACATTACTACCAGCATTCAAATACATTGATTTAGCAGTTTCTAATAATTTATTATCTTCAAAACTAACTCTTTCGTAAGGATAATAATCCAATGTTGAAGCCTTACCACCATATAATTCTCTTGAACCATATTTTCTATCCTTATGAGTATCATATACAGAATTTTCATTATAATTTGCTAATGCACTATCTTTATCGTTAACTAAATACTTAGCATATACCCAACCAGAAATATCATCTTTTTTTATCTTATACATATTAACATTACCATTATCAAGTAATTTATCATAATCTAAAATTTCTAATTCATTACCTTTTTTAATAAAAGACTCAATTTTAGAATCAACTTCATTTTTATAAACAGTAACTGAAGTTCTAACAAATTTATTTTTTTCTAATACTACATCTTTCACATTATCAACAAGTTCATTGCTTAAAACATAATAATCTTTATCATTATAATTAATCAAAGTATATTCCTTTTCTTCATAAGTAAACTTATCATTCTTAGTACTAATTTTAGTACCTCTAGTAATATCTTCAGATTTATTTAAGACTTCAGTACCATCTTCATTTTTAGAATACTCATAAATACTAACAACATTATTTTCACTTGCTAAATACTTATCATAACTTTTCTTTATTATTATATTACTATTTCCAAATATTTTCTTAATACCAAATATTACTCCCAAAATAATAATAACAATAATAACTATAAATAATATTAATTTACCCAATTTAAGTCTTTTTTTCTTTCTATTCATAACATCATTCCTTTATATATTTAGTATACCACAAGAAAGTCAAAAAAAATAGAGATAACTCTACTTTTCCATTAAATTTTTTGCATCATTTAAAGCCTTAATTCTTTCATCTTGTGAAAAATTAGGATTACCACAAATAGATAACTTATTTTGTAAAGTAAGTTCCTTATTTATATTAGATAATGTAGTATTTATTATATTTAATTGTTGTACTAACATATCTTTTTCTTCCTTATTAACATAATATATTGCATTTAAAAATTGTAAATTTTGATCCATAATATCCCTCCATATTCTTATAATTATTACTATTAAAATATATTAGTATATTCTTTTAATATAAAATATATCGCTGTAAATAAACTAGATAATCCAATTATAATTAGTATTACCTTTAAGAAAGTATGATTATTTTCTTCCTCAAAAAATTCTTCATCTTCATCTCCATTAGCAAAATCTTTTTTATCAAATTTTAATTCACTACTGAAAAATTCCTTATCTTGATTTTCTTTAATATCTTCTTCCGTAATCATAGGTTCACTAACCAAAGTATTACCACTAGGTTTTAAATCTGATAATATATCAAGCGATAAAGTTGAGTCCCCTTTTTTATCATTTACTTCTTCCTCTATAACTACTTCCTTAACAATAGGCATATCATCATCATCATTACCATCATATTTAGAAATAATATCTTTGGTACTCTTATCACTTTCTAAATTAGCCAAATAATTAGGCATATTTTTATTAACAGTTACTTCTTTCTTAACCTTAGCATTTTCTACTTTAGCTTTTTCTAATAACTCATTTATATCATATACCTTTTCATTATCTTCATGATTATCTTCCAAATCTTCTAATTCATAATCTTGATTTTTTACTTCTTCTTTTCTTTTAGATACCCTACTACCTACAATAGAATTAAGACTATCAATTTCAATTTCATTAGTATTTTCAGGTATTGGTAAATCTTCTAAATCACTATAATTACCATATATTTCTTTATACAAAGTAGCATTCTTTTTACTTCTTTGATAATCATTAATATCTACTTCATCATATCTTTCCATTCTACTTTCCATATAATCTACCTCTATAATAATATAATATCATATTTTTTTGTTTTTTAAAATATTTTTTATTGCATTTTACTAAATTTACCTATATAATTAATTATGAAAGAAGGAATTAAAATGAAAGTTAAAGTTAATCAAGAAAAATGTTTTGGATGTGGAGCATGTCAAGCAGTAGTACCTGAAGTATTTGATATGAATGACGAAGGATTAGCACATGTAATTGTTGATACTGTACCAACAGATAAAGAAAGTGATGTAAAAGAAGCATTACATAATTGTCCTGCTGAAGCAATCGAAGAAGTAAAATAGTACCATAAAGGTATTATTTTTATTTTATACTATTAACATACAATTTATTAGTTTTTTTAAAATCAATTAAATTAAACCATGAGTCAATATATTCATCTTTTCTATTTTTATATTTTAAATAATAAGAATGCTCCCATAAATCCAATACTAATATTGGAATAAAGCCATAATAATATGGACTATCTTGATTAGAAGTATTAATTATCTTTAACTTATTATTATCAAGAACTAAAAAAGTATAACCACTTCCTTCTAAATTAAGTGCACTTTTTTTAAATTCTTTTTTAAAATTATCATAACTTCCATATACCTTATTTATTTCTAAACCTAATTCACCACTAGGAATATTATTCCCCAAATTACTCATATTATAAAAATACAAACTATGATTAATAACTCCCCCTAAATTAAATAATATTTCTCCCCTATCATTCAAATTTATCTTATCAATATTTTCTATTAAATCATAAAGTGACGTAAATTTATAATTATTTTCCTTTAATAACCTATTTAGATTGTCTAAATATTTACCATAATGTTTATTATAATGTAAATCAAGTGTTTCATCATCAATATAAGGTTCTAAACTATTATAGTCAAGTTTTATTTTTTCATACATAATTATCCCCTAATTAAATATATTATATATATTCCTCAATAATTCTTTTATTTTCTTTAATTCTATCATTATTAGGTTCTAATTTTAACGCCTTAACAACATGATATAAACTATTCTTATAATCTTTTATATTAAAATAACATATACTCAAAACATCATCTATTGTACTATTATAGCAAAATTCTTCATTAATATAACTCTTATATCTCTTTTTAATTTTCAAAGCCTTATTCATATATATAATCGCATCACTATAATTACCACATTCATATTCTAATAAACCATACTCGACATAACCTTCCCTTAAATAAGGAGTTTCATTAATAGCTTTTTCTAACCAAATTCTTGCTTGATTAATATTACCTAAATTCTTATAACATCTAGCAATAAATCTCATTGAAGCACCTCTTTCATCTTTCCATGTCGAAGTAGCCAAACCCAAATGTTTAATCAATGTTTCAATACTCTTTTCCCACATACCATAATACATATATTCTCTACCTAAATAATGCATATTCCTATCATCTAATGGATTTTCCTTAATAGATAACTCTAACAAAGGTAAATAACTACTTCTACTTTTAGAACTATCTGGATAATGATTTAAAGTAATCTCATCAATTAAAATTTTTCTTTCTTTACTATTACCCTTATATTTTAATACTTCATGTACTGGATATATCCATTCATAATCAAACCTACTATGCATTTTTTCAATATAAAAACTAACTAACGGCTTATCATCTTTATCTAACTTCCAATTATAATTATAAAATCCTCTTGTAGTCTTACATTCCCAATATTGTTCAACCTTTTCTCTCCATCCAGGCAAAAATACCTCATCTAAATCAGTACATATACAAATATCAGTATCCTCGCTTACCATATCAAGAGATTTATTTCTAGCAACATCAAATCTCCATGGATTTATAACCTCTTGTTTTACTATTACACCAAGACTTTTTAATTTTTCTACGCTATTATCACTACTACCAGTATCAAGCACATAAATATTATCAGCTTCCTTCATTGAATTATACCATCTATCAATAAATTTTTCTTCATTTTTACATATTGCATATACACTTATTTTATATTTACTCATCATAACACCTCATTATAAAATATGTATTATTTTAAATATTAAATAATTATTTAACCACGAATAAATATATAAAAAAAGCAAATAATAAAAATATAATCTTCCAAGATTAATACATTTTAATACTTTATAGATAAAATTAAATTAGGTGGTAAAATAATGAAAATAAAAGATGCAGTAGCAATAAGAATTAATAATATTTGTAATGAAAGAAATATATCTATAAATAAATTAGCAAGTATAAGTTGTCTAACACAAAGTACAGTACAACATCTAGTAGATGGAAGAAGTAAAAATCCTAAACTATTAACAATTGTAAGAATCTGTGATGGATTAGAAATACCATTAAAAGAATTCTTTAATGATAAAGTATTTGATAATATTGATAGAGAAGATTAAAAGAACGACAAAAAAGTTCTTTTTATTTTATAATTTTGTGATATAATATTATTTATCTAATCATACATGATTATAAAGGAGATAAATTATGAATAGTAAGATTAAATTATATCAAGAATTAGACAAGACATTAAATAATATTAAATTAATCGAAATGAAAATAAAAAAATGTGAATTCTTTATCGAAGACCTACTAACAAATAAACCACATTTCTTTCAAGTAAAAAAATATAATAACTATAAATTAAATCTAGATATACTATACAATGATTATAATATAAATAATAATATCTTACAAAAAGAGCTATTAATCTTAGAACAAATTCAAGAACTATCTCAAAATTAATTTTTTTATTTTAGGAATCTTTATTATTCTCATCATTTACTATAAAAAATTTATAGAATTTGTAAATGGTAAAATAAAATGTAAAAAACTAATAAAAATATACAAATATATAGTATATTATGCCATACTAAACATATAAATGAGAAAATAAAATGGAAATAAAAAATGATAATCATATACTTAACATTGACCAAATTACTGATTATGAAAAAGGACTTGAACCAAAAATTGATAACATCACAGATTTTGGAAAAGGAATTTCTTTTAAATCAGTTGATGGAAAAGATTGGGCTTCATATGAAGATGCAATGGCATATAATCAATGGTACTATGAAAGCAAAATAATGCCTATCGAAGACAAAAAAGTATACGTAGATAATAGCTAAAAATACACCTCAAACCAAGAAGTGTATTTTTTTATACTAACAATATATATGCATAATAACATACAAAGATTAAAAACATTACTATACCTTCACTTTTATTTAACTTCTTATCAGTTTTAGCAAAAATATAAAGTACAACAGTCGAAGTAAATAAAATTACAAAATCTATTATACCAAAATCACTAATAGGAACATCTCCATATATAATAAGAGGAAGTCCTAATACAATACAAATATTAAATATATTTGTACCAATAATATTACCTAACGCAATATCAAATTCATGTTTTTTAGCACTTCTTACAGTCATAGTAAGTTCAGGTAAACTAGTACCAATAACTATAATTATCATTGTTATAATCTTATGACTAACTCCTAAATTATTAGCAATAATAACTGCATTATCTACAATTAAATCACTTGCTTTAGCTACAACAAATATACTTATAATAACAAGTATAATAGACTTAACCATACCATACTTAGGCTTTGACCTATTTTTATTTTTATGTTCTTTTACTATATTATACAAATAAAATACAAATATCATAAATAAAAGTAATAGTATTATACCATCAAATCTAGTAATAGTATTAGGCATAGAACTAACAAGAGTACTATCTAAAACTAAAATAGAAAATATTAAAGTAATTAAACAAAGAAGTGGAACTTCTTTATTAATTGTATCATTTTTAACCTTAATCGGACTAATTATCGCAGCAAGACCTATAATCATTAAAACATTAATAATACAGCTACCTACAACATTGCTTAATGCCATACTACCATTACCCGCAGAAATACTCTTAAATGATATAGCAATCTCTGGAGCACAAGTTCCAAACGCCATAACAGTAAGTGCTATAACAATTTTAGGTATCTTTAAATTATTTGCTACAGAACATGCTGCATCAACTAAAATATCTGAAAATTTAACAATTAAAATAAAGCCAATTATTAATAACAAATATTCCATCTTATCACCCTAATTCTTCTTCTTTTTAATTTCTTTGTACATTTCCATAATTAATAATATAGGTAAACTAGCTAAGAATAAAAATATTAAATGTACAAAAGGTATACTAGTAGTTTGTAAAAACATACTAAACATGTCTACTTCCATAACTATAATTTGTAATATAATTGCACTAACTATACTAAATAATACAAAAACATTATTTTTAATTGGATTATTAAATACACTTAAATATTCACTACGACAATTAAGTACATGCATATTTTGCATAAATACCATTAAAGCCATAACATAACCTCTTGCAGTACTAACTTGCATATCAAAACACTTAATAAGTACAACAAATACAATAAAACTAATTATTCCCATAAATAAACCTGATATTAAAATTTGTTCAATCATTTGTCTATCAAAAATATTATTACTATTTTTTCTATCTAATAATTTTTCTTTTTCAAAAGATAACGCTAAATCCTGTAAACCATCAGTAACAATATTTAACCATAATAATTGTACTGCCACAAGAGGCATAGGTAAATCAAATAATATAGCAAGAACAAAAGATAATACTTCAGCAAGTCCACAAGAAAGAAGCATATATAAAACTTTTCTAATATTTGCATAAGCATTTCTTCCTTCTTCAACTGCACTAACTATTGACATAAAGTTATTATCAACAATTATCATATTACTTGTTTCCTTAGCAACATCAGTGCCACTTCCCATAGCAACACCAATATTTGCACTTTTTAAAGCAGGTGCATCATTTACGCCATCCCCCGTAACTGCTACAAACTCCTCTTGTCTTTTATAAGATTCCACAATTTCTAATTTTTGAAGCGGTGTAACTCTAGAAAAAACAGTTTTACTCTTAATAAAATTATCAAATTCATTTATAGACATATTTTTATATTTCTCTATTTCTTCACCAGTAGTAACATAAGAATAATCAGTAGCTAAATCTAATGTTTTCGCAATTGAATAAGCAGTAATTGGATGATCACCTGTTATCATAACAACCTTAATTCCAGACTTTAAACAACTATCAATAGATTTTTTTACTTCTTTTCTAACTGGATCAACAAAGCCACACAATCCTATAAAATTAAGTTTAGGAATATCTTTTTTACTATAACTACTCTTTTCCACAAAATTACTAACTTCACCATGAGCAATTGCTAAAACTCTATATCCATCACTTGCTAACTTTTCACTTTGTTTATCAATTAATTCACTATCTAACTTAACACTTTTATTACCAACATTCATCTTATTACATAATTCTAAAACAACTTCAATTGAACCCTTGACAGTACAAAAAACTCTATCATTTTCCTTATAAAATACACAAGAATATTTATTTATAGATTCATAAGGAATACCACCTAACTTAATAACATTACTATTGTCAATCTTAGATTTTTTTCCACCTGCCAAAAAAGCAATATCAATTGAATCTCCATAACTTACCCATTTATCATTCTTATCCTTAACAAGACCAGATTCATTATTAATAACCCCATACTTAATAATATCATAAGCAAAATCTAATTCTTCACCAATAACTTTACCATTATCATTATAACCACTACCTGTTATCTCATAATTATTATTATTAGGTAAAATTATTTTCTTTAAAGTTTGTTCATTAACAGTAAGTGTTCCAGTTTTATCACTAGCAATAACACTACAACTTCCTAACGCTTCAACAGCATTAAGTTGCTTAACAATAACATTTTTCTTTGACATTCTATTTGCACCAATAGTAAGAGCAAGAGTAAGAGCCAAAGGAAGACCCTCAGGCATCGCAGACACTGATAATGCGACAACAGATAAAAACATTTCTTTTAATTCAGCACCTTTAATATACAAAGAAATAAGTAAAATGATTGACACACATACTATTGCAATACTAATTTGTTTTGTAAACTTATTCATTCTAATAGTAAGAGGACTATCTTCTTTTTTAGTATCAATTACAGTAGTAGCAATTCTACCAATTTCCGTATTACTACCAGTACCAACAGCAATACACTTTGCCCTACCAGTTATAACACTAGTACCAGCATAAACCATGTTAACTGATTCACTAATAGATTTCTTTTCTTTCATTTTAGAACTATTCTTAAAAATAGCATTAGACTCCCCAGTAAGCATAGATTCATTAATAGATAAATTATTACATTCAATAATTCTAGCATCTGCACTTACCTTATCACCTGACTCTAAATAAAATATATCCCCTACTACTAAATCTTCTGAATCAACAATTTTTTCTCTACCATTTCTTAAAACCTTTGTATTAACTTTAATCATATTAGATAAAGATTCAGCACTTTTTTTAGCTTTATATTCTTGAATAGTACCCATAATAACATCAATCATAATAATTAACACAATAGCAATACCATCTACTATTTCATTAATCATAAATGAAAATATACAAGTAAAAACTAAAATTAAAGTAATTGCATTAGCAAACTGACTAAAAAATATCTTATATATACTATCTTTTTTTTCCTTAGGAAGTATATTTTTACCATACATAACTAATCTTTTCTTAACTTCATTATCAGTTAAACCATTTTTATCAGAAACTAATTCGCTAATAACTTCATCTGAATTCATTAATTCATAATTCATATATACCTCCCTTTATTCTATATTAATTATACCATATACCTTAATTTTTTCATACATAAAATTATATTTTTTTTAAATAACATAATTTCACACATTTATTTGATAATTATCCCAATATTAAAGAGTATAATCATAAGCAAATGGAGGTGATATATGAATAAACATATAGAAAAATAAAATAAAAAGTGATATACTAAATATGGTGGTGATATAATGTATAAAATAGCCTTAGTCGAAGATGAAATAGACTTAAATAATTTAATAAAAACTTATCTAGAAAAAAATGACTATGAAGTTGTAAGTTATACAAAAGGAATTGACGCTATTAATAATATCAATGATAATATAAACTTATGGATATTAGATATAATGTTATCAGATGACATAAGTGGATATGATATTATAAAAAAAATAAGAGAAATTAATCCTAATGTACCAGTAATATTTACATCAGCAAGAGATAAAGACCTAGACAAAATAATTGGATTAGAACTAGGTAGTGATGACTATATTACCAAACCATATTCACCAAAAGAATTAGTATTAAGAGTAAATAATATAATTAAAAGAGTTTACTCAACCAAAGAACAAAAAATATTTTATGAAACTTATATTATAGATGTAGATAAAAGAGTTGTTACAGAAAATAACAAAGAAATAAATCTAACTACCTTAGAATTTGATTTATTATATATGTTTTTAAAAAACAAGAACAAACAATTTTCCAGAGATGATATTCTAACTAATATATGGGGAGATAATTATTTTGGAAATGAACGCGTTGTAGATGATTTAGTAAGAAGATTAAGAAGAAAAATGCCTAGTATTAAAATTAATACTATATATGGGTTTGGATATAGAATTATATGAAAAGAATAAAGCTGAATTTATATAGACAATTACTATCTATAGTATTTGGATTATTTATAATAATATTTATAAGTTTGGGTATTTTTTTACCAAAAGTATTACTTCCAATATATGAAAAAAATTTATATCAATATTTAAGACAACCACTTGATTTAGTTAAGTATGATGTTGATAATCAGGCACTTGATACTGAAGTTGCGTACCTATATTATAAAAGGGATGGCATGATGGTTGTATCGGAAAACTTTGAAGATGTAGTTCCTATATCACCTAAAGAGGTTATTGATAAGACAAATGATGATGGATATGGCAAGTTCAAGTATAATGGTAAAACATATTATTATAATTCTTCAATGATGCAAGGAGTATTAAAATTGTCTATTACAAGTGATGATTATATAAATCAAATAAGAAGAGATTTAGTTAATACTATTTTTCCAATTATTTCTATTACTTTCTTGATTATTACGGTAATTGTTATATGGTGGTCTAGAAGATTAATAAGAAAAATAAATCATTTGAAAGAAAAAGTTGATAATTTAGATAATGATAAATATGTTGATAAAATGAAATTTAATGTTGATGATGAAATGTATGATTTATCAGAAGCTATTGATAATATGAAAATTACTCTACAAAAACAAGAGGAATATAAAAATCAAATGTACCAGAATATATCACATGATTTTAAGACACCACTTACGGTTATTAAATCGTATATGGAAGCCTTTGAAGATGGTATTGAATCAGCCGAAAATGCAAGAAAAATTGTTAAAGAAGAAGTTAATAAATTAGAGGGTAAAGTTCATTCACTTCTTTACTTA
>OJAW01001226.1_pt1 | contig 15521 bp, 14 predicted proteins | sample 1589151 | NCBI WGS metagenome assembly OJAW01 (sample SAMN03283290) | human gut metagenome | biome: human-associated habitat; material: feces | host: Homo sapiens | place: Peru | collected 2012 | reverse complement strand
ATCCTCTAATTAGAAACTATTTATAAACTGTCCAACTTTTGGGGTTCAGTTCAAACTGGTTATTTTTTTATATATTGACATAATTCTCTTTTTAACTTATAATTTTTCTTGGTGAATGATATGGAAAAAATGATATTAATTAAATATGGAGAATTGACTACAAAAAAAGCAAATAGAAATTTATTTGTTAATTATTTATATCAAAATATTTGTGATAAATTAAAAGATTATAATGTCAAAATAATAAAAAATAGAGTTAGAATGTATATTGAAACATCAGATAATATTGATGAAATAGTAGAAATACTATCTAAAATATTTGGTATACATAGTATAGTTATTGCTTATAAAGTAGATACTAATACTGAAGTAATCAAAGAAAATGTTTTAGAAATTATTAAAACAATAGATTTTAAAACATTTAAAGTAGAAACTAAAAGATGTGATAAAAACTTTGAAATACCTAGTATGGAATTTAATAATATAATTGGTGGTTTAATATTAAAAAATAAAGATAATGTTAAAGTAGATGTTCATAATCCGGAATATATTTTAAAAATAGAAATAAGAGATAGTTATACTTATATTTATTCAAAAGAAATAAAAGGAGCAGGTGGTTACCCAACTGGAGTTGCAGGAAAAGGATTATTAATGTTATCTGGTGGGATTGATTCACCAGTATCTGGTTACTTGGCAATGAAAAGAGGAATAAAATTAGAATGTATTTATTTTGAATCTCCACCACACACTAGTATTCAAGCAAAAAATAAAGTAAAAAAATTAGTTGAAATACTTACTGATTATCAATGTGAAATAAAACTTAATGTTGTTAATTTTACTAAAATACAAGAAGAAATTTATAAAAATATTGATCCATCATATATGATAACCATAATGCGTAGAATGATGTATCGTATTAGTGAAAAAGTAATGAAAAAACATAATTTATTAGTATTAATTAATGGGGAAAGCGTAGGACAAGTAGCAAGTCAAACTTTAACTAGTATGCAAGTTATTAATAATGTTACTAATGTTCCTGTGATTAGACCAGTTGCGTGTTTGGATAAATTAGAAATAATTGATATAGCAAAAAAAATTAATACTTATGAAACATCAATTTTACCATATGAAGATTGTTGTACGATATTTTTACCAAAACATCCGGTAATTAATCCAGAATTGGAAAAAGCAATTAAATTTGAAAATAGTTTTGATTATAAAAAATTAATTGATGAAGCAGTAGAAAATATTGAAACAATAAGAATAAAAAAAGATAATGATGAATATAATTTTTAATAGTTAAAAATTACCATTAAAAAAATAGTATTAAATTTATAGTTTTTCACAACCTATTAGTGTAGGAGGTGAAAACAATGAATAACAATACAAACAAATTAGTAGTTCCTGGTGCAAAACAAGCTATCGAAAGAATGAAATATGAAATAGCTAACGAATTTGGTGTAAATTTAGGACCAGATGCTACTTCAAGAGCTAACGGATCAGTTGGTGGAGAAATCACTAAAAGACTAGTTAAATTAGGACAAAGTAATTTAAGTGGTAATTATACACAATCTAAGTAATTATTCAAGAATAATAGATAACTATTATTCTTTTCTTTTATGTAATAAAAAAAGAACCAAAGTTCTAATTAAAAGATATTACCAAGTATTCCATAAGAGATAATACTCATTATTATTCCTGCAAGTAATACTCCAAGAGAAATATAAATAAATGATTTCTTTTTATTTAAGTTAAGTAAAACAGCAAGCAAACTTCCAGTCCAAGCACCAGTCCCAGGTAATGGAATACCAACAAAAAGTAATAATCCTAAGTAACCATATTTAGTTATTTGATCACTTTTTTCTAGGGTTTTCTTTTCTAGTTTGTTGATGATTTTTTTAGTAAAATTCCATTTTTTTAATAATTCAAATATTTTTTCTATTAAAAGTAAAATAAAAGGAACTGGTAATATATTACCAATAAAACATATGATAAATGCTTTAAAGAATTCTATTTTTAAAATGCTTGCTGCGATTAATCCACCACGAAGTTCTACGATTGGTAACATAGATACAATAAATACTAAAATATTTTTATTAAGACCATTAAATAGGTCTATAAAAAAATTAACAACTGTTTCAGTCATATTTCACATCCTTACTTAATTAATTATAATATGTATAGATAAATTAGTCAAACATTTGGTTTACATTTAATATAATTTATTGTATAATTTGATTAAGGAGAGGTTATTGGTGAAAATAATTAAGAATATTCCTAATATGTTAACTGTTAGTAGAATAGTAAGTTGTATATTAGGAGCATTGTTTTTTGTAACCGGAAATATACCAGTCTCGGTTGGGCTATATTTATATGGTGCAGTTAGTGATGCATTTGATGGTTTTTTAGCAAGAAAGTTAAATGCTGCAACTGAACTAGGTAAAAAGTTAGATCCAGTATCAGATAAGATTTATGCTCTTAGTTTGATTATGCCTTCGATTATTCTTGGTAATTATTTTATGATATTAACTTTATTTTTAGAAGCAATAATATCTGGTATTAATATTTATTCTAATCATAAACATAATAAAGTTTATACTGAGAAAATAGGTAAAATTAAAACAATAATGCTTTTTCCTACGATGATAACAGGATTATTTAGTACAATTTATCCAAAACTATTATTACTATTTTTACCATCATTCTTTATTTCTACGAAGTTACAAATTGAATCTGTTAAAACTTATTGTAAGCAATTAAGTAATTATAATAATACTAATAATAATTTAATAAAAAAAGATGATAAGTTTGAGGAAGAAGATAAAGAAGTTGATAATGTATTAGATAAGGAAATAGTAATTAATTATAATAAAAATAATAGTAGCAATAAATGTAAAAGATTAATTAGAAAGAAGGATAATAATGATAGATATTAATTTAATTAGAAATAATAGTGATTTAGTTAAAGAAAATATTAAAAAGAAATTTCAAGATGAAAAATTAAAAACAGTAGATGAAATATTAGAATTAGATAAGAATCTTAGAAATGCTAAACAAGAAGCAGATAATTTAAGAAATAAAAGAAATACTATATCTTCAGAAATTGGTAATTTAATGAGAAATAAAGAAGTAGAACTTGCTAATCAAAAGAAAGAAGAGGTTGTAGAAATTAATAATAAGTTAAAGGAATTGGAGGCTTCTGAAGAAGAATTATCAAAGTTAGTTAAGGAAAAAATGATGACAATACCTAATATTATTGATAGTTCTGTTCCAATTGGTAGGGATGATTCTGAAAATGTTGAAATAGAAAAATTTGGTGAACCTTTTGTTCCTGAATATGAAATTCCATATCACGCAGATATTATAGAAAAGGTTGGAGGACTTGATAAGGTTAGTTCAGGAAGGACTTCTGGTAATGGATTTTATTATTTATTAGGTGATATAGCAAGACTTTCTTCAGCAATGTTATCTTATGCCAGGGATTTTATGATTGATAAGGGATTTACTTATTGCATTCCTCCTTTTATGATTAGAAGTGATGTAGTAAATGGTGTTATGAGTTTTGCAGAAATGGATGCGATGATGTATAAAATTGAAGGGGAAGATTTATATTTAATTGGTACTAGTGAACACTCAATGATAGGTAGATTTAAAGATCAAATAATTCCGGAAGATAGTCTTCCTATTACTATGACTTCTTATTCACCTTGTTTTAGAAAAGAAGTAGGTGCTCACGGTATTGAAGAAAGAGGAATATATAGAGTACATCAGTTTGAAAAACAAGAAATGATTGTTTTATGTAAGAGCGAAGATGCGATGGACTGGTATAATAAAATGTGGAAATATACTGTAGATTTATTTAGAAGTATGGATATTCCTGTTAGAACTTTAGAATGTTGTTCTGGAGATTTAGCGGATTTAAAGGTTAAATCTTGTGATATTGAGGCTTGGAGTCCAAGACAAAAGAAATACTTTGAAGTTGGTTCTTGTTCTACTTTAGGAGATGCTCAAGCAAGAAGACTTGGTATTAGGGCAAAAGGAGAAAATGGTAATTATTATTTAAGTACATTAAATAATACCGTTCTTGCTAATACTAGAGCACTTATTGCTTTAATAGAAAATAATTATAATGAAGATGGAAGTATAACAATTCCAGAAGTATTAAGACCTTATATGGGTGGAAAAGAAGTAATTAAGTAAATAGAAATTAAATATAAAACATCATATCGTTTGGTATGGTGTTTTATATTAACTTTTTCTTGTAAATAGAATTAATATATATTATAATATTAATAGAGAGTTGGTGTTATATGAAAGGTGTTTCAATAAAGGTTACTAATAATGATTTAGTAATAAAAGAAGAAGATAGAATTGCTAAATTATATGTAATTTTTAAGGATAAGAAATATGGTACTAAATATATAATTTATACAGAAAATAATGGTAATATATTATATTTTGGTTCACCACTTGTTAGTGATAAAAAACTAGTAATAATGAAATTTAAAGAAGAAAAGGATACGGAATTAGTTAAACAATTTTTATGGAGTTATTTAAATAATGGAGATATTACTAATTTTGAGGTATTTGAAATACCAGAAATAGATAAATTACAAATAATAGACGCTAATAGTTTAGAAGTTAAAGATGAGTATATAGATAAACTTAATGATATATTTTTTAAGAAAGAAGAAATTAAAGATGAAAATAAACCTAAAAAAAAGTTAAGTTTAATACCTTTACTAGTTTTATTAGTAATTAGTATTATAGGTTTTGTGGGTTATGTTTATTATCAAAATAATACAGAATTGATATTAGAATTAATTTATGGAAAAAATATTTATTTAGAATGTAAAAAAAGTTATAGTAATAAAGAATTAGATACAACAGTTAATGAAAATATTTTTCTTACTTTTAGTAATTCACAAGTATTAAAAAAACACGAAAGAGAAATAAATTATAAATTTAAAGATAATAGTAGTTATTATGACTTTAAGGAAAGTTCTGATAAGGGTAATTATATTAAAGAAAAGGGACTAGAAAGTTATAATGATGAAGAATTAGTGTATAAAATATATATAAATTATGATTTAAGAAATAATTATACTTTACCTAGTGATTATGATGAGTTATTACTTTATTATAAAACAATAGATTATAACTGTAATTTAACGGAAAAGAAATAATGATATATTTAATTTATTCTTTGGATAAGGAAATGATAGAAAAGTATCTATCTAAATTAATTTTAAAAGAGAGTATTATAGATAATAGTGTTATTAGATATACTTTAAATGAAGATAATGTTAATGATATTCTTGAAGAATGTAATACGATGTCATTATTTTCTTTAAAGAAACTAGTAATTCTAGAATCTACTAATGCATTAAGTAGTAAAGGAAAAGAAATTACAGAAATAACTAAGTATTTAGATAATTATAATAAGAATGTAATATTAGTATTTACTTCTTTATCTGATAAGGTAGATACTAGAAAAAAGATTTATAAGAAAATAAATGAAATAGGTAAAATTGAATGTTTAAATAAAGATAATAATTATTTAAAGAAATTAATTAAAGAAAAGATAAATGATTATAAAATGAATGATATTGTTATAGATTATTTTTTAAATAAAGTAGGAAGTAATATTAATAATATTGAAAATGAATTAGATAAATTAATGATATATAAATTAGATGAAAAGGAAATATTAAAAGAAGATATTGATAGTATGTGTATATCTAATATGGAAGAAGAGATATTTGCTTTATCTGATGCAATTATTAAAAATGATAATAAAAAGGCATTAGAATTATATAATTTATTTATTACTAGAAATTATGAAGTAACACAAATGATTGGACTTATTGCTAGTCAATTTAGGTTTTTATTACAAATAAAATTATTATATAATAAGGGTAAGAGTAATGATGAAATTGCTAAATTATTAGAAGTTCATCCATATAGAGTAAAACTTGCTATTAATAATTGTTATTATTATTCTGTTGAATCTTTAAGTAGTTATTTGAATAAATTATTTGAATTAGATAAGAATATTAAATTAGGTTTAATAGATAAAAATATATTTTTTCAATTATTTATATTAAATAGAGATATATGATATTGTTAAAATATACTTATGTAAATAATAAATAAAATTAATAATTCATACTTGTAAAAGTATGAATTTTAATATATAATTATATTAGTATATTAGAATATAAAATAGAAAGGGTAATGTTATATGAATAAAAAGTTAATTGTATTAATTTCTTCGATTATAGTATCTATTATTATATTAATTAGTTCAACATACGCTTTATTATTTAAAACAGATGTTACTGCAGAACAAAGTTATAAAACAGGTGTTCTTGAAATAACATCAACTAGTGTTAATAATAGTGTAACATTAACTAATTCATTACCCACAACTGATGAAGATGGGGCAGTGTCTACTCCATATACATTTAAAATAACTAATACAGGTAATTTATCTTATAAATTTGATGTTATGTTATTATCTACTACTACTGATAATCAAATAGACGCTCAATATATTAAAGTTAAAGTAGATAACGAAACAACTGTAACATTAAATAATTTAACAGATGGTAAAATTAAAACAAATGTAACATTAAAACCAGGTAAAGATATTACAATATCTATTAGAGTTTGGTTATCAGATACTACGCCAAATACTCAAATAGGTAAAACATTTAATGGTAAAATAACTACTGACGGACAAGCAATATATACAGTTGAAAACACAACACACGCTCCAATAGATAATAGTGGAGCAAATTATCCAGATTTAATTGATGGTTTAATACCTGTAGTATATAACGAAACAACTAAAAAATGGGTAAAAGCAGATACTGAAAGTTCAACATCAACTTATGGGTGGTATGATTATGCAAATAAAAAATGGGCGAATGCTATACTTGTTACAGAAACCAATAGAAGTACATATCAGAATGCTACTGCTGGAACAGAAATAAATGATTTGGATATATTAGCGTTTTATGTATGGATACCAAGATATAAATATAAAGTATGGAATAAAGATAAAGTAGTAGGAACGGATTCATACGACGCACAAAATTTTGGAGTAGGTATAGAATTTGAAAGTGGAACTGCTTCGATCGGAGAAATAACTTGTACTAATTATAGTTTTGCAGCACCATCATCAACTGCCGGAAGTCCAAATGAAACTTGTACTGGAGAAAATGGAAATAAATATACCCATCCAGCATTTACTTTTGGAGATAATGAGGTAAAAGGTTTTTGGATAGGAAAATATGAACTTTCTAGTGAAACACCAACAGCAACTGATGGTGGAGGAAGTTCAACAACACTAACTCCAAGAATACTTCCTAATGTTATTTCATGGAGGGATAATAAATTATCAAATTTTAGTACAGTAATACAAAATATGCAAGCATCAAATAATATATATGGATTATCTACAGATAAGAGTACAACTGATTCACATATGTTAACAAATATGGAATGGGGAGCAGTAGCATATTTAACAAATTCAAATTATGGAAGATGTTCTAATGGTACATGTACTGAAATAACAATAAATAATTGTAATACTTATACAACTGGTATAGGAGCAGATACAGTAAGCGCAAGTTCTTCGTCAACAACTTGTACGACAGATGTAAATAAATATAATGGAGCAAAAGGAGTATTAGCATCCACAACTGGTAATGTATATGGAGTATATGATATGAGTGGAGGATCTTGGGAATATGTAATGGGAAATAAGTCAAGCACAGCAGACTCTTATACATTTTATCCACGTATTTCAGGATTTGCAAGTAGTTGGTATTCTAATTATAGTAATCAAAAATATATAAACACTTATGCCAATGGTTCAACCAATACAGACCAAACGGCATACAATAGAGCAAGACTAGGAGACGCAACAGGTGAAGTAGTATTGTCTACCGGAGGTTCTGGTGGATGGTATAATGATTACGCGATCTTCCCTTCTTCTGGTTATCCGTGGTTTGGGCGTGGCGGCCATTATGGCACTGGTTCTTATGCAGGCGTCTTGGGCTTCATCTACATCGATGGCAGTGCTAGCAGTAACTACTCAGCCCGCGCCGCTTTGGTCTGGTTCGTCTCCTAACTTTCATGAACAAAAGTTGTAAATGTCAATATGAAATGTCATAAAAATTTTAAAGTTAAAAAGTCATAACTTTAAGATGTTTATGACTTTTTATTATACAATTTATAGCGTGTTAAAATAGAAATTAAATAAAAAAAGTAAAAGAGGGTAATAGTTCTGATGAGACGATGTAATTGTCCTATCAGGACGTTGGTATTTTGATAATAATTGATGTAGGTTGATACTTATATCAATTTTTTTGTCAAATGGGATAAAAAGTATTTACAAAAGAATAAATAAATAGTATTATATTAATGTAGATGTGGCACGAAGTGGTGGAAAGTGGGGGATAATATGTTAATGGGTGAATATCATCATAATATAGATGATAAGAAAAGATTAATAATTCCTTCTAAATTTAGGGAAGAAATAGGAGATAAGTTTGTTGTTACTCGCGGACTTGATGGGTGCTTATTTGTTTATTCTCTAGATAACTGGGAAAAGATTATTTCTAAGTTAAAAACGCTACCATTTACTAAAAAGGATGCAAGAGTCTTTATGAGATTTTTCTTGTCTGCTGCTTCTATTTGTGAATTCGACAAACAAGGTAGAATTAACTTAGTAAACTCTTTGATTGAATATGCTAAAATCGAAAAAGAATGTGTAATCATTGGGGTTAATGATCGCTTAGAAATTTGGGCGGTATCGGAATTTGATAAATTACTTAGTGAAAGTGATTCTTTATCTGATATTGCGGAAAACTTGTTCGATGGGGGTTATGAAGATGCATAAGAGTGTATTACTAAATGAATCAATAGAAATGTTAAATATTAAAAACGGTGGAGTTTATGTTGATGCTACTTTGGGATTCGGGGGGCATTCATCTGAGATACTTAAGAGAAATGAAAAGGGGATGCTATTTTGTTTCGATCAGGATGAAATGGCAGTAAATTATAGTAAGGATAGACTTAGTGAAATTGGTAATAATTTTGAAATAATTAAGAGTAATTTTGTTAATATGAAATCTGAACTTATGAAACGTGGTATTACTAAGGTAGATGGAATACTATTTGATTTAGGTGTTAGTTCTGTTCAATTAGATGTTGCAGATCGTGGTTTTAGTTTTCATAATGATGCTAAACTTGATATGAGAATGGATACTAGTAGTGATTTTTCTGCTTATAATGTAGTTAATGAATATTCTTTAGATAAATTAATTGATATATTTTATAGGTATGGAGAAGAAAAATATTCTGTACCTATTGCTAAAAATATAGTTAAATATAGAGAAAATAAAAAGATTGAGACTACTTTGGAACTTGCAGAGATTATTAAATCTAGTGTTCCTATGAAAGTAAGAAGGGAATCACATCCTGCAAGAAAGGTATTTCAAGCAATTAGAATAGAAGTTAATAAGGAATTAGATGTTTTATCTAGTGCGTTAGAACAAGCAATTGATTTACTTAATGTTGGTGGTAGATTATGTGTAATAACATTTCATTCTTTAGAAGATAGATTAGTTAAGACTACTTTTAAGAAATATAGTGAAGTTGATAAGATGGTAGCGGGATTACCTTTTATACCTGAAGAATATCAACCTATATTAAAAATAGTAGGTAAGAGTATTGTTCCTAGTAAGGAAGAATTAGAAGTAAATAATAGGGCAAGGAGTTCTAGACTTAGGGTTTGTGAAAAGATAAAAGGGTGATATTATGTCTAAAAAGAAAACTAAACTTTTTACTAAGTTAGAGAGATTTTTATATAAGTCTTTCATTAGTTTGAGTGTATTATTGGTTATGGGAATCGTGTTTGGTCAAACTACACTTGGTAAGATTAATTTAGATGTTCAAAAGTTAAAAAATGAAGTTGAGAATCAAAAAGAAGAAAATCAAAGTTTAGTTATGAAGATTAATGAAATGGCATCTTTAGAAAATATTCAAAGTGTATCATCTGATATGGGTCTTGCCTATAATAATGAAAATATTAAAACGATAGAATAGGTGATAATATGAAAAAGGAGTTAAATACAAATAAAGCGTTAATTAGTAAAAAGACGTTTATTGTTGTGCTTCTTTTTCTTTTGATATTTATTGGTAAAATGACTTATTTGTGTTTAGTTGATTATGATGTTAATAATAATAAGTTAAGTGTTTTTATTGAAAATAGAAATATAAAGAAAGAGACTATTTTACCTGAAAGAGGTACTATATATGATGTTAATGGTAATGTTTTAGCACAAAATGTTGCTAGTTATACGGTTATTGCTTATTTAGATGAATCTAGAAGTAAGGATTCTAAAACTATTAATCATGTTGTAGATATCGAAGGTACTGCGAAGAGTTTATCTCCTTTACTTAATATGAGTGAAGAAGATTTGATTAAGTTACTTAGTAAGGATGCCTATCAGGTTGAATTAGGTCCTGGTGGTAGAAATTTAAGTCAAATTGAGATGGAAAATATTAAGAATTTAAACTTACCTGGAATTGATTTTGTTAAAAGTATGAAAAGGTATTATCCGAATGGTGATTTTGCTTCTTATATGATTGGATATACAGTTACTAAAGAAGATAATGAAAATACTATTGTTGGAGAACTAGGTATTGAGGAATATTATAATAAGCAATTAACTGGCACTGCTGGTTATGTTACTTATGAAAAGGATAGATATGGATATAAAATTGCTAATGGTAGGGAATATGTAAAAGAAGCAGATGATGGTAATGATATATATTTAACTATTGATAATAATATTCAACTATTTATTGAGAATGTTGTTAAAAAGGCACAAAGTGATTCGGAAGCGGAATGGGTAGTAATGGTTATGGCAGATGCTAAAACTGGTAAGATACTTGGGTATTCTTCGACTCCTAGTTATGATCCTAATTTAAGAAATATGACTACTTATTTGGATCCAATTGTTAGTAATGCTTATGAACCTGGTTCAACAATGAAGATATTTAGTTATATGTGTGCAATTGAGTCTGGTAAGTATGATGGGAATGCTACTTATCTTTCTGGTAGTAAGACATATAATTCTGAAATAGATAATGATACTGTTACAATTAATGACTGGAATAAAAAAGGTTGGGGTGTTATATCTTATGATAAGGGGTTTGCACTATCTTCGAATATTGCGGTTGCTAGTTTGTTAGAAACAACAATTACTAAAAATGAGTTAAAAACTTGTTATAAGAATTATGGATTTGGTAAAAAAACTGGATTTACTATGAATAGGGAATATACTGGTAGTATTGATTTTAAATATGATATTGAAGCTGCAACTGCTGGTTATGGACAAGGTATAACAACAACACCAATTCAACATATTCAAGGTTTATCTATTATTGCTAATAATGGTGATATGTTAAAACCATATATTGTTGATAAGATAGTAGATAATAATACTGGTGAAACGGTTTATAAATCTAAAGTTAAAAAAACGGAAGGACTTGCATCGGTTGAGACAATAGATAAAATGAAAGAACTTATGCGTAGTGTTATTAATCCAGATGCTAGTATTGCAACAGGTTATGCTTATTATATGGAAGGATATGATTTAATAGGAAAAACTGGTACGGCACAAATATTTGATTATGAAACTGGAAAATATATGTCTGGTAGTGCTGATTATATTTATTCTTTTTCGGGAATGTATCCTGGGGAAGATCCTGAAATTATAATTTATACGGCATTAAAAAGACCAAAAGATACTAGTAATTATCTTGCTCCGATGGTAAAGGAAGTATTAGTAAATACTAGTAAGTATTTAAATCTAGATAAGACTATTAAAAAAGAAGATAATATTGTTATGGATAATTATATTAATAAAAATACTAATAGTGTTACTGAAGAATTAAAAGATAATAATATTAAATATTTAATACTTGGTACTGGTGATAAGATAATTAATCAATATCCAAAGGAAAATAGTAATATTAATTCTTCAGATATGGTAATATTACTTACTAATAATTATACAAAAACTATGCCTAATTTAGTGGGATTATCTTTTAAGGAAGTAGTTACTGTTTTGGATTTTCTTGATATTTCTTATGAATATGAGGGATATGGGTATTTAGATAGTCAAAGTATTGAAGAGAATACTTTAGTTACTAATGAAAAGGTTAAATTAATATTTAAACCTAAGTATTAGGGAGGATTTATGAATAGAAAGGGTTTTACTTTAATCGAGGTATTAATAGTTATATCAATTCTTGCTATGTTAACATTACTTATTACGCCGAATGTTATAACAATGATTAAGAAAAATAAAATAGATAATTATAATGGGGTAGTTGAAGCAATTTATAAAGCTGCAGATTTATATACAACTAATCATAAATATGATATTTTTAATAGGCCAGATGATAATAATATGACTTGTAATACTAATTCTAATCAAACACTTACTTTTGGTGATAAGATAACTTTACAGACTTTAATTAGTAGTGGTGATTTAAAATCTAGTAGTGGTAAGATAGTTAATCCTTGCACTAATTTAGAATTTGGATTAGATACTAAGGTTATAGTTAAATTTGATTGTCTTAAACGTGTGTTTTATTATCAAATAATAGATGTTGATGGTAATACATTTGATAAGAAGGATAGTTGTTAAAAAGTATGTAAAAAATTGTAAAATTTCTTGATTTTACTTGATTACATACTCTTTTTTTGCTACGATATATGAGAAAGGATGATATGATGACAAAATATGTTTATGCCTTTAGTGAAGGTAACAAAGATATGCGTAATTTACTTGGTGGTAAAGGCGCAAATTTAGCAGAAATGATGTCTATTGAATTGCCAGTACCTCGTGGATTTACTGTTACAACAGAAGCTTGTAATAAGTATTATGAAGATGGTAAAGTAATTAGTGAAGACATCAAAGAGGAAATATTTAGGGAATTAGAAAAACTTGAAGAATTAACTGGTAAAAAGATGGGTGATTTAAGAAATCCATTACTAGTATCAGTAAGAAGTGGTGCTAGAGCAAGTATGCCTGGTATGATGGATACTGTACTTAATTTAGGACTTAATGATGAAGTAACTAGAGAGTTTGCTATTGCAACAAATAACAAGAGATTTGCATATGATTCTTATAGAAGATTTATAATGATGTTTGCAGATGTTGTTAAGGGTTACTCAAAGAGTTCTTTTGAAAGAGTTTTAGATAAAATAAAGGAAGAAAAAAATGCCAAATTTGATACTGATTTGACTGCTGAAGATATGTATGAGGTAGCAATGAAATTCAAAGATATTTATAAAGAATTATCTGGTGTAGAATTTCCACAAGATGCTAAGGTACAATTAATTGAAGCGGTAACTGCAGTATTTAGAAGTTGGAATAATGAAAGAGCAATAATTTATAGAAGAATGAATGATATTCCATCATCTTGGGGAACTGCTGTAAACGTTCAAGAAATGGTTTATGGTAATAAAGGTGATGACTGTGGAACTGGTGTAGCATTTACTAGAAATCCTGCGACTGGTGAAAATAAATTATATGGTGAATATTTAATTAACGCTCAAGGTGAAGATGTTGTTGCAGGTGTTAGAACTCCTCAACCAATTGATACTTTAAAAGAAAAAATGCCTGAAGTGTATGATGAATTTGTTAAAATTACTAAGATACTAGAAGAACACTATAAAGATATGCAAGATATGGAATTTACTATTGAAAATGGTAAGTTATTTATGCTTCAAACAAGAAATGGTAAAAGAACTGCACAAGCAGCATTAAAAATTGCCGTAGACTTGGTAAATGAAGGAATGATTACTAAAGAAGAAGCGTTACTTAAAGTTGAACCAAAACAATTAGATCAATTACTTCATCCAATGTTTGATGCAACTAGTTTAAAAGAAGCAAAAGTTGTAGCAACTGGTCTTGCAGCATCACCTGGTGCTGGTTGTGGTAAGATATACTTTACTGCAGAAGATGTATCTAAAGCGAAAGCAAGAGGAGAAAAGACATTACTTGTTAGACTTGAAACTTCTCCTGAAGATATTCAAGGTATGAATGATGCCGAAGGTATTTTAACTATTCGTGGAGGAATGACTTCACACGCTGCTGTTGTAGCAAGAGGAATGGGAAGATGTTGTGTATCTGGATGTGGTGCTTTAAAGATAGATGAAGAAGCAAAAACTTTAATTACTCCAGATGGTACAGTATATAAAGAAGGAGACTATATGTCTATTGATGGATCTACTGGTAATGTGTATGGAACACAAGTTAAAACTGTAGAACCTGATATAAGTGGTGATTTTGGTTTGTTTATGTCTTGGGCTGATGAAGTAAGAAGACTTAAGATTAGAACTAATGCTGATACTCCAAGAGATGCTAAACAAGCAAGAAAATTTGGCGCTGAAGGTATTGGTCTTTGTAGAACAGAACATATGTTCTTTGATACAGATAGAATCTTTAATTTCAGAAAAATGATTGTAGCAGAAACTCTAGAAGAAAGAGAAAAAGCACTAGATAAAATTCTTCCTTATCAAAGAGAAGACTTTGAACAATTATTTGAAGCAATGGAAGGGGATCCAGTTGTTATTCGTTATCTTGATCCACCTCTACACGAATTCTTGCCTCATACTGATGAAGAAATAACTGAACTTGCTAATGATTTAGAAATTACTTCTTCTAAATTAAAAGAAAGAATTGATTCATTAAAAGAATTTAATCCAATGATGGGACACAGAGGTTGTAGACTTGCTATAACTTATCCAGAAATTGCTAAGATGCAAACAAGAGCAGTAATCGAAGCAGCAATTAATGTTAATAAAAAAGGAATGAGTGTTACTCCAGAAATAATGATACCTTTAGTTGGTGATGTTAAGGAATTAGCATTTGTTAAAAAAATAGTATGTGAAACTGCAGATGAAATAATTAAAAATAATAATGTAGAACTTAAATATGAAGTTGGTACAATGATTGAAATTCCACGTGCAGCACTTACAGCAGATGAAATTGCTAAAGAAGCAGAATTCTTCAGTTTTGGAACAAACGATTTAACACAAATGACTTATGGATTTTCTAGAGATGATGCTGGTAAATTCTTAAATGATTACTATGCAAAAGGTATTTTTGAATCAGATCCATTTGCAAAAGTTGACCAAATTGGTGTAGGACAATTAGTTGAGATTGCTGTTAATAAAGGTAAGAGTGTTAGACCAAATATTAGTTTAGGTATATGTGGTGAACACGGTGGAGATCCTTCTAGTATAGAATTTTGTAATAGAGTAGGACTTGACTATGTATCTTGTTCTCCATATAGAGTACCTATTGCTAGACTTGCTGCAGCACAAGCAACTTTAAAGGATAATAAATAATTATAAAAATTAGGCTAAGATTTAAAATGTAACCTATAAAGAGGACAAAATAAAAAAGCCAATCCTCTTTATAGGT
>OJAW01001223.1_pt1 | contig 15549 bp, 15 predicted proteins | sample 1589151 | NCBI WGS metagenome assembly OJAW01 (sample SAMN03283290) | human gut metagenome | biome: human-associated habitat; material: feces | host: Homo sapiens | place: Peru | collected 2012 | reverse complement strand
ATCGGTGTTGATTTTGTAAACAGAATGCTAAATTTAGGCTTCTTTTGCCAAGCCTATACTGACAGACAGTCAATGATGTTAGCAGTCTCCTCTCTACGTTCAGGTGATGTAGTTTTAGCAATCTCAGCTACAGGTAAGAATAAAGATGTCTTAGAGGCCTCTCTTGAAGCTCGTGCATCAGGTTCATGTGTCTTAGCAATCTGTCCTGAAGAAACACCAATCAGTGAGTGTGCAACAGTTCACTTAAAGTCAGCTGAGAGTGTAAGCCCTGAGGATGACAGTATCTTTGCAAACAGGCTGTCTTTAATGCTGTGCTCTCAGATCATCATTGGTGGCGTAGTTCTGCGTCGTGGAATTGCAATCTCTGATCTTAAGCCAAAGCTAAAAGAGACTAGATTAAAATCCTATGTGGGAGTGGAAAAAGAAGAACCCGAAAGCTCTGATCCAAAAGATGATAATGACGATGGTTCATTAAAGCCAGGAGCTCCTATTACTACCTTAGATTGGCATCCTTACTAGAAGATCATATCTTTAAAGTAAAGCGTATCTTGCTATGCAGAAGCGGAAATATAGACAATCTTAGTTTTGAATCATCATTTTGTAAAACATAGTATTTTTCTTCAGAACACTTAATATTAGTCACTTAAAAAAGAAAATTCTTTAAAGAAAATTATTCAAAGATGTGAAAAATTAACTTCATTAAATCTATCTAGTTTTAGCACGAAAAATGTAATAGATATGTCATATATGTTTTATAGATATCCTGGTGAATCTATTGAGTTACTTAGTTTTAATACTAGCAAAGTAACTGATATGTCTTATATGTTTGAGTGGAGTAAGCTTGAATATATCGATTTAAGTAGCTTTGATACGACTAATGTTACTAATATGACTAATATGTTCCAACAGGTTTCTTTGATTACTGGTTATGCAAGAACTAGTGCTGATGCTGCTAAGTTTAATGATAGAACTGTTACTGGAACTGCAACTACTAATTTATTTACGGTTAAAAATTAATCATAGCTTAGGCTATGATTTTTTTAACTTTTTTATAATTTAATAATACTGTTATAATTATTGATATTATTTCGGATATTAATAGTGGGTAGATACCTATTTTTAGGAATGATAAGAGGATAAGTGATGTTAGTTTTATTATTATGGAGATAGTTGTTGTTTTCATGATGTATTTTGTTTCGTTATAAGCTTGTAGGATACTTGATAGGGGTGCTTCAAAGTAAAAGATGATAAAGAATGGTGCTAGAAATTTGATATATGTTAGGCCTTCTTGGGTGTTAAATAAGATTTTTAGGATTAGTTTTGAGGATAATAACATAGTTATGTTGGCAATTAATCCATATATTAGGGTTAGGATCATGATTTTTTTAAATATTCTTTTGACTTTTGGTTTGTTATTTATGTTTTTAGATATTTCTGGAAGTAAGGAAGTGCTTAATGCACCTAATAGGAATGTTGGTACGATTAGAAGTCCAATAACGTAAGTGTTATAGATGGCATATTCTTTGATGATATATGATGCTTGATAGCCGTTTAGGATTAAGATATTTGTTAGGATTATTGGTTCTAGGAAGTAACCGATATTACCAATGATTCTTGAACCAGTTGATGGTAAACCGATTGATAGGACGTCTTTGATGGTTCCAAGGTCTGGTTTGATGTCTTCTTTTTTGATGGTGAAGTTTTTGGGTAGATATAGTAAGAATATGATGATTGAGAAGGTTTCGGATATGATGCTTATTAGGATATATCCGATGACGGCAATTAGGACGCCATATTTCATTAATTTTGGTAAGATTAGTAGAACTACTAGTAGTTTAAATAGTTGTTCTAGAATGTTTGATACGGAGTGGGGCATCATTTGTTGTTTACCAAAGAAGTATCCTCTTATGATACTTGATAGAGATATAAATGGAAGGACTAGTGAAAGGGCTATTAATGGGTAGTATGTATCTTTATTATGTAATAAATTGACAGCTAGATATTTGGCTGTAAGAAGCATAGTAGCAATTAAAATGATATTTAGGATTATTGATACAGGGATGATGGAAAACATGATGTTTTTGCCTCTTTTTTCACCTTTAGCAACTATATTTGATATGGCGATAGGAAAACCTAGTTGGGTAATTGTTATTAATAAACTATATGTTGGCATAATTAATGAGTAAATATTTATTCCATCTTTAATAGTTCGTGTAAAGTATATTTTAATGATAAATGCTAATAATTTGGTTATAATACCGCCTATTATGAGGATTATAGTACTTTTGATAAATTTATTTTTCATTGGTTCTCCTTGGAAAATTATATAAAATGGTATATAATAATATATGATGTTAGCGTTATAGATATTTAAGGAGAGTTTTATTTATGGATGAATTTAGATTTAAATCTTTAGGAGAACTTTATAAAAAATTATTACCAGCTTTAAATACTAAAGTTGGTGATTTAAAAAGAGCTAATATTAAATATATTAAAGAAATTGACGTATGGAATTATTTAAAAGATAATTATTGGAAAAATAGAACTGATTTAACTTTAGGAGAGATGGTTAATGATATTTTAAGTACTCCTAATTTTAAGTTAGAAGAGTATGTTACTAGAGATAGTAGAAATAATAAATCTTCTAGTGATAATCTTTTATAGGAGGCATGATTAATGAAATTTGAAGATTTAATTGAAATATTAAGAGAAAATGAACTTAAGGCTAATGATTTAGATATTATTACAAGAGCTTATAATAAAGCTAAGAATTTTAGTGATGATAAGCATTATTTAAGGGTAGCTGGGATTGTTGCTGAACTTAATGCTGATACTAATATGATTGCTTCTGCTTTACTTCATGATGCGGTTATGGATGGAGATTTGTCTTTAGATGAAGTTAGAGAAGAGTTTGGAGATAATATAGCTGATTTAATTGATAATTTAGTGAAGTTAAGAAGAATTAAGCTTAATGATTATAATGAATCTTCTAGTATTTATTTAAGAAAAGTATTAGTAGGTATTAGTGAAGATGTTAGAGTTTTAATTATTAAGTTAGCAGATAGATTAGATGAGATGCGTAATGCGGAAGGCATGAGTGAGGAAGATAAGAAACAAATTGCGAATGAAACAATGAATGTTTTAATTCCAATTGCTCATAGACTTGGTATTAATAGTATTAAGAGTGAACTTGAAAATTTATGTTTATTATTTACTAAACCAGATGTTTATAATGATATTTTAGAAAAGTTAGATGGTACGAGAGAAGAACTTGCTGATTCTTTAGATGAGATGCAAAATAGTATTATGGAAATTCTTACTGAACATGGGATTAACTTTAAGATTAAGTCAAGAGTTAAGAGTGTTTATAGTATTTATAATAAGCTTACTACGGGTAAGAAGTGGAGCGATATTTACGATATTTTAGCAATGAGATTAATCCTTCCAACTAAAGAGGATTGTTATTTAGCAGTTGGATTAATTCATGCAAAATATAGACCTATTCCAAAGAGATTTAAGGATTATATTGCAATGCCTAAAGAAAATATGTATCAGAGTTTACATACTTCAGTATTTGGAATTGATGGTCATATATTTGAAATTCAGCTTAGAACTAAAGAGATGGATGAAATTGCTGAACATGGTATTGCATCACATTGGTCTTATAAAGAACATGGAACTAAAGTTGCTCAAAATTTAATGGAACAAAAGTTAGCAATATTTAGAAGTACAATTGATTTAGCTAAAAGTGAAACTAATGATGAATTATTTGTTAAAAGTATGGAAAGTGAACTTTTATCTAAATTAATTTATGTATTTACGCCTAAGGGAGATGTAATGGAGTTACCATTAGGAGCTACTCCAGTTGATTTTGCATACCGCATTCATAGTGATATTGGAGATCATATGGTTAGTGCAATTGTTAATGATAATATAGTTCCTTTAAATTATGAATTGCAAGATGGAGATATTATTAAGATTAATACTAATAAGGCTAGTAAACCTAATTTAGATTGGTTAGATTTTGTTAAGACTCCACAAGCTAAGAGTAAAATTAAATCTTATTTTAGTAAAAAAGATCGTGAAGATTATATTGAACAGGGTAAGATGCTTTTAGAAAAAGAAGTTAAGAAACAACATTTAAATTATAATGAACTATTTACTCCGGATAAGATAAATAAGATTCTTAATGATTTAAAATTAAAAGAAGAAGATGATTTATATTTAAGTATTGGTTCTTTAAGATATACGGCTTATTATATTATTAGTTTAGTTAATGAAGATAAGAGAGATATTCAAGATATTATGCTTGATAGGGTTAATAGACGTAATAATATTAAGGATAATTATAAGAATGATGTTATTGTAGCTGGTACTGATAATATTTTAGCTAGTTTAGCTAAGTGTTGTAATCCAATTCCTGGTGATAAGATTATTGGTTATATTACTAAGGGTGAAGGTGTTAGTGTTCATAAAATAGATTGTCCTAATGTTAAGGGTTTAACTACTAGATTAATTGATGTTGAATGGAATAATGCTAAGGATAAGTTATTTGTAGCTAATTTAGTTATTAAGACTAATAGTAGTCAGAATCATATTTTAGATATTGTTACGAAAGCAAGTACTAGAAATGTTTCTTTAAATGGAATTAATGAAGTTAATATGGGTGAATATATTGATTATCATATTAGTGTTAAGGTTGAAAGTGTTAATGAACTTGGTTTGTTTATTGATGAACTTAAGACTTTAAGTTATGTTATGGAGATTATTAGATGAGAGTAGTAGTACAAAGATGTAAGTATGGATCTGTAAGTGTTGATGGTAAGATTATTAATGAAATTAATAATGGGATGGTTTTATTAGTTGGTTTTAATGTTAATGATACTTTAGATGATTTAGAGTATATTCGTAGAAAAGTTGTTAATTTAAGAATATATGATGATGAAAATGGAGTTATGAATAAGAGTATTATTGATACTAATGGTAAGATTTTATCTATTAGTCAGTTTACTTTACAAGCAATGACTAAAGATGGCAATAGGCCTAGTTATATTAATGCCATGAAGGGTGAAGAAGCTATTAAGCTTTATGAGAAGTTTAATGCAATGCTTAATGAAAGTGTTCCTACTTTACCGGGAGTATTTGGAGCTGATATGCTTATTAATATTCATAATGATGGACCAATTACAATTATTATTGATTCTAAAGAAAGATAAAGAGCAATGTTATTTGACATTGCTCTTTTGGATTCCAAACATTGATCCGATTGTTGAGGATAAGATTAGAATTAGATAATAGATTATTCTAGTTATGATACTTGTTTTAGTTAAAAATAAGCTTAGGATAAAGAATATTATGGTTACAATTAAGCCAAATATTAATCCATTTAGGTATCCTTTTGAGGTACTGGTTTTTCCTAAAATATATCCGGATATGAACATAATTATTAGATATATGATTAATATTACTATTGTATTAGTTTTTAATCCTATGAGGTTTAAAATGCTTAAAATAAAAGGTAATATTATTAATAATGTTATAGGATATATTAATGTTTTAAGATATTTTATTATATTATTCAAAATAACCACCTACTTAAATGTATGTGGTTATTATTTTATTATGCAATTATTTGCAGCTTTACTATAGGTTCTAAGAAGATTTGATGCTCCAAGTTTAGTACCACCAAAATATCTTACTACTAAGAGGATATGATTATTTAGATTATTTCTTTCTAAAATGGTTAAGAAACTATTACCAATACCACCTGGTTCTTTGTCGTCTGATTTACCAGCAGTATTTATTAATTTATAAGCATAAGGGATATGACGATAACCTTTATGTTCTTTTTTTAAGGTATTTAAGATTTCTTCAATGTCTTCTTTGGTATTTATTTCATAAAGATAACCATAAAATTTAGATTTTTTAATTTCAATTAAAGATTCATTTATTAATTTCATAATATCACGTAAAGAGTATATTATATTGTGAGGTTTTTGTCAAAAGATTAAGTATAATTGTGGTTAGAGATGATTGCTTATAGAAGAAAAGAAGATTAAACTCATTAAGGTGAGTTTTTTCTTTTTAATTAAGCAAAAATGTGTAATAATAAGGATGTGATGTTTATGTTTAAAGATGAACTTAAATTAGTACCTAATAAACCTGGTTCTTATCAGATGTATGATAAGAATGATGTAGTTATTTATGTTGGTAAAGCGAAAAACTTAAAGAAAAGATTAAGTTCTTATTTTCGTGGTAAACATTATGGTAAGACAGCAAAAATGATTAGTAATATTGCTTACTTTAAATATATAGTTACTAATACCGAGTTAGAGTCTTTTATATTAGAGATTAATTTAATTAAAAAGTATGATCCTAAATATAATATTTTACTTAAGGATGATAAGAGTTATCCTTATATTGAATATTCTAGAAAGCCTTATCCATCTTTAAAGGTAGTTAGATATTTAAAGGTTAAGAAACATAAAGATAAGTTATTATTTGGTCCTTATGTTAATGCTTATGCAGCTAGAAGGATTGTTAATTTAATTAATAGATTATATCCTTTAAAGAAATGTGAAGGAATGCCTAAAGAAGTATGTTTGTATTATCATATTCATGAATGTTTAGGTTATTGTACTAAAAATGTTTCTTTAGATAGAATTGAAGCTATGGAGCAAGAGATATTATCTTTTTTAAGAGGTAATGAAGATGTTATTAAAAATAAACTTAAAGAGAAAATTGAGTATTATAGTGAAAATTTAAATTATGAACTAGCTTTAGAACTTAAAAAAGAACTTGATTATATGTCAATAGTTTTAGAGAAACAAAAGGTTGAACTTAATCCAGGTGAGAATTTAGATGTTATTAATTATGCTTTTATAAATGGGTTTATTGCGATTGAATTTTTATTTGTTAGAAATGGTAAGTTAGTTGGTAATTATACAGAGATTGAACCGGTTACTGATGAATATTTAGATGAGATTGAATATTATATTGCTTTATTTTATCAAAAGAAAGAAATTCCAAGAGAGATTATTATTGCTGATGAATTAAATGAAGATAATTTATCTAAAGTTATTGAGACTAATTTTGTTAAGGTTAGTAAGGGTCAGAAGAGAAAATTACTTTTAATGGCTAAAGAAAATGCTACTATTAATTTAAATAATAATTTTAAGAGAATTGAACAAAAACAAGAAAAATCTAGTGGAGCTAATGATGAACTTGCTGAACTTTTAGGTATTGGTATTAAAAGAATTGATGTTTTTGATAACTCAAATTTATTTGGTTCTTTTGCAGTATCAGGGATGGTTGTATATGAAGATGGCTTGCCTTCTAAGGGTAAATATCGTAAGTATAAAGTTATGGTTGATAAGAATGATGATTATAATACGATGAAAGAAGTTATTTATAGAAGATATTATCGGGCTTTAATTGAGAAGGATTTACCGGATTTAATTTTAGTTGATGGTGGTATTAATCAGATAAGAGCGGCTAAGGATGTTCTTAATTCTTTAAATTTAGGAATTAAGGTATGCGGTTTAGTTAAAAATGATAAGCATAGAACTAATGATTTATTAGATGGGGATACTTTAGAGATTTATGATATTGATCGAACTAGTAATTTATTCCATTATTTAACGAGGATGCAAGATGAAGTTCATAGATATACGATTAATTATCATAGACAAATTAGAAGTAAGGGATCTATTAGTAGTATTTTAGATAATATTCCAGGTATTGGAAATAAGAGAAGTAAAGATTTAATTAAAAGATTTGGTAGTGTTAAAAGGATGAAGGAAGCTTCTTTAGGAGAGTTATGTGAAATTATTCCCGAAGATATAGCTAAGTTATTAATTAATTATTTAGAAAATTACGATAAACAGTAGTTTTCTTTTTGGAGGGTATATGTACGATTTTTCAATGAATGATTTTCAAAAGAAACTTTTTATTGTTTTTTATGAGGAAAATGGAGAGTTTTTAACGGTTTATTATGCTGATGGTAATATTGAACATTATGAAAATACAGAAGCTAATAAAGAAAGACTTAATTTAAGAATGAAAAAACAGGTTGAAGATGCTAAGGATTTTTTTGAAGAAATTGATAAGTTATGTAAAGATTATAAATTTGTAAGTATAAGGGATTCTTTTTTCTTTTATTTAACATTTTTTACATCTTTAGGTATCTCTTCTGAGAGTTTGAGTGCATCGGCATTAATATTTATCTTTTCACTTGTTATTGCAGTTAAAAAGGTTAATAGTAAAGAGAAATATCAAGCTTTATATGAACTTAGATATGATTATTTAAAACATGAATATTTTTTAGAGTTTGAAGATGTTTTTAAATCAATGAATTATAGTGATATAAGATTATATGATGGGGTTAGTGGTGATACTTTAATGTTTATAATGCAGTCAGAGTATGATAAACCATTGGATATTAATACAATAGATACATTATCTTTTGAAGATTTAATTAGAATGGTAGATAATTATAATGCGATTGTATTAGATGCTAAAAATAAAAGTTTAAAGATGGAGTTTAAGAATGAAGCAGATAAGTAATTTTGATGAAAGATTAGAAAGCGAACAAGTATTAATTGAAGGATTACTTAACTATAAATATAGTGATTATTTAAAAGAAGAATCTTATAAGTTAATTGATGGTGATAGGGTTGCAACTTGCAATTATTTAGCTGAAGATGATTGCTTTGAAACTACTGTTTCAATGAATGCTTTAGGTGATTTATGTGTTAAGAATTATAATCGTGATAGTGATGCTAGGGTTGTTGGAACTCTAAGAGGTATTGATAACCTTGCTGCTTTGAATATTAAAAGTAATGGGATATCTTGCACAATGAAAGTCTTAGATTCATTAACTACTTTAGATAGTGGTAAATGGACGTTTATGAGATATCAAGATAATACAACCATTAGATATAGTAGTAGTCATGACTCAATTAGCGGGAATGATTCTAAAGTTAATGTATTTTTTAATTTAGATGAAAATGATAAATTACAATATATTGATTTTTGGTTATCTTCTAATTTAATGGATGATGTATCAACAAGAGTTAGAATTGATTTAGCAGGAATAACAATAGCTGACTTTAATAGAAGAGGCATAACAACAAGTGTTGATCCAAGATTTATGAATATGCATAGAAATATGATTTTAAAAGAATTAAGAAAAATTAAAGTAACAGCCCCTTTAATTGATGAAGATGAAGAAATCTTAGAAAGTATTATTCAAACATTAATAGCTAGTGTTAAAGAAAATAGTTTAGATAGTAGTTATTTAGAGATAAGTAAACTTAAAGATAAACAAAGACGTATTTTAGATATAGTTAATAATAACTTATTTGATTTAATGATTCCTAGTTTATATAAAGAACTTAGGGATGCTAGTAATCGTTATTATAGTAAAATATGTGATGGTAAAGAATTAAAATTAAACTAGATAATTGACAAATTAAGATAATTAAAGTAAAATGGGAATATAAATTTGTGAGAAAGAAATTAATATTTATAAGGTGTATTTAAAGAGAAAGTATATTTGGTGAGAGTACTAATACATATTAAATATTACGACGTTCTTTTGGTTTAAACAAATCGTTAATCGCGTTAAGATGGAAAGACTTACACAAGTGAAATAAGGTGGTACCGCGGATATATTCGCCCTTATATACATTTGTGTTTTTATTTTTTAGAAAGGATTATTTATGATAACTAAACAAAAAGGAACTTATGATGTTTATGGCGTAGATGCTAAAAAAAGAGAATATGTTAATGATGTAATTAGAGGAGTATGTGAAAAATATAATTATAATTATATTGAAACTCCAGTATTTGAGGCTACTGAATTATTTCATAGAAGTGTAGGAGATACTTCAGATATGGTTTCTAAAGAAACTTATGATTTTAAAGATAGAGGAGATAGAAGTATTACTTTAAGACCAGAAGGTACTGCTAGTATTGCAAGATGGTTTTTAGAAAATAAATTATATGGTAATATGACTGAACCAGTTAAAGTATTTTATAATGAAAAAATGTATCGTTATGAAAGACCTCAATCAGGAAGAAATAGAGAGTTTACTCAATTTGGAGTAGAATTTATTGGTTCTGATGATGTTATGGCGGATATAGATGTTATTTCACTTGCTTATCAAACTTATTGTTTACTTGGTTTAGAACCAGTTATTAAGATTAATTCTTTAGGTGATAAGGAATCTAGAGATAATTATAGAGAAGCTTTAATTAATTATTTAAAACCGCATATTGATGAGTTATGTGATGATTGCAAACAAAGATTGGAAAAGAATCCTTTAAGAGTATTAGATTGTAAAGTTGATGCTAATTCAGAAATACTTAAGAATGCACCTAAGATTATTGATTATTTAAATCAAGAAAGTTTAGATAGATTTAATAAGATTAAAGATTATTTAGATTTATTAGAAATTAATTATGAAGAAGATTCTAGATTAGTTAGAGGTTTAGATTATTATGATCATATTGTATTTGAAATTTATGTAAATATTGAATCAATTGGGAAGATGGCTTTAGGTGGTGGAGGTCGTTATAATGGCCTTATAAAATTACTTGGTGATGTAGATATGCCAGCGGTTGGATTCGCAATGGGTTATGATCGAACATTACTAGCAATGGAAGAAGCAGGAGTTAAAATCCCAATTAATGAAAATATTGATGTTTATGTGATGTATGTAAGTGATACAGAAAAAGAAACTGCTTCATATTTAACACAAAATTTAAGATTAAATGGATTTGTTACAGAAACAGATTATTTAAAGAAAGGGCTTAAAGGAGAATTTAAGTCAGCAGATAGATTTAACGCTAAGTATTTAATTATTTTAAATGATAAAGATTTAGAAGATAATAAAGTAAATGTTAAAGATAATATGACTAAAGAAGAAGAAAAAGTTAATATTAATGATTTAGTTGATTATTTAGATATGCATATGTAAGGAGAAAGTTATGGAAAGATGTTTAATTAAAAATTTAAAAGAAAATATAGAAACTAGTATTTCTGGTATGGCTTTAAAGGTAAGAAATACTAAATATATGGTTTTTGTTGTTTTAAAAGATAGATCAGGATTTATTCAAGTATCTGTTGATAAAAATAATGAAGAATTAACTAATAAAGCTTTAGAGGTAACAGTGGGTTCTTGTGTTACTTTTGAAGGTAAGATGGTTTTATCTGAATATGTTAAAGATGGAGGAAAAGAATTTATTCCTACTGATTTAACTATTTTAAGTAAAGCTGATACTTATCCTTTAGAAGAAAATGCTTTACCTGATAAAAAGTTAGATTATAGATGGATTGATTTAAGAGGAGATAAAAAACAATGGATAATTCCTATTCAAAGTGCATTTGTTAAGTATTTAAGAGATTTCCTTTATGAAAATGATTTTATAGAAATTCATACTCCTAAATTAATAGGAGCTGCATCAGAATCTGGTAGTAGTGTTTTTGAAGTTAAGTATTTTGAACGTAAAGCTTATTTGGCTCAAAGTCCTCAATTTTATAAGCAAATGGCAATTGCTAGTGGCTTAGAAAGAGTATTTGAAGTTGCACCTGCATTTAGAGCAGAAAATTCTAATACTAATAGACATTGTACTGAATTTACTTCATTCGACTTAGAATTTGCTTATATTAATTCTTTTGAAGATGTAATGCATATGGAAGAAGAAATGCTTACTTATGCTCTTAAAAAATTAAAAGAAGAATATGGAGAAATTATTAAAGATAAATTTGGAGTTGAAGTGGTAGTGCCAACTGGTAAGTTCCCACGTATTAAATTATTTGATTTATATGATGAACTTAAGAAAAGATATGGATATGTTATTCCAGAACATGATGTTGGAGATTTAAATGCAGATACAGAGAAATTAGCTTGTAAATTTGCTATGGAAGAATATGGAAGTGAATTCTTATTTATTACTGATTATAGTAAAGCTAAAAGACCTTTCTATCATATGAGAGATGAAAATGATATGCCTTTAGGATATGATTTATTATGGAGAGGTATGGAAATAACTAGTGGTGCACAAAGAGAACATAGATATGATCATTTATGTAAGAATGCTGAAGAAAAAGGATTAACTAAAGATGTAGAGTTCTATTTACAATTCTTTAAATATGGAATGCCACCTCATGGAGGATTTGCAATTGGTGTAGATAGATTAACTTTATTATTATTAGGATTAGATCATATTAGAGATGCTCAATTTATCTTTAGAGGACCTAATAGATTAGAACCTTAGGAGGATATATGAATTTTACGAAAGAAGAAATTATAGATTATGCTGATAAATTATTAATTGGTTTATATCCTGATGAAGCGCAAACTATATTAGATGAGTTTTCAGTTATTGATAAAAATATAGATCAAATTAATGAGATAGATAATTTAAGTGAAGTTGAACCATTATTTATGCCTTATGATTTGTATAGAGCTACTTTAAGAGAAGATATACCAGAAGAAAGCGTAAATATTGAAGATATTTTAGCTAATTGTAAGGATGTAGATGGTAGAGAAATAAAGGTTCCAAAGGTGGTAGGAAATGAATAAGGAAGTTAATGATGCAATAGTTAAAAGTAAGATTGTTCAAGATAAATGTAATGCTTTTGTAACTATTTTAGATACTCCAGAGATTCCAGAGGGAGAAAGTCCTATTAAAGGTTGGACTTATAGTGCTAAAGATTTATTTAGTACTAAAGGTATATTAACTACTGGTTCATCTAATTCTTTAAAAGATTATGTACCATTTTTTGATGCGACTGTTATTAAAAAATTAAAAGAAGCAGGTAGTATTTTAATTAATAAGAGTGCTTGTGATGAATTTGGTTTAGGTGGTACTGGTACTACTTGTCATACTGGGGTTGTTAAAAATCCTTGGGATGAGACAAGAATTGCAGGTGGATCATCTGCTGGTTCTGCAGTAGCAGTAGCAACTGGATGTGTACGTTTTGCACTTGGAACTGATACAGGTGATTCAGTAAGAAAACCAGCAGCTTATTGTGGGGTTGTTGGATATAAACCTACATATGGAGTTATTAGTAGATATGGAGTATTTCCTTTTGCGGCTTCTTTAGATCATGTTGGAGTATTTACTAGAAATGTTAAAGAAGCTGCGATGGTTACCGATATTATTAAAGGTATTGATCCTAGAGATATGACTAGTTTAGAAACAGAAGATTTAAGCCCTAAGTTAAATGAAGATGTTAAGGGTAAAAAATTATTCTATATTAAAGAATTATGTAATATTGAATATTACGAAAATCCAACTGAAGAATTGAAAGAAACTATAAGTAAATTTCATGAAACTTTAGAAAAAGCAAAAGAATTAGGTATTGAAGTTTATGAAGAAAGTGTTGATGAAAAATTACTTAAAGCCTTACAACCAACATATATGGTAATTAGTTGTGCAGAAGCTACTAGTAATTTATCAATGTATACAGGTATTATTTATGGTCCTCGTGGTGAAGGTGATAAAATCACTTCAATGGTTAAAGATTATCGTACTAAAGGTTTTAGTCCTTTAATTAAGAGAAGACTTGTAATTGGTAGTTATGTTTTACAAAAAGAAAATCAAGATAGATATTATTTAAATGCTTGTAAAGTTAGAAGATTAGTTGTAGATACTTTTAATAAATTGTTTGAAAAATATGATGGATTTATTACTATGGCTAGTGGTGGAGCTGCTCCTAAAATTGATGAGTCTTCTGAAGTATTTAGTAATAAGGCAGTTTTAGAAAATCATTTATGTATAGGTAATTTTGGAGGATACCCTTCAATTACAATTCCAAATGGTTTTGTTGGTGGTATGCCAATTGGTATTAATATTACTGGTAAAGTACTTGATGATGGTAATATTTTAAATATAGCCGATAAGTTAGAAAGTAAAATGGATTATAAAGATCAAGTAGTAGGAGGTTTTTATGAGTAAGTATCAAACTGTTATTGGTTTAGAGTTACACTGTGCTTTAAAAACTAATTCTAAAGTATTTAGTCCTAGTAGAAATTCATATAATGAAATAGCTAATAATAACGTTAATGAGATAGATTTATCTTTTCCTGGTATAATGCCTTCTTTAAATAAAGAAACTGTCAGAAAAGCCTTAAAAATGAGTATTATCTTAGGATGTAAACAACCTGATGAACTTTTATTTGATCGTAAGAATTATTATTATCCAGATTTACCTAAAGGTTTTCAAATTACCCAAGTAACTAAACCAGTAGGAACAGATGGAAAAGTAAGATTAATTGCTGATAATCATGAATTTGATGTATTAATTCATGATATTCATTTAGAAGAAGATACAGCATCTTTAGATCATTATAGTAATTATACTTTAATAGATTATAATAGAGCAGGAGTACCTTTAATTGAAATAGTTACTACACCTTGCTTACATTCTGGAGAAGAAGCAGTTGCATTCTTAGAATTTTTAGCAAACAGTTTTAAATATTGTGATATATCAGAAGCAGATACTAAAAAAGGACAAATTAGATGTGATGTTAATATTAACTTAAAAGATGAAAGTGGTAATTATATTACTCCTAAAGTTGAAATTAAAAATATTAATTCATTTACTCATGTGCTTAATGCAATTAATTATGAAGTTGAAAGACAAACTAAAGCTTATGAAACTGGTTGTGAAGAATTAGTTCAAGAAACTAGAAGATATGATGAAGAAACTGATACAACAATTAGAATGCGTACTAAAGTAGATAGTGTTGATTATAAATATTTTGTAGAACCTAATATTCCAAGAATTAAGATTGAAGATAGTTTACTAGATGAGATTAGAAAAGAAATTCCAGTTTTACCTAACCAAAGATTAATTAAATATATAACTGAATATAATCTAGCTGAAGGTGAAGCTAAAACAATTGTTAAAGATAAAAATTTAAGTGATTATTTTGATAAAACAATTAGTTTAGGAGTAGATGCTAAGACAACATTTAATTATTTATCTGGACAAATCTTAGGTTATTTAAATAAAGAATATTTATCTATTACAGATATTTATTTATCACCAGAAAGACTTAAATTTATTATTGGTGAAGTCACTAAAGGAACTATTTCATCTAAACAAGGTAAAGAATTAATTATGAAATGTTTAGAAGAAAAAGAAGAACCAAGTGTTTTAATGGAAAAATATGGTATGAAACAAATGGATAATGATAGTGAACTTGAAAATATAATTGATAATATTTTAAGTAATAATCAAAAATTAATTGAAGAATACCATAATGGTAGAACTAATATCTTTGATTTCTTTGTTGGACAAATAATGAAAGAAACTAGAGGCAAAGCTAATCCAGTTAAAGCAAAAGAAATTTTAACAAATAAATTAAAATAAGAGAGTAATCTCTTATTTTTTATGTCAGTATTAACCTTGACTAAAATTAGTATTTTATTATACAATTAAATAGAAAAATAGGAGTGATAATAACCGTGGAGAAAAGGAATAAAATTATAATTATAGCTATAGTTTTAGCTTTGGCAGTGTTATTTAGTGGA
>OJAW01001220.1_pt1 | contig 15564 bp, 13 predicted proteins | sample 1589151 | NCBI WGS metagenome assembly OJAW01 (sample SAMN03283290) | human gut metagenome | biome: human-associated habitat; material: feces | host: Homo sapiens | place: Peru | collected 2012 | reverse complement strand
TGCCAGCCCTTGGGGATGGTGATGCTGAAATCAGCGGTCTCATATTTCTCCGTCTGCGCGGCCTTTGCCGCCGTTTCGGTGATCTTGACTCCGCCCTCGGTTTTGGTCTTTGTGCCGTCATCGTTGACGGTGGTTTTATTGCCGCAGGCGGCAAGGGATATTGCAGCGGCAAGAATAACGGCAAAAAGAGTGCTTGCCTTAATAAACTTTTTCATGGTTTTTCCTCCGTTTAATGCATCAGTTCGGCTATATCCGGCGGTATTTCAATATCGTTGGCGCTGTATTTGCTGTATTCGTTCTCCGCCGGAATGATTTCGGTAAGCGGCAGAATTTTATTATCATATGTTATCGCCGCCGAATGGGTTATTGTTGCGATCTCGTCGTAATATGCTGTCAGCTTCTCAATTTTCTTGAGCCGGTATCTGTTGCCGCCTCCGAATTTAGGAAGATGCTCCGCCGCAGTACCGTCGCTGTTGGTGATCTTATCGGTATAGTCTGCACTGTTATCGGGAATTGCATCGTAAACCAGCTTATAAAAGGCTTTGTCGGTCACTAAGATATTGCCGTTAAACAGGGTGATTATTTTTTCGCCGTCCGACATTGCCGAGCAGTTCGCCTCCCATATGATAACGCCTCGGTTTTTGTCGTCAAAATAAGAGGTAATTCCCGCTGTTACATCCTTGTCCTGCTTTGTAGCATAGATATAAAGCTTGCCGTCGGCAATCACAACGCTGCTGCCGCTGTCAAACCGCGTTATTCTGCTCCTGAAATCGGGTATCTCGGAAAGTGTCTTTCCGTCTGCGGAATACTGATAGGTATGCTCGAAGTATATCATCCCGAACTGCGATTCCTTTGCGGCATACGGGCCGTTATTCGACGGCGCTTCAAGAGAAAATCGTCTGCCGCCTGAAAAAATCACATCCAGATCGGCACCGTTAAAATCACGGGAATGCAGATATATCGGCTTTGCCGTATCCGGCAGGCTGTATATCTCCATGCAGTTCTTTCCGTTCGGCAGCGTGGAATCCGTGCTGAATTTATATAATTTATCAGCCGAAAGGAAAACGCTTGTAAGCTCACCCTTTGCGACAGCCGGATCCGTGTCGGTGAAAACGGTATCGAAGTTCAGAAGCCCTTCGCCGCCGACAAATGTCTTATAGTCCGATTGGTCATACGGTATGCCGCGCTCCTTTAAGAGCAGCTGCTCAAGATTGATCGGATCCGCCTGTGTGGAAGCATTCATCGAGTTGTCCGGATCAGAGCCGTCCGTTCCCGACGGCTTTTTTGCACATCCGCACAGCACCATACTCACGAGCAGAAAGATCGCCAATATCCGGGGCAGAAAAGGCTTGTTATGCTTTTCCTTTGAATATAAGTGTTCGTGCCGCATCGGCTGTTCCTCCTTATTGGTTTTCGTAGCTGAAACTAAAGTCGGTAATCTTCGGTCTGTTCCATGTCGTAAAGTTGATATCCTGCGGCGAATACAGCGTCAGGGTATACAGGGTCTTACCATCCTTTTCAACCGCTATATCGAAATTGATATCAAAATGCTTTTCAAACAGTTTTTGGTCGCCGTCTGCTACCGTAATATCCACTCCGGTCAGCTTTACAGCCTTATCCGTACCGTTCGACGCATATACCGTAAGCTTCAGGTTATCGTTTGTATCTATATACATTTCCGTAACCTTGCACATTACGGCGTCCTCATAGAATATCTCCGTGTTGTTCAGATCAAACGAAATAAAGAATTTCGCCCACGCACGGCCGTCTTCCTTAGCGGAAAGACCATCGAAGGTAAAACCGGCTCCATCATATTTTGTCTGTAGCTTGGAGCGGACATCGTCGTTCCATTCCAATTTCCAGCCGTCATCTGCACGCGTCATGATCGTTGACAGATAGACCGACTTTTCCTTTTCCGCCGGATAGTTTTCGGGTATCTGATAATACAGTGCCGTGAACCATACGGAATCCTTATCCTTCGCCGCAACGGCGATCAGACTCTTGCCGTACTCACGGAATTTATCGTAGGAGGTGTTGTAATACTGATCGATAACCGAGTCGTCCGTGTTGCGGAACAGCTTTTTGAACTCTTTTTTGTCCTTGCCGGCATACTCGATCAGCTTATCCGTAAGCTGCTTTGCCGCTTCCGTGATGTCTGCGTTGTCTTTTTCCTTTGTATCATCGCCGCTCGGCCTTATTGGGATGCCGGATGTTTGATCCGTATCAGACGGAGTGTTCGTGCTTGAACCGTCGTCTTTTCCCGCCGGTTCGGTCTGCGTCGTACCGGGCTTCGGGTTGCTGCCGTCAATCACGCCGTAAAGCGTCGGCACACCGAGGTTCGTAAGTATACAGATGATCAGCCCGCAGGCAATCAGTCCGCTTGTAAAGGCGTCAAGACCTTTGCCGCTGCGTTCGGAATTTTTGCCCTTTGTTACGGCGTTCTTAATGCCGAGCAGCAGGGAGTTATTCTCCGATACCGCCGAGCAGAACAGCAGCAGCGCCAAAGACAGCACAAAGGCATACGGCAGAAACAATGCTATAACAACCGCGGCAATAAAGAACCACAGTGCCGGCAGTTTTAAGCGCACCATATTGCAAACGGTTGCTTTCAGCCGCTTTCCAAAGCCGCCGCGCTTTATTTCGGTGATCAACTTGCTTATCGACACCATCAGAAAATAGAAGAACAGGGCGGCAAAAATCTGATTGACAATATTGTTTTTTGAAAACAGCGTGTTTGCAAACACCGCTGTAATGACCGCCGAGGCAAGAGCCATTACAAGCCGCAGTATCAGGCTCGGCCAGAACTTCTTGCCCTCGTAGGATTGTATGATTGCGTCAAACGCATTGGAAAGTGTGTTTTTCAGTTTCATACGCACCACCTCACAGTACCGCTTTCAGCACGGCAATAATCACTGCGGCGCACACATTCACGGCAAGAGCTATCAGAAAACCCTTTAACGCTTTTTTGTAAGAACGTTTTTCGGCGGGCGCTTCTTCCTGCTCGCTTTCGGGGAGGACAAACTCACGCTTGCCTATGAGCATATCGGCGATCCACTGTCGGTTTTCATCGGTAGCCGCAAACACATGAATGAACACCTGCGGGAAGCTGTCGGTAGGCGTAAAAACCGTGCCGGCAAAGGAATATCCGTTACTGTCCATTTCGATCACAGCCCCGTGAACACAGCCTTCTTCTCTTCGCTCAATTTTGAGCTGAATATCCGATTCCCGCAGAGCCGTTTCAATGCACGCCCGCAAATAGAGTTCCGCTGCCGTAAGATCAAACGGTCCGGAAATCGTCAATAGACCTCGACAAGCGTCTATACGGAGCCATGCACCGTCCACAAGCAGAAGATAGGTGTCGCCCGTGCCGTCCTTTTCCTGCATTTGTACCCGATAGCATTTCTTCGGGCAATATAGCGCCGTAAGAAGGAGCTTCATCGAATCGGTCGGCTGCAGGCCTTCCGCTTGCTCTGTAAGCGATCCCTCCGCAAGCAACTGCGCATCCAATCCCTCTTTCAGTTCGGGAGGCATGGCCTCCTTCAATTGCAAAATAGCAGATCGAAGATCATAAATCGGAGAAAGAGCGTCCGCCGTCAGTCCGAGCAGTTCGCCGAGACGGTCTATCGCCAAATAGGACAGTTTTCTTACCTGCATCTTACATTCCTCCCTTCGTTCCGGTCGTGTAGAAGTCTTTCACTGCCGAATTGAACCATTCGACATATTGCTCAGCCACGCGGCTGCCCTTGATCATCTCATTTGCCGTATCACCCATATTGCCGAAAATGCCCCATCCGAGACCGTCTTTGCCGAAGACGCCGACCGTCGTATCCTTGATGCTTTGCCAGCTGCTGACCAGATCCACGGCATCGGAAAAGTTCTTGATATTCTCGCCGTAGGCGCCATCGGCGATCCGCTGCGTCAGCTCCTCACGGGTATATACAACACTTGGGTCAAAGCCTGTATCCAAATGCAGCTCTTTATTGCGGGAGTACATATAATCCGTAAACAGATCCGCCAAATGCTCGGCATTGCCGCCCATGCTGACTGCGTCCGCCGCCGTAGAGGTGCCCATTGCCAGACCGGAAACGGCATCCCATATTCCGACGGCGGGAACACTGTCGGTCGCCATGCCGAACGCCGTTCCCACAGACAGCGAGCTTACAAAGGCTTTGTTCCACGCTTCATCGGCATTCCCGGTCTCGTTATATACATCCAGATACTTCTGGAATGCCTTGCCTGCGGCGACTACGCCCTTCATCACCTTGCCGACGCCTCCCATTTTCTCAAATGAGTTGGAAAGCAGGTCGATACTGTCATTGCCCATCTTAGACCACTGCTCGGCGGTCATTCCCCAATAGGTTTTCGGAATTTCCGGAACGGGCTTTTTCTTATCGGGTATTTTGCCGGTGTAATGCGCAACGCCGACTGTGATACCAAAGAACATCAGAAGACTTGCGGTAAGCGCACCCTGCTCAAGAACCTTCTTCGGGCTCCACGACGGTTCACCATCGCCGTATTCGCCGAGTCTGCCGCCGGTGGAATCGTCCACATCCTTATCCGTCGAGGCAAATCCGCCCTTATAGTCGCCGCTGCTCTTTAATGTCCAGTGCGAGGTGTAATTCTTTACATTTCCTATTTTATCGCCGTAAGAGCGGAAGGATGGTTTGCCGTTATCGTCAAGCTCGGGTGTCAATGCGTCGTTTTTGTTTATCAGGGTGTCAAGCAGTTTATATGTCGTACTGCCTTTTTTTGCATAAAGCGTAATGCCGGGAATTTTGTCGTCATCCGAAAGGTCACTCAGGTACTGAAATGCGTTCCAGCTTTCCATATCCATACCGATGTCATAGTTGCCGAGCACCGTGTCGTACCAGCCGAACGCCGAAAAATCAATAAAAGTCATATTGTCCGGCAGGCGGATATCCCGCAGCGAAATGCATCCCTCAAAGGCTTCCATGGCGATCCAATCAAGCTTAGGCATTTCGGGAATGCTTTTTAAGGATACATTGTTCTGAAATGCATATTTCCCGATGTATTCAAGGCTTTTGCAGCCGGAAATCTCTTCAAGATTGACCGAGCTTAACCGCCGAATACTGGTCACATTGTCATTGATATAGATCTTGGTCAGTCCATGGTTTTCCATATCCAGTCCCACGACCTTAACATCGCCGTACACCGGTATGTTGATCTTCTCGGGAACCGCAACCTCGGCCTGACTTCCAACATAGGTGGCAAATCCGCACAGCTCACCGGTAGCACACTCTACCATTAGGTCGGTAATGCGCCAATCCGCCAACTTGGAATAATCATAGCTATACCATTGGCTCGAATAATCTATCCGGCAGGACAAGATCATACCGGCCATTTGACGCTCGGCATAATAAAGGCGTGTCATATCCCTTACCATTTCCCAAGCCGGATCATCAGCGGTCGATGGCTTGTTGATTATCTTCCGCATTCCGGTATAGCTGAATTGATAGAAAGTCCAGGCTCCCGAAAGATCCCAGTTGCCGTAGGGATCATCACTTGCCGGCTGCTCTGCATACGGTTCCGGCAAAGCTTTGTTAGATAGCAATGGGCCTCTTGTGGGGTCATTTATTATGTCCGATGAGGGTGCTACGACTTTCCAATCATTACTTTGACCATCGTTCTGAAACGGATAATGTTCAAAGTCATCCTTGGGTACAAACCAATAGCCTCCGTAGCCCAATGCAGCTGCCGAAGAACTACTGACAAACGCAAAATAACTTTCAAGACTATTGTCCGAATTATGGTCTTTGCCGGGGATTTCTACATCTGCGCCCGGTTCAATTTCTGCACCTTTCACCCAGTTAGCATAGCAGGTTTTGCAATAATAGGCGCCCACATACCGTATTTTATTGCCGACACGCTTGATAAGCCCAGGGATTTCAGGCTGACTCTCGTTTTCCTCTTCGACATAATATTCAACCATTTTGTCGCCGTGACCTGAGCAATAGTAAGTAAGACCCGGCATTTTAACAGAGCTGCTGTCAGTTAGGGAATAGTAATCTTCATCCACTGTACGCCCGGTTTCCCTTGCCGAAGCAGTCATCGGCAGAAGAGACATGACCATGACCGCCGCACAAGCAGCCATCGTCAGTCTGATCCATATTTTTTTATGTTTTTTGTGTTGCATAAGCGTTCCCTCTCTCGGCGTAGCCATAAAAGCCAATAGCGTATATACTTAAACACGGTAATTATACCATATACAATTTGTGAAATTCAGTATGTTTTCCGAAGTGTCAATGGACACTTTTGGAAAATAGCCTTGCTGCTCACTTTTCTTTTGCGTAGAAATGCTGTATAATGGTATCAAATGAACGGTAACGGAGTAGAGATTATGAAATTCAGCGAAAAATTGAATGCGTATATGGAGCAGCTTTCCTGCTCGGCAAGGGAGCTCGGCAATTTGTCCGGCATTTCAGGCGCCTCATTCAGCCGATATAAAAGCGGTGAGCGTGTGCCCGAGCTTGGCACAAAGCCGTTTGAGAATCTTTGCAGCGCCATTGCGGAGATCGCCGCCCAAAAGAAGCTGCCGGATATTACGGCAGAGTCCGTAAAAGCATCTTTTTTGGCTTGCGATGATTTTGTTTCCACCGACAAAGAGGTTCTGCGGCAGAATTTCAATACGATGATCGCAGCATTGAACATCAATCTCGCACGCCTGAGTCAATACACCAATTACGATACTTCTGCCATTTTCCGCATTCGTAACGGATCGAGAAGGCCGGGAGACGCCGAGCGGTTTGCTGCGGCGGTCGCTTCCTTTGTGGCAAGGGAAATGCGGGCGGCTTCCGAAATCGCCGCCGTTGCGGAGCTGATCGACTGTGATGTCGATCAGATTTACGATCTTTCGGTGCGATATGCAAAAATCAAGAGCTGGCTTTTAGAGCAGCCGGTGCAGGAAACCGGGAGTGACAGTGTTTCCAAATTTCTGAGTAAGCTGGATGAGTTTGATCTGAACGAATATATCAAGGTCATAAAATTTGACGAACTGAAAGTCCCGTCTGTACCGTTTCAAATTCCGTCCTCCAAGACATATTTCGGCATTAAAGAAATGATGGAGAGCGAGCTGGATTTCTTAAAAGCGACCGTACTTTCCAAATCTATGGCGCCGGTGACCATGTACAGTGATATGCCGCTTTCCGAAATGGCAAAGGATCCGGAGTTTCCGAAAAAGTGGATGTTCGGCATGGCGATGATGCTCAAAAAGGGACTGCATCTCAATCAAATACATAACATTGACCGTCCCTTTGACGAGATGATGCTGGGGCTTGAAAGCTGGATCCCGATGTATATGACCGGGCAGATCTCGCCTTACTATTTCAAGAATGCACAGAACAATATCTTTTTGCATTTTCTCAAGGTTTCCGGTGCGGCTGCACTTTCGGGCGAAGCCATTGCCGGATACCATGCAGACGGAAAATATTATTTAACCAAGTCCAAGCGAGAGGTGGAATATTATCAGAAACGGGCAGACGAAATGCTGAGCAACGCTTATCCGCTGATGGACATCTACCGCAGTGAGCGGGAAAACGAACTGAATACATTTCTTCTTTCCGATGTAAACCGAGCGGGCAGCCGCCGCAGCATTCTCTCCACTCTGCCGCTGTATACCCTAAGTGACGGGTTGTTAGACCGTATCCTTACAAGAAACGGAATTGATGCCGAGCAAAAAGAGAAAATCAAACGGTATGCCGCTGCACAAAGGGAACGGGTGCTGACGATCCTTGAAAATGAAGCTGTTGAAGATGAGGTTCCGATTTTCTTAGCACAGGACTTTGCAAACGATCCGCCCACATTGGAGCTTTCTGGCGTATTCTGCGAAACGGATATTCCGTACAGCGAAGAGGAGTATGCGGCGCATCTCGATGAGATCAGAGCTTTTGCCGAGCAAAATCCGAGCTACTCATTCAAACAAGCCTTGGCACATGCTTTCCGCAATTTGCGGATCTTGATTCACGAAGGGCAGTGGGCCATGGTATCCAAGGGCAAAGCCCCGGCGATCCATTTCGTCATTCGCCATCCAAAGCTACGCAGTGCGATAGAAAACTTTATCCCGCCGGTGACGGAAGAGTAACATTGAATACTCGGCGCTGTTTGTAGTAATCTATCCGCTTTGGAGATGGATGGTACTCTGAAACGCTGTACCCGAGAGAATGCCAGAGAAGTTGTTATCAATATGCGGCTGAGGAACGTAGAATAAAATCACTTTGCAGTAATGATTACGCCTGCAACTTTAATCAATATTCAAAATGTTTTCTAATCATTTTCTTGTTAACTATAAAAAAGCGCAACGCCACAGAGTTATAAATCTCTGTGGCGTTGCGCTGCTCTCAATCGGTCGCTTTTTTGAAAGCGTCTTTATGTGAGCCTGCCTTTTACTGGGCTTTCCGGCGGAGTTTTTGGCGTTCCCGAGGTGATTCGAACACCCGACCTACCGCTTAGGAGGCGGTCGCTCTATCCAGCTGAGCTACGGAAACATCTTTAAAATCTATTCAATTATGGACTTAAACTAACTCATTGTCAATCACTTTTGCCCAAAAGGCGGTCGTCATAACATATTCTTTCGAGGGGTTTATTATTACGAGCTTTGCGAGTAACAAGGTTCTGAATTCGTTAGAATCAGGTTCTTATTACGTCAGTAACAAGGTTCTGAATTCGTCGGAATTCAGGTCCTTATATCCATTTAACTAAGGAGGCGAATATTCTTATCTGTTTTTTTTACCTCATCAATTTTACCAAACCCCATTAAAAAAGTCAACCCCCGCAGTCAAGAAACCTTTTAATCTCCTGTGCCGAATTATAACCGTCGAAATACATATCGTTAATCGCCGATTTATCCTTAGTCAGCGTATTCATTCCGTGCGTATTATTCGGAGCGACGATAAAAAGCCTGCCCTCATCACGAAGTTTTTTTGCAAAGGCGATTGAATCATTATATTTTTTTCCGCGGTCGAGAAGCTTTTCACACAGCGCCGGATATTTATTTTTAAGAATCCTTGACGAAACATTTTCCATATTAAACGAAATTTCCGCGTCCTCCGGTCGGGTCAGAATCAGAACAATTTTATCGCACCCGAGTTTTAACGCAAAATCAATCGGCACGGGGTCGCTTATTCCGCCGTCAAAATAATATTTTCCGCCGACGGACTGCGGTTTACATACAATCGGAATACAGCACGACGCCTTTAAAACTGAGTAATCGTTTCTGATAAGGTCGGATTTCGTAAAATACTCCGCCTCGCCCGTGTCGGCAGAGGTGCATACGGCGTAAAAATTCTTTTTGCTTTTAATTACCGCGTCATAATCGAGAGGATTCTCGCATCCTGCGTTGCTTAATTCGCCGTAAATGTAATCAAGCCCCAGATACGAGCCGTTTTTTATGACGTTTGAAAAACTCATATACTCTTTTCTGAACGTATACTCGTGATAGAAAAGATAATTTCTCCCGCGCTGACGGGCTATATACGATATAATATTCGCACTGCCCGCCGAAACTCCTATACATTCGTCAAAATTAATATTCAGTTCAATACATCTGTCAAGCACGCCCGCACCGAATACTCCGCGGATTCCGCCTCCGACGTCAATAACCGCCGTTTTCATATAAATACACACACCCTATTTGTTTATTTTACATGAATACCACTGTCAAATCAACTTAATTTTAACTTTAAATCGCATTGACATTCAAATTTTATTATGGTAATATAATTAAAAAGATTTTTAAGTCGGTACGGTGATGCCGACAAGGTTACATATTTTTCCCTGTTTCAGGGTTCTTTTTGTGTGCCTTATACGCTTTTAAAGCATGAAAGGAGCATATAAATGTCTCACCCTTCGTTTGACAGCCTCAATCAGATAAAAATGACAGCCGAGCGTTTTCTTTCCGACAGGGATTTTGTTTCGTCTTTCGGCGATTTTAACAGTTGTGTTTTTTTACCCGGTCTTTGTGATGTTCACGTACATTTCAGAGAGCCGGGTTTTTCTTATAAGGAGACAATCAAGACGGGTTCTCTCTCGGCGGCGGCGGGCGGATATACCGCCGTGTGTACGATGCCTAATTTGAATCCGGTTCCCGACTGTCTTGAAAATTTAAAAATTCAGACCGATATTATAAAGCGTGACGCGGTCATTAACGTAATCCCCTACGGTTCCGTGACTGTCGACGAAATGGGCGAAAAGCTCTCCGATATGGATTCGATTGCGCCGTATATCTGCGCGTTTTCCGATGACGGACGGGGCGTACAGTCGGACGAAATGATGGAACGCGCCATGATAAGAGCGAAAGAATTAAACAAAATAATAGCCGCGCACTGCGAGGTAAATTCGCTGTTAAACGGCGGATATATTCACGACGGAAGATACGCAAGGGCTCATTTTCACCGCGGAATCTCATCAGAAAGCGAATACAGGCAAATCGACCGAGACTTAAACCTTGCGGCGAAAACGGGATGTAAATATCATGTCTGCCACATATCCGCGAAGGAAAGCGTTTCTCTTATAAGACAGGCGAAAAAGGACGGCGTTGACGTAACGTGCGAGACCGCTCCGCATTACCTCGTACTCTGCGAGGACGATTTACAAGAGAATGCGAGGTTTAAAATGAATCCTCCCCTTCGTTCGACGGAGGATAAACAAGCCCTTATCGAGGGACTTCTCGACGGCACTGTCGACATGATATCTACAGACCACGCGCCTCATTCGAAGGAGGAAAAATCAAGAGGACTCGAAAAGAGCCTGATGGGCGTTGTCGGGCTGGAAACCGCATTTCCCGTAATGTATACGAATTTTGTAAGAAACGGAATAATAACGCTTGAACGGCTTGCCGAGCTTATGAGCTATAACGCAAGAAAACGTTTTTCGATTAATTCGGATATAGGCTTCGCCGTGTTCAATGTTTCCGACGAATTCACCGTAAATCCGGACGGATTCTATTCAATTGGCAGAGCTACGCCGTTTGACGGTGCAAGGCTTTACGGAAAACATCTTCTTACCGTTTACAATGACAATATAGTTTTGAAAGGACAGCTATGAAACAGGTACTTTTAACCGTCAAAACAAACGAAAAAATCGCGTTGAACACATTTGAAATGATTCTCTCGGGCGACGTCGGCGGGATTGTCAAACCCGGACAGTTCATAAATATAAGGCTCGACAGCTTTTATCTAAGACGTCCGATATCCGTCTGTGATAAAACGGACGATACGCTTACGATTATTTACAAAACCGTCGGAAACGGTACGAAAGAAATGAGCGAGCTTGGGCCCGGTGCGGTTCTCGACGTTTTGACGGGACTCGGCAACGGATACAACACGGAAATAAGCGGACAGAATCCCGTTTTGATAGGCGGCGGAGCAGGCGTTCCGCCTATGTATTTATTGTGTAAAAAGCTCCTGTCAGAGGGCAAGAAACCGAGCATTATTATCGGATTCAATACAAAAGACGAAGTGTTTTATAAAGATAAATTTGAATCACTGGGCGTTAAGGTTTTCATAACGACTGCCGACGGCTCGTTCGGTATTAAAGGCTTCGTAACAGACGCGCTTAGAAATATCGATTATTCATACTTCTATACGTGCGGTCCCGAACCGATGTTCAGAGCGGTTGCAAAAAGCGTCAAAACGGCGGGTCAGTACAGCTTTGAGGAGCGTATGGGATGCGGATTCGGTGCATGTATGGGATGTTCATGCAAAACTCTCACGGGTAATAAGCGAATCTGCAAGGACGGCCCCGTCATGGAAAGCGAGGAGATAATATGGGACGACTGAACGTAGATTTATGCGGAATCGAGCTTGACAATCCGATAATCCCCGCGTCGGGAACGTTCGGATTCGGATATGAATTTGCAGAGCTTTACGACATAAACATGCTCGGAACGTTCTCGTTTAAAGGAACTACAAAAGAACCCCGTTTCGGCAATCCTACGCCGAGAATCGCGGAGTGCTCGTCGGGTATGCTCAACGCCGTGGGACTTCAGAATCCCGGTGTCGATAAGGTTATAAGCGAGGAACTGCCGAAGCTTAAAAAGTGTTTTTATAAAAAGGTAATGGCTAACGTCAGCGGATTTTCCGTCGACGACTACGTATACACGGTAAAAAAGCTTGATAACGAGGACATGATAGGCTGGTTCGAAATAAACATCAGTTGTCCGAACGTTCACGGGGGCGGTATGAGCTTCGGAACCGATTCAAAATCGGCAGAACTCGTTACAAAAGCCGTAAGAGAAGCAACAAACAAGCCTATTATCATAAAGCTTTCGCCGAACGTAACGGATATCGTATCAATTGCAAAAGCCTGCGAGAGTGCGGGCGCGGACGGTATCAGTCTTATAAATACGTTACTGGGCATGCGTATAAATTTAAAGACAAGGAAACCGCTCCTTGCCAACACTACGGGCGGATTTTCGGGTCCCGCGATTTTCCCCGTCGCGTTAAGAATGGTTTATTCCGTTGCTAAAAATGTAAAAATTCCCGTTGTCGGAATGGGCGGAGTATCAACAGCCGAGGACGTAATCGAAATGATGCTCGCGGGTGCGTCGGCGGTTGAGGTCGGAGCTGCAAACCTCGTCGAGCCGTTCGCGTGTAAAAATATAATAGAAAACCTGCCCGAGGTTATGGACAGATATTCGATAAAGGATTTAAAAAGTATTATAGGAGGAGCAATAAATGGGTAAGGACGTAATTATAGCCTGCGACTTCGCGGGCAAAAAGGAAACGCTGGATTTCCTCTCACAGTTTAAGGATGAAAAGCCTTTTGTAAAAATCGGAATGGAGCTTTTCTACGCGGAGGGTCCGGATATCGTAAGAGAGATTAAAGAACGCGGACACAAGATATTCCTTGACTTAAAGCTTCACGACATCCCGAACACGGTTAAGAAAGCGATGCACGTTCTCTCCCGTCTCGACGTAGATATGTGCAATCTCCACGCGGCGGGCGCAACGGACATGATGAAAGCGGCGATTGAGGGACTCACGAGAGACGACGGAACACGTCCGCTGCTCATTGCCGTAACACAGCTTACTTCAACCGATCAGGAGACAATGGAACGCGATCTGCTCATAAAGGAACCGATTGACAAGGTCGTAATGCACTATGCTCTCACGGCTAAGAACGCGGGACTCGACGGCGTTGTCTGCTCTCCGCTCGAAGCCGAAAAAGTACATTCAATATGCTCGAACGATTTTCTGACGGTAACTCCCGGCGTGCGTTTTGCGGATTCGGACAAGGGAGATCAGAAACGAGTTATGACTCCCGAACAGGCTAAGAAAATAGGTTCGGATTATATCGTAGTCGGCAGACCCATAACGCAGGCGGACGACCCCGTTTCTGCATACAGAAGATGCGTAAGAGAATTCGTAGGATAAAGGAGAAAATAAAATGAACGATATTAAGAAAACAATTGCAAAGGACCTTTTAAAAATTCAGGCGGTATTCTTCCGTCCCGACGAGCCGTTCACATGGGCGAGCGGAATAAAAAGTCCCGTTTACTGCGACAACAGACTTACGCTCTCTGCTCCCGAGGTTCGCTCGGACGTTGAGAACGGACTTGCCGAGCTTATAAAGGAAAACTACCCCGACGCGCAGATTCTCATGGGAACGTCAACTGCGGGAATCGCCCACGCGGCAATCACGGCTCATCTGCTCAAAATGCCGATGGGTTACGTCCGCTCGGGACATAAGGACCACGGCAGACAGAATCAGATAGAGGGCAAGCTTGAAAAGGGACAGAAAACCGTCGTTGTTGAGGACTTGATTTCAACGGGCGGAAGCGTTCTGGAGGTCGTTAACGTTTTAAGAGAAGCTGGCGCGGAGGTTCTCGGAATCGTCAGCATTTTTACATACGGAATGAAAAAAGGGCTCGAGCGTCTTGCTGACGCGAACGTTAAAAATATAAGCCTTACCGATTTCGACACCGTAGCAGAAACCGCCGCCGAAGAGGGATATATTAAACCCGACGACGTTAAAAGACTTATAGCTTTCAGAAACAATCCGTCGGATGAAAGCTGGATAGGAGCGGACAAATGAGCAGAAGCATTATAAATATTCTCGACCTTTCAACTAAAGAAATAGATTCGCTTATCGCCGTTGCCGACGACATAATGAAAAATCCCGAAAAATATAACGAGAGATGCCGTCATAAGATTTTAGCGACGCTGTTTTTTGAGCCGTCGACGAGAACACGTTTAAGCTTCGAATCCGCAATGCTGTCACTGGGCGGAAATACGCTCGGATTTTCGGAGGCTTCAAGCTCTTCTGCCTCTAAAGGCGAGAGCGTAGCCGATACAATTGAGGTTGTCAGCGGTTACTGCGACATAATCGCAATGAGACACCCCAAGGAGGGCGCGCCGATAGTAGCGGCGGCTCATTCGTCAGTTCCCGTTATCAACGCAGGCGACGGCGGGCATTATCACCCCACGCAGACGCTTGCTGACTTATTAACGATTCACCGTGAAAAGGGACGCTTCGACTCGCTGACAATCGGATTCTGCGGAGACCTTAAGTTCGGCAGAACGGTTCACTCGTTAATTGAGGCAATGTCGAGATATGAAAACGTTAAATTTGTGCTCATCTCTCCGGACGAGCTTAAGCTCCCGAGCTTCGTAAAGCAGACTTATATAAAGGATAAGAATATAGAATATGTGCAGAGTTACGACCTCGACAGCGTTATAGGCGATCTCGATATTCTGTATATGACGAGAGTTCAGAAGGAGCGATTCTTCAACGAGGAGGATTATTTACGTCTTAAAGACTGCTACATTCTCACTCCCGAAAAAATAAAAAAAGCAAAAAGCGACATGTGCGTTCTTCATCCTCTTCCCAGAGTCAATGAGATAGATACCGCAGTCGACTCCGATCCGCGCGCGTGTTACTTCAAGCAGACGCGTTACGGCAAGTTTATGAGAATGGCTCTCATTCTTAAGTTACTGGAGGAACAGTCATGAATATAGACAGCATAAAAAACGGATTTGTAATAGATCACATTCCGGCGGGCAAGGCAATGGAGATATACAAGCTTCTCTCGCTCGACAAGCTCTCATGCCCCGTTGCGATGATAATGAACGCGGTCAGCCGTCGTATGGGCAGAAAAGATATGATAAAAATTGACGCGGATATAAAAATTGATATGGATGCTATCGGATATGTTACACCCGGCGCAACGGTAAATGTGATAAAAAACAGCGAAAGAGTCGACAAAAGAACGCTTAGCCTGCCCGATACGCTGACGAACGTTATTTTCTGCAAAAATCCGCGCTGTATATCCTCGTGCGAGCAGCAGTTGCCCGCTGTATTCAAACTGACCGACCGCGAAAACAAGGTTTACCGCTGTTATTACTGCGATGCAAAGCATACGGATTATTAATTTTCAAAACGCAGTTATATATAAACAGAATTCAATTTTATATTGTATTTTTTATACCCTTTCCCCTTGACAACACGGCTTTCGTACTGTATAATGTCATACAGCGTGCCGGTGTGGCGGAATAGGCAGACGCAAGGGACTTAAAATCCCTCGGTGGCAACACCGTACCGGTTCAAGTC
>OJAW01001219.1_pt1 | contig 15575 bp, 15 predicted proteins | sample 1589151 | NCBI WGS metagenome assembly OJAW01 (sample SAMN03283290) | human gut metagenome | biome: human-associated habitat; material: feces | host: Homo sapiens | place: Peru | collected 2012 | reverse complement strand
TGGCAACTGTTTAAGATTTAAGGACTGCTGATAGTCTATCGTTTTACATACTGTGTCATTATTTTGTAGACCTATTTTGTTATCTATATAGCAAATGTTGTTGGCAGACGAGGTTAATTTCATATTTTTGTCATATAAGTAATTTACAATTAGACCTTTATTAGACTCTAAAAAACGAATTCCGTCTTGTTGGTTTAATTGACTATGCAATTTAATTTTTATTTTGTCATTTTTTATCTCTATTACTTTGCCGATTTCTAAGCCGATATGATTAGGGCTATTTGTGTTCATTAATTCTTTTGGTGTGCATTTGAATAAATGACCTGTTGTAAAGCCGCGGTTAAATAAAGTTTTTAATTTTTTATTTTCGGCGATAATATCTGTGTTCTCATAGTCATCTATTAGCTTACGATAGAACCTTGTAATGAAGCCAACGTATTCTGGGCTTTTCATGCGACCTTCGATTTTGAAACAATTGATATTACTTTGTAGGAGGTCTTTAAACTTTAGTGAGGTATTTAATTCCTTTGTACTTAATAGATATTTATTATTAATTAAAGTCTCATCTTTATGTTTTAGACCATATGGAAGGCGACAACTGCCAGCACACTCTCCTCTATTTCCAGAGCGATTACCAATTTGACTACTCATTAGACAACAGCCAGAATAACAAATGCATAGTGCACCATGTACAAATACTTCTGTTTCTATTGGGACAGATATAGAATTTATTTCTTCTAATGACATTTCTCGTGAGAAGACAACCCTTTTTACACCTAGTTCATAAAATAATTGAGCAGTTTCTTTGGAAGATGCATTTGCTTGAGTTGAAGCATGAACTTCCAAATTTGGGTAGATTTTTCTAACTAGACAAAGCATGCCAAAATCTTGAATCAAGACGGCATCTATGCCATTTTTGTGTAGAAACTCAATTTGAGTTAAGAAGTCTTCTACTTCATTATTTTTTACGAGAGTATTCATGGTTGCATATAGTTTCACACCGTAAAGGTGGCATAATTTGATGGCTTCTAGTACTTCAGAATTTGTGAAGTTACTAGCAAATTTTCTGGCTCCAAAATTTTTGCAACCTATATATATAGCATCTGCTCCGTTAAAAATGGCCTGTTTTAGGCACTCCATATTACCGGCTGGAGCAAGTAATTCATGTTTTATCATAGTTCCACCTCAATTTCTAGTAAATTATACCACATTTTAGAAATATATTATATTAAATTGATTATTTAGAAATATCTTTTTTTCATTTGCTTTTCTGTAGAACAAAAGACAAGTTAAAATTTGTCGCTTTGGTCGTCACCAACCAAAATTCCTACTTCATAGATAGAGTACCCTCTATTCTCCACAGGCTTAAATTCCGATAGTCGCTACCGTACTCACTTTATTTCTTTTCGTTATTTCTTTTTATTTAATTACTTTGATAATGTATTTTTAGTCCTTCAAACATAATATTTATACTTGCATTTATATCTCGATCGTTTTCACATCCACACTCTTCACATATCCAGTTTCTAATATTCAAATCATTAGTTTTACTTGTTGTATTGTCACAATGACTACATTTCTTACTACTTGGAAAATATGTATCTACTTGATAATAATATTTTCCTAATATACTACATTTCCATTTGAGCATTTGACATATATTATTGAAACCGGCATCTAAAATATTTTTGGCTAAATTGTGATTATGTGTCATTTCTTGTACCTTTAGTTTTTCACTAACTACTATATCATGTTCTTTTACAAGTTTATTTACAATATTAATTATATTATGTTTTCTACTATTTTTTATTTTACTATGAATTCTAACGATTCTTTTCTTCGTCTTATAATAGTTATTACTACACTTTATTTGTCTTGACAATTTTCTCTGTAGTCTTTTTAATCTCTTTTCTCTTTTTAATACTTCTTTTGGATTATTATACTTTTCTCCATCACTAGTCACAACTAAATCTTTTATACCCAAGTCAATTCCAACTATACTTTGTGGAATAACTTTACTAGATACAAACTCTTTTTCCTCAACTACAATGCTTACATAGTATTTATTAGTTGTTTCTTTTTCAATAGTAGCATTTATAATTCTTCCACTTATTTCTTTTAAATTTCTATAACCTCTTATATTAACTAATCCCAGTTTTGGTAATTTGACTTTTCTATTTACTAAGTCTAATTCTATATTACTATACTCTCTATTTTTATATGTACTTCTGATACATGTAGTTCTATAACTTTGTTTATTATATTTGCTCTTAAACCTAGGATAATTACTACATTTAGAAAAGTAATTCTTAAAAGCATCCTCTAAATTGAAAACTGCACATCTTAAACTGCAAGAATCTACCTCTTTTAGAAATGGATAGTCAACATACAATTCTTTTATTTCCGTACACATGTCAAAAGCCCTCATAAAACCATTTTTCATACATTTATCCAAAAAATGATTATAAATAAGTCTAACACATCCAAAAGTTTTACTTAACAATTGTTTTTGATAACTATTAGGATACAATCTAAACTTATAGGCCTTATACATGTAATACACCTCCATCATCTTGACTTACTATAATAATATACAAACAAACGTTTGTCAATACGTAATAGCATATTTTATTTTAATTACACATTCGAAGAGAAAATTCCTATAAATAAAAAATGCAATAATTGATTTCTGCGTAAAAAATATTGGGTTGTTATAGAAAGACTTTTATGTAGTAATAACTTTATAAAAATAGGTATAAAAGTACAACCTCTTCTGATATATAATAAAACTTAATCTTTATCATATATTTAATTATGAATGATAACGGAGAAAAAATTAAGGAATTAACCTTTGAAAACTACATTTGGCTTTTATATATTGGTATAGCGATTGTTAATATATATGGAGATGAACTGATAAAAAAGTCAATTGTTAATAAGGACAGTTCCGCCAATAGAGAGGCCATGAAAATATTTAAGGGTATTTTAATTATTAATATAGGTATTTATTTTTATTTTTTATGGAGGAATTATCGAGACTTTAAAAAGTATAAAAATGATGAAAAGTACTTAGTTAGATTAATAGGGAGTGTATTAGTCTTGGCTGGAACATTTTGCTTTTTTTATTTTCAGGAAAATCTTACTGTTGAAAGTGAATCTATATCAAATATTTGATTTTAAATCGTTTAATTCTTTTTCAATGGCATTTACCATTTTTTGAAGCATTTCTATTTCGGATGATGTGTTTTTTGGGGAGGTGGATGATGATTCGCGTTCCTGTTGAACTTGTTTGTAAAAGGCATTGGTACAAAGAACCTGGGCTGTTAACATTAACCAGTTTCCTAGGGCGTTTTGTTCATTGGCGGTTAAATCATCTATTAATAGATAACCTACTATTATGGCACTTGCTGTAAAAGTTTTTGGTGAAACATTGGGTATTAAATTCATTTTACCACCTACAAAATTATATTATTATTAGTATTAGAATATATTTTAATATGGAAAATAAAAATGAAATACTACGAGAAATTGAAATTGAAAACTATGTTTGGATAGTATATTTGGGACTTATAATTGCTTCTTTTTGGTCAAATAATGAAGAGAAAAAATATATTTTGTTTGGCGATGAAAAAGCAAAAAATAATTACCGTGTATCCTTGATTTTTATTTTTTCTGTTGCCCTTATTATTTATTACTACTTTTTTTCTTCTAGTTATGATTCATATAAAAACTTAGCAATATATGACACTGATAGTAAGAAGTTTTTTACAATTATTAATCTAATAGGTTCAACTTTGGTTTTAATTGCAGGGATTATTTTTTTATTTATTGCGATTTGTGATGAAGAGTTGGAAACAGAAATATCATTCTAAAAGAAAAAGTCCGTGAGGACTTATTCATAATTATTGGCTTGTACTTCCATAAAACTTTGTGGATGAGCACAGACTGGGCAAGTTGCTAAAGCCTCTGTGCCTTCATAGACATAACCACAATTTCTACATACCCAAATTTTATTTCCATCTTTTTTGAATACTCTGTCATCTTCAATATTCTTTAGTAATTTTAAATACCTTTTTTCATGTTCTTTTTCAATTTCACCAACTTTTTCAAATAAGAATGCTAATCGTGTGAAGCCTTCTTCTTTAGCAGTTTGGGCAAATTCTTTATACATCTCTGTCCATTCGTAATTTTCGCCGTTTGCAGCATCTTTTAAATTCTCTTCTGTTGTGGGAATAGAACCGCCATGTAGTTCTTTAAACCATAACTTGGCATGTTCCTTTTCATTATTAGCTGTTTCTTCAAAAATTGCCGCAAGTTGTTCATAGCCTTCTTTCTTTGCTTTACTTGCATAGTATGTATATTTGTTTCTTGCTTGACTCTCTCCAGCAAATGCTGTCATTAAGTTTTTTTCTGTTTTGCTTCCTTTTAGTTCCATAGTTTTACCTCACTTTTTTCAATTATTTTGATAATAATTTTTTGCAATTCTTACATAATCCCTCAAGGGTTATATTGACTTTATCGATAGAAATTTCGTTATCATGCGATACTTTCTGAATAAGTTCAGTCTCAGCAAAATCAAAGATGTCGTAGATTTTGTTGCAGTTTTTACAGAGCAAATGAATATGTTTGACAGGATTACCGTCATAGTGAAAATTGCCATTTAAGTCGGCGATTTTTTCTATTTGATTATTTTGTGATAATTCATTTACATTTCTATATACTGTTGCCTGCCCTATTTTAGGATATTCTTTAGATACTTTTTCATAAATTTCGCTAATCGTAGGATGTGTTTTGTCGGTTCGAAGCGTATCCAATATTATTTGTTTTTGTTTTGTATTTCTTCTTTTCATAAAATTTCCTTATTGATAATTATTATCAATTGTAATTATATCATTATAAAATTATTTGTCAATTATAAGTTTAAGTTAAATAAATAATTTTTTAAGATGTAGATGATTGGAGTGGTAACATTAACTACTACTGCTGGTTACATAAAAGATATTTTCTAATGATGTAGGCACTATTTAGTTTTTGTAACATAAATTACTATAGGTGAAAGGTATGAAAAATAAACATCCATTCTTTTGTAACTGTTATTCTTGCAAGCAAAAAAGAAAAAGTAATATCCTGTATTTAGTGGGAGTTGTTGTTGTTTTTATAGTACTTTTTTATCAGATGTTACTTTTACTTTTTATTACAACAAGACTTAATGTTGTTATTTTACTTTTTGAGTTTTTGTTACTCTGTTTCCTGATATTCTTTGTTTTCTTTTGATACTAGACTACTTCCTTTTTCAATATAAGTGATCAAATCATTTACTAAAATTGTGTTATCATAATGATTATCTGAAAACGTTATTTTCCAAGGCTTAGCTAGTAATGCAAAAAATAGTAATTCTTCATCAATTGTGTACTTGTACTTTTTTTGGTAGAGAAAGTACAAACTTTCAAGTTCTATTTCTTGATACTCATTTTTAAAAAGAGTTAATAAATCATATACTGGTATGCCTCTTTTAGACCTGCTCCAATTAATTAAATAATTATTATCTTTGCAAAACAGAAAATGATCTAGGGATAGATTATTGTGAAGTAATACCTGACGTTCTTTCGTTTGTTTTATTTTTTCAGCATACCATTTTTCGAGAGTTGCTTTAGAGTAATTAATGGCGTTATATATATTGGTAATATTTCTAATTAACAGGTATTCTTCTGGAGCCATGAAAACTCTATTTTCAATATAGTCTTGAAGATCGTGATAGTAGTAATTTAGATAATCCAGTTCCTGAAGATTGGTCTCATAAATTTCTTTAATAGTGTCAAGATTAATTGGCTCGTAAATTGTTGTCTTAGTGTGAAGAAGACTTAAAATATAGATTAAATTTAGAGCCTTGTCTTCTTTTGAAATTGTATCTTCTTGAATGTAGGGATACATTTCATATGGTTCTTTAGAGGAATTTATAGGGAAAATATAGTTCTCGAAATTTCTATTTTCTAAATAAGTATAGATTTTGTCAGTGTTATTAGTTTTTACTTTTAAGGTGTAGGTGCCTTTATCTGTTTCTACTACTTTTAATTTTTTTTGATATTTTATATTTTTGAGAGTTAAATCATATTTACTTAGAATTTTTTCAACATTAGTCATTTGTGGTGTTTGGAATTATAATTTTACTTCCTATGGTTAAATTTGATAGATCATTGTAGTTTTCTAATTCTTCCTTGGTAACGTGATATTTTTCTATTAATGACTGAATTGTTTCTTCTTGACGAAGTATATATATTGAGTACGTAGAAAAAGTCTCTTCACTACTATCTAGGGATGAGAATAAGGATCCAACATTTTTAGATACTTCTTCCTTTTCAGTTATGATAGAAGTCTCTGGGGCTGTTTCAGTAGTTGAGGACTGAGTGTTTTTTTCAATTGCTTGATTAATCATTGTTGGGACTTCTTCTTCAATAGTTAAGTTAGCATCACATTCTCTTGTTTCTTTTAAATTAGACATGTCATCACTTTCCTTTACTGGAGTTTCTTCTTTTAAGACCGGCTCTATAGTTGGTTGTTCTAGTTGTTCTTCTTCCTTGACATCAATCACCTCAACACCTTCAATTTTTAATTCGATATTGCAAATCATCGTATCATCATTTTCGATTTCGTAATAAAAATCGGAAATAGATATTTTGGCGGTTTTTAGGTCTAGTTTTTCTGATAAGGCTATTTCTACTGGAATTGAATAGTCAAATTTTTCTTCTAGTCTGGATGCTTCTGTTAATTTATAACTTCCGGTTACTTTAAATTCACCAGTGATATTACTTTCATCTATAAATTTTAAGTTATGATCTAGAGAGATTGCTGTTACTTCACCAATCATTGAAGGAAATTCCAAATTTTTCTTTAAAGATATTGTTTTTTTCATATTAACCTCCTAAATCATACTATGAAAAAAGAAGAACTAATATTCTTCTTTTAAAGTGGACTATTTAAAAAGTTCCTTATATATTTCTATGTAGTTACTTACAAAATTAAAGGTAATATCTTTCTTTATGTCTTCTGGTATTTTCTCTAAGTCTTTTTCATTTTCTACTGGGAGAAAAACAGCTTTTATACCTGCTCTATGAGCACCGATTATTTTTTCTTTTAAGCCACCGATTGCTAGAACACGTCCACGTAACGTTATTTCACCAGTCATGGAAATATTGTAGTTTACAGACTGCTTTTTAAAAATACTGATTAGGGCACTGGTTATGGCTATGCCGGCTGAAGGTCCGTCTTTGGAAACGGCTCCTTCGGGAAAATGAATATGAATATTATTTTCTTCTAAAAGTTTGTAATCAATATTAAATTCTTCAGTATTGGCCTTTATATAACTTAAGGCTATTTGACAAGACTCTTGCATTACCTCGCCTAGGGAACCAGTTAGGATTAGGTCTCCTTTTCCTTTAAAAATGTTGGCTTCTATCGGTAAAATATCGCCACCGAAAACGGTATAAGCCATGCCATTAACTACTCCAATTTCATTTTTAGTACTATTTTCTGTATAAAAATATTTTTTCTTTCCTAAATAATTTTCTAGATTATCAGGAGTAATTTTGTAGAAAACTGTATTTTTTTCAAGTAGTATTTCCTTAACTATTTTTCTAAATAAAGTAGCAATAATTCTTTCTAGTTCACGAACTCCGGCCTCTTTGGTATAGTTTCTAATCATTATCATTATGGCTTCATCGGTTAGTTGTAGTTGTAAGGGAGTTAGACCATGTTCTTCTAATTCTTTAGGAATTAAATGTCTTTTCGCAATGTCTAGTTTTTCATATTCGGTATAACTAGATAGATTTATTATTTCTAGACGATCACGTAACTCATAGGGAATTTGTTCGATGTAGTTAGCGGTTGCGATAAAGAAGACTTTTGATAAATCGAATTCCTCTTCAATATAATGATCGGAGAACTTTTTATTTTGTTCTGGGTCTAGTACCTCTAATAGGCTGCTGGCTGGATCACCTTTGATATCTTTGGTCATTTTGTCTATTTCATCGATTATAAAGACTGGATTGGAAGTTCCTGCTCTTCTTATACCCTGAATTATACGTCCGGGATTGGCACCAATATAGGTTCTTCTATGGCCAATAATTTCGGCCTCGTCATTTATACCACCGACACTTATTTTGGCAACTTTGCGATTTAGACTATTGGCAATACTTATAGCAAGAGAAGTTTTGCCTACACCAGGAGGCCCAACCAAGCAAATGATAGGACTTCTTAGATTATTTGTATTTTGTTTTACGGCTAAGTATTCAAGGATTCTGGTTTTTACTTCATCTAAGGCATAATGAGAACTATCAAGAATTGCTTTCACTTTAGTTAAATCTTCATTATCTTTAGTGCTATTGTTCCAAGGTAGATTTAGCAGCCAATCAAGGTAATCTCTTATCATACCAAGTTCTGGAGAATTACTGTTTATGGCTTCATAACGAGCAAGTTCGCGATTTATTTTTTCTTTTACTTTGGCATTACATTTTAATTTGGCAACTTTTTTCTTTAGACGGACTACTTCATCGTCTTTACTATTGGTCTCACCTAATTCTTTTTGCATAATTTTAATTTTTTCACGTAAAAAATACTCTTTTTGAGTTTCACTTAATTCTTTTTCTACTTCGGCTTCAATTTTTTGCTCTAATTTAACAAGTTGCAAATCCTCGTTAATGTCCTCTATTAATAATTTGCATCTGTCTAAAGGACTAACTGTTGTTATATATTTCTTTTTCTTTTTATAATCAATATTTAGAAAACTGGCTATTAAATCACAAAGTTCATCAAGGCCAGAAACATTATTTATTTGGCTCATGATAGCATTACCAATGTATGGTACTTTGTCAATGTAATGTTCCAAGTGTTTTATTAGAATGCTAGCATAATTATCTTCATCCTTATAATTTACTATAGGTAAGTCGTTGTAATCTGCTTCATAGTTTTTACTGTCAAAGACGTAGTTAGTTATTTCTACTCTTTTTAGTCCTTCTAAAACAACACGAGTTTTGCCATTTGGAACATTTAGTTTTAGTTTTATTCTGCCAAGAACTCCATAATTAGGAAGAGACATAATATCTATATTTTTATCATCGATTGGATTTACGATTAAGATAAGTTCGTCATCACAATCGAATGTTTCGCTCATTTGTTTATCGAAATTTTTGTCATATTCTATTCTTACTTCATTATTTGGAAAGATGACCATATCATTAATAATTAAAACTCTTAACTTTTCCTTGTCCAAGGGATATTCACCTCCAAATTTTTAATACTGCTTTTTATTATATATTAAATTTTAAATTTTTCAAAGGAATTTAGAATTATTTTGTGATTTTTTAGAGAAATAAATTTGTGAATTTCTAAAAAGTGAAATTCTACTTTACTAAATAGATTTTGAAAAGTTATTTTTTAGTTCATTTTTTATTTTTTTACAAAAGATAGAACATTTATTACTGTAACTAAACGACTTTTTATATGACTATATGGCACTATCTCGGCATGTACTTTATTTTTATTTTGGATATGGCAGTGTTGACATAATCTTTATAAAAGAAAAAAGCGATTAAACTCACTTAATCACTTCTTACTTATTTAATTCTTTTAGTAAATCTAGAGTTTTACGCATTTCTAAGTCGTATTGAATCATGTCAAGACTACCAAATTGAGCTAAGAACGCTTCTTTTTCCATTTGATATTTCTTTGCTAATTCTTCAGCCTCTTTGTCTGCTTCTTCCTCAGTTACTTCAATTTTTTCTAGATTCATAATTTCTTCTAACATTAGACGATATAATACGTTTGCATAGGCTTCTTTTTCAAATTGACTCTTTAAATCTTCCTCAGTTGTATTAGTAAGCTTGTAGTATAAATCAAGTGAAATACCTTGCATTTTCATTTGTTCTTCAAATCTATGTAGTAATCTGTCAGTTTCTTCATCAACCATCTCTTGAGGAATGTCTACTTCAACATTTTTAGATACTTCTTCAAGAATCTTGTCAATGTAATTATTCTCAGCATCTACTTCTTTTTGAGCAGCGATAGATTTTTTAATTTCTTCTTTTAGAGTCTCTTCAGAAGTAACACCTTCCATACCTAAATCTTCAAAGAATTCTTCATCTAATTCTCTTTTTTCTTTAGTTTTGATTTCGTTTACTTTTACTTTGAATACTACTTTTTGGCCGGCTAAGTCTTTAGCACCATAATCTTCTGGGAAAGTTAATTCAATGTCTTTTTCTTCACCAGTTTTCATACCAGCAACTTGTTCTTCAAAGCCAGGAATGAATGTATGTGAACCAATTTCTAGTGAATAGTTCTCACCTTTTCCACCATCAAAAGCAACGCCATTTTTAAATCCTTCAAAGTCAATTACAGCGATGTCGCCAGTTTCAACTTTTCCGTCTTCTTTAGTTACTAGTTCTGTATATCTTTCTAGTAAATGGCCAAGTTCATGTTCAATTTCTTCATTAGTTACTTCACCTTTTTCAGGTTTAATATTTAAGCCTTTATATTTTTTTACTTTAACTTCTGGTTTAGTAATGATTTTAAATTCGAATTCAATACCATTATCATCTATACCTTTTAAAATAACACTAGGTTGTACAACTGGCACTAATTTTGATTCTTCCATTGCTTTTAGATATGCTTCTTGTAATAGTAAATCTGCAGCTTCTTTAAATAATAATTCCTTACCAAAATGTTTTTCATAAATATCTCTTGGTACTTTTCCTGTACGGAAGCCATCAACTTTAACAGTTTTTTGTACTTTTGCAAAAGACTTATCCACAGCCTTTTTCCATTGTTCTCCTTCTATTTTTACAGGTACAGTATGTACATTTTTCTTAATTTCTTTTTCTTTTGTTTCTTTTGTTTTTGCTTCTTTTGCCATATATATCCCTCCAACTTCTAATATTATATCTTATATTTATTTTTTAGACAACTATTTTTACTAGGATTTGTAATTATAGTGGTCTTTTATTAGAGTGTTGATAGGATTAAGCGATTAATGTAGTTAGACTGTTTTAACAAGATAGTGAAATTTGGTATGCTAGTGTGGTTGGCATAGTTATGGTATTAGATTGTTGCTCATTAATGTGTGTTAGGTTGTTGTGTGTTAGTGTAAAGAGTTTGACTTTGACATGTTTATGTGGTAGAATTTTCTTAGTTGTTAAAACTGTGAGTTAGATTAGTAGATATTTTAGATGTTTTTAGAGAGCAGTTGGTTGGTGGAAAATTGTAACTATAAAATATCGAATGGACTAACGAGTGTCTTTTGGAAATAATAGTATAAAAGACCGGGTATTCTTCCCGTTATAAGTAGAACGTATATGTTGGTATATGAACTATGTTAGGTGGCACAAGACTCTTGTCCTATATTAGGATTTAGAGTCTTTTTATTTTAGGAGTTGATTAGATGTTTAAGTATGTGAAACGATGGTGCTTTTTTGAATAAAATTAAAAAGACAAATAATTAGATAAAAATAAGAAATGAGGTATATATTATGAAAACTATTTTAACTGGGCTTAGACCTACTGGTAATTTACATTTAGGGCACTACTTTGGGGCAGGACAAAATTATGTTAAATTACAAAATGATTATGACTTTTATTTGGAAATTGCGGATGTACAGGCACTAACTGATAACTTTAATAATCCAGAAAAAGTTAGAAAGAATGTTTATGAAATTACAAAAGATTTATTAGCAATTGGAATGGAACCAGATAAAGCACATATATTTATTCAGTCCATGATACCAGAAATTGCGGAACTTACTGTTTACTACTCTAATCTAGTTACGGTAGCAAGACTCGAAAGAAATCCGACTGTTAAAACAGAAATTGCGCAGAAGAAGGAACTATTTGGTAATGATGGAGAATCTATTACTTATGGCTTTTTAGGATATCCTGTTTCACAGGCTGCTGATATTACTGCATTTGATGGAGAAAAAGTTCCAGTTGGTGATGATCAAGCACCTTTGATTGAACAATGTCGTGAAATAGTACGTAAATTTAATTCTATTTATGGTGAAACTCTAAAAGAGCCAGAAATTGTGTTAAGTAATACTACTCGTGTTAAAGGACTTGATGGAAATGATAAGATGGGTAAAAGTTTAGGTAATGCTATTTACTTGGTTGATGATGAAGAGACTATTTCAAAGAAAGTTATGAGTGCCGTTACAGATCCTAATAAAATAAAGAAAGATGATCCGGCTAACCCTGATGTATGTATGGTTTACTACTATCATAAATTAGTTAATAGTGAAGATAATGTTAAAAATATTTGTAAAGAATGTAAGGCTGGTTCTAGAGGATGTGTACAATGTAAAAGAGAACTTGTAGCGGCAATGAATGAGTTCTTAAAACCTATAAAAGAAAAAAGAAAGTATTATGATGATAATCCAGAACTAGTTGAAAAAATTCTACAAGATGGAACAAAGGCTGCTAAGAAAAAAGCCGAAGAACAAATGAAAAAAGTTAGAAAAGCAATGAAAATTGACTATTAAAAAAGAGGTCTTCAAATTGAGAAGGCCTTTTGTGTATGTAAAAATCTGTTTAAACGGTACTATCTATGATTAGATGCAAGTATATAATTGAAGTGTAATATAAAAGTGAACGCAAAAAGAAGGTGTTTGCTTTTTATTGCCTATTTATAATAATATGATAACTACTTTTTCATGTATGTTAATCTAATGATTTCAAATAAATCATTAAACTTTGCACTATAATTATCTTTTATGGCTGTAGTTAGTTTGTGCATTCTTTCTTCAAAAGAGAGTTTGTCTTTTGGATAAATCTCTTCATATAGATAATTAAACTTGTCATTGTCTTTTTTATTATTCATATATTCTAAGTCTTTTAGTAAATAATTTCTTTTGAATAATTCATCTCTTGTTAAAAATAAATTGTTCTGATATTTTTCTATTACTTCATACTCTACTCTTTCTTCATCTAAGAGAGTTGTTTCGTCAATGATGTCTTCTTCTTCATCTAGTAATAGAGTACTTTTTCCGATTGATATACCTTTGCCATTAAATTCTATGGCAATGACTTTGTTTAGGTCACAAAAAAGACAGCCATATTTTATATCCTTTTTATTTTTGTAGGAAATGGTATTTCCCTTTAGATAGTCTAGAAAACTCTGAGTTACTCTTACTTTTGAAGTTAGAAAGTCGGACATTTCTTCTTTAGATATTCTTACTAAAGGTATCTTTTTTATGCGTTCAAAAATATCATCATCTGCCCATTCATAAAATTCAAAATAGTTTTCGGGATCATTAAAATTTAGTAATATGTCGTATATGTAATTCATTTTTTCTTTCCTTTCCAAGTATAGATAACTATTATTTGTGTTATTAAACCAATTATATATAACCAACATTCTGGCTGAGTAAATATATAATAGAAATATTCTTTTATAGTATAACCAAATGTAAAGAGATTAATGTATATAATTATATAAGTTAATCCTATTACCATAAAAATGGTGGCGATAAGCATTATCAGTATTCTTGTTATCATATTAAAATCTATGATTGGAGTACTAGTTTTAAAACTGAAAAAAAGCACTAATAAAGTGCTTTAGTTATAAAAGATAGAATTAATAATACTGGTATTATATTTTTCACAATATGTAGAGTCAGCATTTTTTTCTGCTTTAAATTCATATATGTATACTCTATTATTTCTTGATGTTAGATAGATATTTACTTTACCATTATCCTGATAAGATAGATAATACCAAGTTATACTATTGATTTGAAGTTCTTTAGGTTTTGAAACTTGATAGTATTTAGACATTTGAATTGCTAAATCTTTGGAGTCTTTGTAACCTTTTAAGACGTTAAATTTATAGTTACAAGTATTTTCAGTAATAAAAGCATTGTTCTTTAGAGTACCTTCTATACTACTTTTTGACGATGCAGAGACTATATCTTCTGGCATCAGTATTTGATAGTACTCATTTATATTCATGTTTTCGGCATATTGAAGGGTTCCATTAAACTTAGGATTTTTTCTGATGATTGTAAATATATTAAAATTAGATAATGGCCCAGTTGTGATATCTGCAAGGCCTATTATAATTATAACGATTAGAGATATAAGCATATTCATAATGAAAGCAATAACAGCTGATGATTGTTTAGGATCACCATATTCTAAAACCTTTTCTCTTAGTTCATTATACGACAAAGTGGGATTTTTATCTTCAAGGCTTTTGATTTTATTTGCGGCAAAATTTAGATATATTTTATTAAAAGTAAAAGCAAGAACAAAATTAAAAATAAATGATAAAAGGGGATGAGCAAAGACAAATAGTAAAGTTCTTCCAATAAGAAGTACTAGTGCTAGAAAGTTCATACGGCGATAAAATAAATAATATTCAGCAAATACTAGGGCGGCTAGATTTATTTTTTGAGTACAGAATTTTTCATAGTTGAAGCCAACAAAGGCCATTAATAAGTTTTTTCTTTGAAAATCATTTAAGTAAGTTCTAGTTGGTTGCTGTGCAATATTTTTTTCTGGGATATTAGTATTTTGGGTTTGAAACACTTGGTTTTGTTCCGGTGGATAATTTTCATCAAGAGGAACAATATTAATACTATTTTTAAAGCCGGCATTTTCATTATAATCTTCTTGAATCATATCAAAAGGATTAGTTACCGATGAGTGGCTTTGATTGTTATTATTAAAGGGAGTTTGATTATTATTTTGATTATTATTCATATTATTTCTCCTTTCTTTTGATGAGGATTGTAATAAAAAGACAAGGTGCTAATTAAAGTTATTAAATAATTGTAATAGTGATAGAACCATGTCCATATATTTGGTATTTATTCTAGATGGTTACCAGTATAGTCTAGAGTAGCAACTTCTACTTTATTTATTGTTTCAAACTTTTTAGTTATTTTATCTGTTGTTATAGAGACATTTTCAACGTCTTTGTTTACAGTTTGAATACTTCTTGCTAGTTTGTCCCAACGTTCTTTATAGCGAGCAAATTCTAAACCTAGTTTATTAAGTTCTTCATGGATTATAGAAGTATATTTATCACGTTCAATATTTTTTATTATCATTTCTACTACAGTTAAAGTTGAGATTAGAGTTGTTGGAGAAGTTATCCAGACTTTCTTTTTATAGGCATAATCAATGATGTCTTGGTGATAAGCATTTACTTCAGCAAAGATGGCTTCGGCAGGTAGAAAAAGAATGGCTTGATTGGCCGTTTCTCCTGGTATTATGTATTTACTACTTATGGCATCGATGTGCTTTTTCATGTCCTGTTTAAATAATTTTTCATAATTTTCTCTTAAATCTGGTGTTAGTTTTTTATCTACCATTAATTGATAATGTTCTAGTGGAAATTTGGAATCTATAGCGATTGTGCCAAGAGGTTCTGGGGCGAAAACAACGGAGTCGGCTATTACTCCAGTACTTAGAGTGTATTGTAGACGAAAAATATTGTCGTTTCTTTCGCCAAAAACACTGGTCAAGATATGTTTTAAATGGATATATAATTTTTAGTGTGTGTAGAGTGTTTGACTCTATATGCACTTTTTTTC
>OJAW01001217.1_pt1 | contig 15580 bp, 15 predicted proteins | sample 1589151 | NCBI WGS metagenome assembly OJAW01 (sample SAMN03283290) | human gut metagenome | biome: human-associated habitat; material: feces | host: Homo sapiens | place: Peru | collected 2012 | reverse complement strand
CTTTGTGGCAACAAAATGGCAACATTATTTGAATTATCATAAGAATAAGCAAAGAGCTATCAGATTTTTTGAAAGTCTGATAGCTCTTTTTGTTTTATTCTTCGACTGGTTTGATGAAAACACGATTGTCTAGCTTAGGTGAACTAAATTTTGAGTTTTTAACTTTATACGCTCTGGTTAATGCTTTAACTGAACCATTTCTAACGTACGATAGTTTCCGGGTATTCGATCCACGAGCTTTTACAACAACCTTATCCCCAATTACAGATACTTCACCAACTCCGAGAACCTTTTCTTTTTGTCCAATTATTTTGCCGGTTGTTCCAACAATAGATTTGTTTGTAGGCTTATAGATTAGTACCTTTTGTCCTTGCATTAAATCTTTTTTTCCAGATAATTCAACTTCAATAACACCTGGCGCAATTCTCCTGCCAGAAATAGACGTTTTTGCTTTAGCCATTATTTTTGCCTCCCTCCATTTGTTTCGCAATTTCAGGTATTTTTGAAATATAAACATTGGGCAGTATGTACATATCGTGAAGAACTTTTTGGTTATTCGTTTTAGACTGTTCAAATATGCTTTGCATAGTTGATTCAATTTGATAAATCTCGACCTCCACATATTCGTTAGTTGACGAATTAGTAACTACACCATAACCTACAATTTTACTCATCGGCTTACTATAGTAAACGCTTACCAAAGTTCCTATACGCAAATTGTCAGTATATTCTGTGTAATAGCAATGTTTTCCTTCACTATTATCGTATGCGGTAATTAAAAACCTCGTTCCATTTTTTGAGATCTGCCCATAGTTTATTGTGGCTTTTATAGCAATAACTATTAGTTCTCTATCGCTATACCGATTGGAATGGCGAACGAAAGCAATCACAAAAACGAGGATTCAAAACAAAACGTGAGGCTCAGGCGTGGGAAAGAGAACAACTTAATAAGCTTGGCGGAGATTTGGATATGAATTTCAAGAGTTTTGTTGAACATTACTCCGAAGATATGCAGACTCGACTTAAAGAAAACACCTGGGAAACCAAGAAACATATTATTGATAAAAAGCTTATTCCATATTTCGGTAAGCTGAAAATGTGCAACATAACCGCACAACAAATAATTACTTGGCAAAATGAGCTTATCAATCATAAGGACGATAACGGCAAACCGTATTCTCCCGTATATTTGAAAACAATACACAATCAGCTGTCTGCGATATTCAACCATGCTGTCAGGTACTACAACCTGAAAGAAAACCCTTGTCAAAAGGCGGGCAGTATGGGTAAAAAGAAAAATCGTGAAATGCTTTTCTGGACTAAAGAGGAATATTTGAAGTTTGCTGATGCAATGATGGATAAGCCGATGTCATACTATGCGTTTGAAATGCTCTATTGGACGGGTATTCGTGAGGGCGAGTTGTTGGCATTAACGCCTGCGGATTTCGATTTTGAAAAGCAGACTGTCACAATCAACAAGTCATTTCAGCACTTGAATGGCAGAGATATTATAACTTCGCCGAAAACAGAAAAGAGCAACAGGACAATCAAACTGCCGAACTTTCTTTGTGATGAAATGCAGGATTATCTGAAAATGCTTTACGATGTGGGGTTGGAGGACAGAGTGTTTCCAATTACAAAAAGCTATCTGCACAGAGAAATGGACAGAGGCGCAAAAGAAGCAGGCGTAAAAAGAATCCGTATTCACGATATCCGCCACAGCCACGTTAGTTTGCTGATTGATATGGGATTCTCTGCGACGGCTATTGCAGACCGTGTTGGACATGAAAGCATTGATATAACTTACAACTATGCACATTTGTTCCCATCAAAGCAGGCTGAAATGGCGGATAAGTTAGATATGGAAAGGGGCGAGTAAAATGTCACTTAAAAATAGAGATGAGCATAACCGCTGGAGAAACAAAACCGTAGCGTTTCGTGTATCGCCGGAGGAGGACAAACAAATTGAAACTTATGTACGGCTTTCAGGACTAACTAAGCAGGATTATATAACAAGGCGACTCACGCACAGGGATATAGTTGTGCAAGGCAATCCGAGAGTATTCAAGGCTTTGCGAAACCAGCTTGCCGATGTGCTGTCGGAATTACAGCGAATAGAAGCCGGCGGGGAGGTAAATGATGAGTTGCTTGATGTAATAGAAATGATTGCCGATATTCTCGGCGGATTGAAAGGAGAGGATAACAATGGAGAATAAAAAAGAAATGACCGCCCCGAATGTATCTGTTGGCGCAGATACGGAGCAGTCAATCCAAAAATGTACTGACATTAGTATAAACGATAACGATGAAAATATCAAGGATTTGGACGAAAGTTTTCGTGAAATGCAAAGAGAAATGCTGAGGCAAATGGATCCGTCATATTTGAAAACTGTTTCAATGTCGGCTCTGTATGATACCGATTTCGAAACACAAACCGCACTTATAGACGGTCTGCTTTATCAGGGAACTTACTTGTTCGTGGGTTCTCCGAAAGTAGGAAAGAGTTTTATGATGGCACAGCTCGCTTACCATATCAGCACTGGAACTCCGCTTTGGAATTACAGAGTCCGCAATGCAACAGTTCTTTATTTTGCCCTTGAAGATGATTACCCTCGCTTACAGCGCAGGCTCTATCATATGTTCGGCGCTGACGGAACGGACAACTTGTATTTTGCAACAGAAAGCAAAACCGTAAACGGAGGTTTGGAAGACCAAATAAGAGGTTTTATTCAGGAACACCCTGACACCGGACTGATTATCATAGATACGCTAAAGCGTGTTCGAGAGACAGGTGGTGCGGATTACAGCTACGGCAGTGATTACGATGTAGTCGCAAAGCTGAAAGCGCTTGCCGACAGCTACAAGGTAACAATGCTTATCGTCCATCACACACGCAAACAGCAGGCTGATGATAAATTTGATACAATCTCCGGCACAAACGGATTGCTCGGTGCGGCAGACGGCGCCTTTGTTCTCAGCAAAGAGAAACGAACAACCAATGCCGCAACGCTTGACATCACCGGCAGAGATCAGCAGGATCAGCGAATACACCTTGTTCGCAATCCGCAAAAACTTATATGGGAATTTGAAAAAAGTGAAACAGAAGTTTGGACAGAGCCGCCTGACCCGCTGCTTGAAAAGGTATCGACTGTTCTTTCTTCGGACAGTAGCCGATGGGACGGGACGGCTTCTGAATTGAGCAAACTTATTGGATTGGATATTAAGCCTAATGTTCTGTCGCTAAGACTTAGTATCAACGCCGGGCGGTTGCTTAAAGATTACGACATTCATTACAAAGCGAGTCGCACGCACAGCGGACGAAAAATATCCCTTTGGAAAGAAAGCGTGTCAATGCGTGACGACCGTGACAAACTCTCCAAGAACGGTGATGTGGTCTAAAACATTGTCACCATCGTCACGGTTTGTCACAGCAAAAGTTTAGCGGAGTGTGCAGAGAGTGCCTTTTCAAAGGCGGCTCTTTGCCCTTCGGAGAACGCAAAACCTGCTTGCAGGTTGCATTTTTGATGGGCTCGCCTGTCAAAAGTGCTTTTGCGTTACTCTTGACAAGAGTAACAGAACTGAGAACGGTCAATTTTTAGAGATTGGAGGTATATAAAATGCAAAGAACGATAAGTGCAATGGTGGGTAAAGGCTCGGTCAATCATAACAGCCGCAAATTCAAGGCAGAAAATGTTGACGGTGAGCGTAGTCATCTTAACATTGATTACTGTAACGAGCCGATAAAGAAAATCTATCACGAATTGTTTGATGAAGCACTAAAAAGATACAACGAAAAACAGACAAGAGCCGACCGCAGAATAGAAAACTACTATGAGAAAATCAGAAATTCAAAGCAAGAAAAGCCGTTTCACGAACTGATTTTGCAGATTGGCGATAAGGAAAATATGAACGCCGAAAGCGAAAACGGAATACTTGCAAGAGAGGTCTTGGACGAATATTATCGTGGGTTTCAGGAAAGAAATCCTCAGTTAAAAGTGTTCTCGGCTCATCTTCATATGGACGAAGCAACGCCCCATTTGCACATAGATTTTGTTCCGTTCACTACCGGAAGCAAGCGTGGACTTGATATAAGAGTATCACTCAAGCAGGCGTTTGCCGCACAAGGATTTAAGGGCGGAACCCGTGGAGATACCGAGTGGAATCAATGGGTAAGCGCAGAAAAATCCGCCTTAGCGTTTGTTATGGAACGCCACGGAATTGAGTGGGAACACAAGGGTACTCACGAAAAACACTTGTCTGTTTTGGATTACAAAAAACAGGAGCGAGAAAAGGAAATTGCTGTATTGGACAACCAACTTGCCGAAAAAAAAGACGAGTTTCGTGTTATGGCTGACCGCATTGAGAACTTCGATAACGGAGAAAAATCTTTGCAGAAACTTGATGAAAGCATAATGAATGAGCCTGAATATCAGTTACCTGAACCGCCTGCAATGATGTTGGCGAGAACTTATAAAGCAAAGTTTGTTGAGCCGCTCATATCTCGATTTAAGTCTTTAATCAGCACCTTATTTGCACGATATTTCAAAGCATTGGACAGTTACCACAGATTGAACATCACAAACGGTAACCTGTATCGTGCTAATGAAAGACTTGAAAAAATCAATGATAAACTTACTGAAGAGAATACAAGGCTGAGAGCAGAAAACAAAGACTATTCATTGCTCCGCAAGGTATTCGGGCACAAACAAATTGACGATTTACTTGAACAGGCAAGAAATATTAAAGGTCGCAAGCGTGACGATCCACGCTCAAGATAAATAATTTTTTGGAGGAAAACAAATAATGGCAAAGACAATTTTTGAACAAATGGGTGGTACTTACACACAAGTTGGGGATTATCTCCTCCCCGATTTGAAACTGCCCAAAGAAGAAAAACAAGCAAATATCGGCGTATGGTCTATGCGACACAAGCGATTTTTGCGAGAAAATCATCGTGTACTTTATGCTAACCTAATGACTTCAGGCAAACTTGTCACATACCTTGATGACATCGAGCAACAGGCAACCACTATGTTTCTCCGGTTGGTAAAAGAACTTGCCGAAAAAGAAAATGTAACCGAAGAACTCAAAGCAACCGACCAAATGCTGTGGGTTCAGAAGATGAACAATATCCGCAGTAGAACTACAGAAATTGTAAATGCAGAATTGATTTACACAGCGTAAGCATTATGGAGGCAGGGAGAAATCCTTGCCTCTTTTTTGTTTATCGTTGTAAATACCCCTTGCTTTTATTCGCATTTCGGTATATAATAAAGGCATCAAATTGTGGAGGTTTGTATGAACTATTTAAGTGTTGCTCAAATAGCAGAAGAATGGGATATGACACCAAGACGAGTACAGGTGCTTTGCAACCAGGGACGTATAGTGGGTGCTCAACGTGTAGGCAGTGTGTGGACAATTCCTGAAAATGCAGAAAAACCAGCGGATGCGAGGAAAAAAGTAACAAGTAAAAGCAATCGTGTTAATACAAATATTTCCATTGAACGAGTGTGGGCTATGCCAAACAAAAATACATTTGATATTAAGCCTATACATGATTTGATAACAGAAGAGTTAACCGACGGGTTATGGATTGATCCCTTTGCAAATCAAAACAAACTTGCCACCATTACAAATGATCTTAGTTTGGAATTTGACACAGACTATCATATGGATGCTTTGGATTTTATGAAAATGTTTGATAGTGATTCAGTTGATGGAGTTTTATATGATCCTCCATATTCCCCAAGGCAAGTTAGTGAATGCTACAATAATGTCGGTTACAATGTGACGTGGGACACCACAAAAGCTTCTTTTTGGGGAAATCATAAGCGCGAAATATCACGTATTGTCAAGATAGGTGGAAAAGTAATCACTTTTGGCTGGAATAGTGGTGGCATAGGATATAAGTACGGCTTTGAAATAAAAAGGATTTTACTTGTTCCTCACGGTGGATGGCATAATGATACTATTTGTACAGTTGAGATTAAAACTCACGAAGGAGAAATACCTAAACTTCAAGGGGATACTGCTAAAATGATTCAAAACTCTACAAACAAAAAAGCACTTACTCAAGAGGATAAAAAATTAATATCGGCATTGTCCTCGTTGCCAAATGATTACTGGGATTTCAAAGATAATGATGTTAGAGAATATACGCACGGTATTCACAACTATCCTGCAATGATGGTTTGTCCTATTAGTCGCAACATAATAAAATTGGTGAAGGATGTACAGACTGTAGAAACAATTTTTGATCCTTTTATGGGTTCAGGAACTGTATTGGTCGAGGGAATGCTTGCTGGAATAAACAATATTTATGGCAATGATATAAATCCTTTGGCTTTGTTTTTAAGTAAAGTTAAAACTACTTGCTTAGATATAACTCAATTGCAACAATCATCACAGGCGTTATATAAGCGAATAGAGGATGTTTATAATCAATTTGCGCTTCAAATTAGTGGTGCAGATGAAATAATGCAATATGTTTATAATTTGGATTTGACAGCTAAAAATGGATGGGGTGCTGAAGCACCAAAGTATTTACATAAATACACAAAAGATAATTATATCAAAATTGAAATACCAGAATTTAAAAATATCGGATACTGGTTTAAACCTCGTGTAATTTTGCTATTGTCTTTGATAAAAGGGGAAATAAATAAGATTACTAATAAGGATATACGAGATTTTATATTTGTTGCATTTAGTGAAACTATACGATTTGTTTCAAACAGACGCAATGGTGAATTCAAAATGTTTCGTATGCCGGCAAGTAAGGTTGATAAATTTGAACCAGATGTCATAAAAGAATTTACAACTATTTTAAACCGTAATATTGAAAAAATGAATTCTTTTGATGAAGCTTGTACTGATATTGGAAGTAATTCGACGGTTTCAATATTCAACAACAATGCAACATCACTAGAGGATGTTCCGGATAATTCGGTAGACTTGGTTGTAACTTCGCCACCTTACGGAGACAGTAGAACAACTGTAGCGTATGGCGAATATAGCAGGTTGTCTTTACAATGGCTGGATCTCTTTGATTTGTCTGAAAGAGAAATTATGGGTATAGATAAAACATTGATGGGTGGAAATAAGTATAGAAATGGTTTTGAGTATACTATACCAAGTGTTACCTTAAGAACATCTCTTGAACGAATTAAGGATGTTGATTTGCAACGAGCTGGTGATGTGTATAGCTTTTATCTGGACTTGTGTAATTCTATTGCTGCTATATCTAATAAAACCAAGTCAGGTGGATATCAATTTTGGGTGGTTGGTAATAGAACCGTTAAAGGGGAACTTCTTTTAACAGACCAGATCATATCTGAAATTGCTAATGAATATAACCTTGAACATATTTACACTATTGACAGAAATATTATTAATAAAGTTATGCCTTCGCTAAATTCACCTACTAATGAGAGTGGGGTAAAATCATCGACAATGACTAACGAACACATAGTAGTGTTGAGAAAAAAATAGTGCGCTGCACTTTCGTACAGCGCATGTTATCAAACAATTCTGTTTTGTACTTTAAACAGCAAAGGTTGATCTATTTCACGAATTCTAAATCCAGTACCATGATCGTGAGTCTTTCCTTTATTTTTACCATTATGGTACTGACCAATTCGTAAATCAACATAGATTTTACCAGTTTCAAGTAGTGTGATAAAAGCATCATAGTCGAAACCAGAGACCTCATACGCTTCGATAAAATGAAATTCTTCGTTAGAACCTGTGCCTCTAGTTAGTGCTTTAGCATATACAAATTTATTTTTATATTTTTTCTCAAAGCATTTTCTCAAGGCTTCTCTTGACCAAAAAATATCTTCTATTACATCTTGAGACTCAATGTAGATTCCATCATGCCTACAATGAATCCTTAACATATTGCCCGTATTGGCAATTGGAGTAAACCTATTGGCAGACAGAGTAGAGTGAAGTACTTTCTCATCATTATCATAAACGCTACTAGAATATCCATATTTTTCACGAAGATATGTATTCGCTTTTGCGGGCTGAGGGGCACGTGTAAACATTGTAAGCATACTTGGGGAATCAATTCTACAAGATTTTAGTTCATAATCACCGAAATCAGGTTGATCAAGATTGTTTTCAGGAATTCCTAATAAATCTTCCAGTGTCTTGCCTATTCCTGTCGGACCTGATCTGTGAGTCTGTATCCAGCCCATTCCTTTTATTTTAGTGAACTCTCTAATAAAATCTTCAAGTGTGACTATCATTGATTAATCCTCGCTTTCAACAAAAAGTTTATATGTTTCAATCTCAAGGGCGTCAGCTATACGTTGAATATTCTCAAGAGAAATACTGCGACGATAGCACTCGATTGCACTGATATATGTGCGGTGCATACCACATTTATCGGCAAATGCTTCTTGTGATATGCCCATTGCAGTGCGATATTTCTTTAAATTAGTGCCAAATACTTTTACAATATCCATACTTGCAATCCTCCATACTGTATAGTATAATGTGAATGAATACAAAAAGTCTACATACAATAAGTAACTGAAACATTTTCGTCATTTAATACGAAAGATTTCAATTAATAATTTGAGTGTAAAGGAAGATAAAATGGAAGCTAATATTATTTCGATTGTTAGGTCTTGGTTTGATAAATCAAGGGATTGGCAAAAAGATGCATTTGTAAATCTTTGGAAAAGTAAAGATTTAGAGGAAACCAAAAAGCGAGCACTTAAACTTGTTTGCAAAGAATATGGATATACCGATTGTCCCTATGTTTCTGATACAAAGTTTCCCGAAGACTTGGACGATGTCACATCCGATGATAGTAATATCATTTTAAAGAGCATATCTAACATACAAGGAGTGGCTGCGTTAAAGCCTACAAAACCACTTGAATTCACTAAAGGACTAAATGTAGTGTACGGAGCAAATGGCTGTGGCAAATCATCATATGTTAAGGTGTTAAAAAAGGCTGAAAATCCTAAAGACGACATCAACATTTTTTCCAACATTTTTGAAAAAATCAATATTCCAGCAAAAGCAACATTAACCTTTTCTTGTGACGGAGAAGATACAACAACTAATTGGTCGTTAAAGAATGATAAAAATTATCCGATCAGAATATATGACACAAAAATAGCACATAGGTTTTTAGACAAATCAACAGAAACAATTTACGAACCAAAATTATTACATATTTTTACTCAGTTAGCTGAAATATCAGAGTATATAAGCCAAGAGGTAAGTTCAGAATACAAAACTAAAACTTCAAATTTAAAAAGCGTACCTAACGAACTATCAACCTCTGACTTAAGTAAGAAATATAGCGAATTGGAAACACTTCCACTGATTGATGATTTCGAAAAATGTATAAATTTCACAGAGAAAGATCAAAAGCAATTAGAATTGATTGAAAAGACATTCAATTATTCTAATCCTGATCAAACCAAGAAAAAACTATCTCAGCAAGTAGAAATACTTTCACAATTAAAAAGTAAAATATCTAATGCCTACTCCCAATTGGATCAAAGTAATGTTGAAGATTATATTCACTCTATCGAAATTCAAATTAAAACTCGTCGTGAATTTGAAAATTTATTAAAAACATATAGAAAAGTTTCAAGCATTAAAGAGTTTGGGTCTGATCTTTGGAAAGATATGTGGAAATCATCACAGAAATTTTCTGATTCAATTGAAGGAGATAGTACAAAAGATATATGTGTATTATGCCAGCAACCGCTTTCTTCTGAAGCGAAAATAAGATACGCTAAATTTTCAGAAATATATGCTTCAGACCTTGAAAAAAAGCAAAATGATGCATATGAAATCTTAAATAAAAAGACACAAAAATTAAGTGAACTTATCAATAGGAATCTTAATGTAAATGACACAAAACAAATTCTTATTACAAATATGTTCTCGGATGATGTCGTCTCTTACATTGAAGATGTGTTGAATAAACTATATATTAGAGCAAATTGGTTATACAATTATGACCCGAAAAATGTAGAATGCCCAAAAGTAGTATGCGTTAATGAAGTACTTAACAAATTTGATGAATTTACGAAAAGAATAAAAGAGCAGATTGAATCCATTGATGAATTCATTAATAATTCAGAAAAACAAAGCAAGGATAGAATTGAACTTCAAAGTAAAAAATGGTTTTCCGAGAATCAGAATAATGTTAAATTGAAAAAGGAACTTATTATCTTAAAAAATATTAAGGCTGGCATAAAAACCAATAATATTACAAAAGCTAAGAATGCATTGTCTGAAAAAATGATTACTGAGGTGTATGTAAGAAGATTTGAAAATGAATTAAATGCACTCAATCCTTCACGATCGATAAAGGTGGAATTATTATCGGATGGCAAAAAAGGTAGAACATCTCACAGAATATCGATAAAAGGAGCTTTCGAAAAAAAGAAAACGGAAGAAGTTTTAAGTGAGGGTGAATATAGAGTTGTTTCTATTGCTGCCTTTTTAGCCGATTTAAACTCTATTAATAAGACACAAGCCTTTATATTTGATGATCCAATAAATTCTTTAGACCACAACTATGAAGATAATGTAGCAAAACAATTGGTTAAACTGTCTTTTGAAAGACAAGTAATAGTATTTACACATCGCCTTGCATTTGCAGAAACACTCAAAAATTGTATGGAACTGTACTTACTTGAAAATCCTGAAATAAAAGAATCTTCCAAATTTAATTATATAGAACTCAGAAACAGTCCTATGGGAGAACCAATATACAAGGGAGACTACAATAAAACTAATGCTATATCTTCATTACAAACGATAAAAGATGAATCTATACCTAAAATACGCAAATTGAGAGAAGACGGAGATTATGATTTAGCCGATGCCAAACTCAAGAGTTGTTGCACAATTGTAAGGGTAGATATTGAATATCTCATCGAAAAATTGTTGTTAAACGGATTGGTTACTAGATATAGTAAAAATATTTCATCATTAAAGATTAGATATCTAAAAATAATCGAATCAAAGGATGTTGATTTTATTGAAAAAATGATGACAAAATATTCTTATTTTGAACATTCACAGCCAAGTGAAAAGCCAATCGAGTTACCTGACCTTGAATGTTTAGAAAAAGATGTAAACGACCTTATTGATTGGGGTAAAAATTATAAAAAAAGGCTTAACAAAAAGTGATTCATTATTGGAAAATAAAATAATTTTAAATTTATTTTCTACTAATTGATTTAGCCAGATAGTAGCCATTATAGTGTGGCAACGAAATGGCAACAAAAAATCGGATAGCGTATGCTTTACCGATAATTCAAATAATATAAATACTCTCTGATAAATTTCATAAACAAAAGTGTTTAAGATTGATTTACAGGGAGCGAGTGGGAATAGTTCCCTTTGGTTTAGATGTGCCGAAAAACCCAGTATTTATGCGGGTTTTGGGACTCGGCACTTTTCGAGTACCCGTTTTTGCAACAGATGAAATAGTAACACTTGGCTTACAACTAAACCTAAAAATCGCATAATTTTTTAAGGCTTCTGCCCTGTTAGGGGCGGAAGCCTTTTTGCATATTTGATAAAATTCCGTTTTGACATACCGTCAAGGCGGAGAGAAATATATTAAATGAGAGAAATTTTCTTAGCATAAGCATGAAGAAATCATAGAACAACTTGCCTTATATGTTTCTTAGTAATATATAAGTTCTCGCTTTTCTAAGTAAAAACCCAATATTTTTAAGCGACATAGCTTGCTGTTATCATAGCTGCAGGACGAGTGTTATCAGTCTCGATAACAAACCGATAACACTGCCGGTATAATCAGGATAATTTGGATATCTCGAATAATCAAAAACGCCGCGAACAGTACGCTCTTTCTATGTAAAAGCTTTTTTGCTGCTTGCCGTCCGTTTATTCGGCCGACGCAAACTCCTTAAAATGATTATATAACTGATTGACATTGAGGCTTGCTATATCGACAAGCGAGTATTGCCGCTGCAAATATTTGACGAACTCGCAGCCCAGATAATAGCCCACGTCGCTGTGATTTTTGTAGCTGCACCAATCCCCGAAGAAATCCTGCGTGCTGATATTTTGGTCGACGCGGTGGAGATATTCACGCTTTATTTCGGCTTCGTTTTCCTTGCACCAATCGAGCCAGCCGTTTTGATTTTGATGATAGTATCTGTCATCTTGGCATAAAATATGTTCGCAGACCATGGCAAGTCCCTCTTGATAGAGCTGAACCAGTGAATTTTCGCCCTCTGACCGAGCCTCGGGATAGAGATTCCCGTAGGTTTTATGCCATATGTGGCCTATTTCATGAAAAATCAGAGCCTGCATGGCGGATTCATCCTGCCAATTCAACTCGATAATTTTTTCTATTCCGAGCAAAACCGCGTCTCTGCCGTCAAGCGCCGTCGCCCAGCCCGCGCCGTTGCACAGCCCCAAATAGAGAATAATATCCGTCTCGACGCCGTTTTCAAAAAGCCGTCCGATATTTTCCGCAAGCTTGTCGGTCACGGCGACAAATGAGTCGTTTGCCGCAAGCGCGGCAGCCTTATTGAGCAGCACGTTATTGACTACGGGCAGCACGTCGTTATTGAAATCATATTCCCTCGAATCCCGTTCGCATTTTTCGCAAAGCTCCGGCGAAATCGCGCGGGCGTATACTCTCCATGCATCCAAATCAAAGGCGCTGTTCTTAAAGCAGCCGGGTATTTTATCAAAAGTATTTATTATTCTCATAGCTCTGTTCCTGCGATTCTCTCAAATTATTTTACCTGCTTTGACATATGCATTTCGCCGTCATATTCGAAGCCGAGGGCGGAATAGAGCTTTTGTGCGGCGGTGTTATCGCTGCCGGTCAGCAGCTCAAAGCCGTGGAGCGGGTATATTTTCTTGCAGTATTCCTGCGCAAAAGTCAGCATTTCGCGTGCGATTCCCCGCCTGCGATAATCGGGGCGGACATAGACCTCCGTTATCTCGGGCATAAAATCTTCGTAGCAGAACGACTTCTTCAGCTGAACGCAGACAAAACCCGCGAGTTTACCGTTTTTTCCGTCCGCAACAACCACCACTTCGTGCCTGTTCGTCAAAAGTGAAGTGCGTATGCTCTCAGCCGTGGCCTCACCCCTGCCGTTGAATTCGGCGTTGAGGAGCTCAAGCTCCGCCGCATCGCCGATCGATGCCAATCTTATCATCTTATTATCTCTCCCTGGAGTTTTGTGCCCGCATTATAGCATATTTTTTCCAAAATGTAAATGCTCGCAGGAGGTGAAAGGTCGCTGATGGGCTGTGAGTGTTAGGCGAATTGGGATTTGCGGATATAAGTATCGTCAACGGTCAACCGCCGTAATATTGGAAATCATCACAACCTTGCCAAAGCTGATGTTATCCGCCCGCGAAGTTTGCACAATTTTATTGATGTGAAACTTGTAGGGTGCGGCGACTCGACGCGCCGATGCCGCGATAGCGGCACAGAATTTCCGAAAAGTTTATTTTATATACCGCCTGATTTTGAAGTCTACATATCTGCAAACAACGGAAAGATTGTTTCTCCCCACAAAATCAAAATCCCGCCTACGGAAAAACCGCAGGCAGGATTTTTTGCTTTGAATACCACGCTTAATACGGGTTTATATTATTCTCTTCTTCCAATTTTCGCCGTCGCGCTCATAGAAAAATTCGGTCAGCGACGGGTTTTCCATGACATGAACCATGTCGATGAAATCCTGCGAGAGCTTATACTGCGTCAACTCGTCGCGCTCGATCCAGAATACTCTGCCTTCGTTGGAGTCTTTAAGCTCGCCGCTGAAGCGGTCGGCGCGGAAAAACAGCACTATGTAGCGCGTACCGTCGTCGCGGATAAAATCGTTGATTCCGCATACCGTCGGGCGGAAGATATCAAGTCCCGTCTCCTCTTTAACCTCACGGCGCACGGCGTCGGTGAATGCCTCGCCCGGCTCAACATGACCGCCGGGGAAGGTTACGCCCGGCCAGTCCTTGTTCACTCTGTCCTGCACGAGTATCTTCGTGCCGTCGCAGATCATGCACATCACGGTAAGCTCTGTCTTTTCGGTGTTTCCCATTGTGTTGCCCTCACTTTCTCTCGTCTTCGACGAAGCTGTTTTCTATAGTCATAACGGCGTAGTAGTTCTCGCCTATCTCGGTCGATGTTTTGTCGCTTATCAGCTCTTTTATCTGCCCTTTCGTGAACGGATATTTGTGCGGCACGACGAGGTCGAAAATGAGGTTGGTGTGCGTAGGACCTTCCACCATTCTGAAGTCGTGCATCGTGAATCTCGGGTCAACTTCCTTTATCAGCTCGCCGACCCTTTCGCGCAGGGCGTTTATATGTTCGTCATCAACGACTATCGGATCCATATGCAGGACAATGTTTATGGCGAATTTCTTCTTTATGTCGCGCTCGATGCGGTCTATGGTGTCGTGGCACGCCATTATGTCGCAGTCGGACGGCACTTCGACATGGGCGGAGGCGAACATCCTGCCCGGTCCGTAGTCATGAACCATGAGGTCGTGGACGCCGATAACGCCCTCGTATGAGAGAATGTCGCTCTCGATTTCCTGCACCGTCTCCGGCGAAGCGGGCGCGCCGAGCAGTTCGTTCATCGTGTCTTTAAATATGCCTATTCCGGTCGCGATAATGAACAGGGCTACTACTATTCCCATGTATCCGTCAAGCGGCACAGAGGTAAATTTCGAGAGAATAAGGGCTATCATCGATACAGTCGTCGCCGCGGTGTCGCTGACGCTGTCCATAACGACCGCTCCGACGGCGGTCGAGTTTATCCTTTTGCCGATATTTCTGTTGAAGACCGCCATCCATATTTTGACCCCGATCGAGGCGATGAGCACTATGAGTGCAGTCATGCTGAACTGGAGCGGCTCGGGGTGGAGAATTTTATCTACCGACGAGCGGATCAGTTCCCCGCCCATGAGCAGGATAATAAACGAGACTATCAGCGCGCAGACATATTCTATTCTGCCGTGACCGAACGGGTGCTCATCGTCGGCGGGCTTATTTGCCAGACGGAAGCTGACGAGCGTGACGGCGGACGAGCCAGCGTCCGAGAGGTTGTTCGCGGCGTCCGCAGTTATGGCGATACTGCCGGTCGCCGAGCCGACAATGAACTTTGCGGCGGTCAGCAGAATGTTGCACAGTATGCCGACGATGCCGCTGAGTGTGCCGTAGCGCGAGCGCACGGCAGGGTCGTCGGTTTTTTCGCTGTCCTTGATAAAGAGTTTTATCAGAAGCTTTGTCATGATGACCTCCGGGGGTAGTTGTGGGTTAGTTTCGCTTCGCTCAAAGTAATAAGTAAAAGTGAATAACGAAAAAGTATGCGATATGGGCGGATATTATCTGCCCGCAAGTTTGCGCAAATTTATTGACGCGTACCTCGTAGGGACAGCCCTTGCGGCTGTCCGCTATCGGCGAAGCCGATACAAAGTTATAGTAAGGCTGAATTGTTGATAATTGGTTTCTACCTTCGCTGCGCACCATAATCAAAGGATATAAACTTTCCGCGTTTCGGCATTTTCTTTTTATTTGAAAAAGAAAACGCCTGCAAAAGAA
>OJAW01001216.1_pt1 | contig 15588 bp, 10 predicted proteins | sample 1589151 | NCBI WGS metagenome assembly OJAW01 (sample SAMN03283290) | human gut metagenome | biome: human-associated habitat; material: feces | host: Homo sapiens | place: Peru | collected 2012 | reverse complement strand
CTACACAGAGGCACGGAAGTGCCACTAAATTTATCATTCTTGTACCTCCCCAAATTGAAAGTTGTCAATTGTTTTTTAAAGTATTTTACTTTCTAACCGGTTTCTTATAAAGAAATACAATCGCCACTATCAGAATAATAGCCAACATCACCCACTGCACATAATTATCAAGAATTATAGTAAGTTTTTCCCATAATCCTGTCGCAAGTTGCATAAAAATAAGGCAGGACACAACTATAGGCATGGTTGTATTTAACCAACTCTTTGCCCCTATCACCACATATGTAATGACATCAAACACCACATAAATAAACATAGCAGAGCAAGCAGGAACAGCATCCTTAAAGCAGTTCATATTGACAATACTTCTCATACTGTCTTTCTTAAACAATTTTACAAATATAATAAGCTCGACAGCGAAAAATAGTATTCTTTGAACGCTTTTCATCATATATCCCAAAGCACCATCAAAGTTGTTATTTATCAGAGGTGATGTGTAGTAAAGCAATAATAAAAACAATACAGCCAGAATAATACCTATCAACTTTTTGTTTTTCATAATGGTCTACAATCTTTTTATAATTACCGGATGAAAGCATCATAAGGTGCTTTATCATCAAATGGCTTTCTTTTACTAAATTGCGCTGATTCATCGATGTGTGCAAATATAACGTCAGAATATTTTCTGATACCACTATGCCCTGTACAGACATATTCCAATTGAATGTGTTGGATATTATCAATCAATGCTTTCAATTTCACCAGAGACTTTTTGTTCATATCCGGATATTGGGTGAAAAAATCAAAAAAACTATATCCACCTTTTTCATTTATTGCAAGACAATCTCCGGTAAACAAAATCTTATCATCAACAATATAACAGGTATGCCCCAGAGTATGTCCGGGTGTAGGAATAGATTGTACCTTAATGCCTCCGATATCAAACTTTTCATTGTTATCTATGGCGTAATATCCTTCTTTAATTCTGACACAATTTTTAATCTTCACCCCTAATTTTGTCATACGATGGATGCTTCCATTCAAGTATGCGCTTTCCGCTTTCCCTAGGTACACTTGTGCATTTGGGTATATATTTGTTCCGCTTGTGTCAATTCCACCACAATGATCCACATCAGCATGAGTAATAAAAACATGTTTAATTTCTTCAGGATTAATACCTATTTGTTGAAAAGAATTTTCAACACCCCGATAATTCAAATGTCCCGAATCAACAGCTATTGTCACGCCATTTTTGGTATAAAACCAAAGATTTACATCCCCCTGCCTGATACAGCTTATTCCGCATTCATAATTTCCTGTTTCTGCCGGATTGCAATATTTTTTCCCCTTCATAATATGGCGCTTTATTTTATCATCAAAAAAATACATAAACTTCATAGCAATTTTCTCCTCCTTATAATTACAATAGCCACTATAACCGAAGGGAAAACTTTTTACTTTCAAAAATCTGCTGTTTTTCTGTTTATTTTAATACATCCGTAATAGAAACACCCGTTAATTTCTTACAAGTGTATGCAAGATGTGCCGAACTTGAGAAACCGCTTTCCTGCGCTGCCCAGGTAATTTTACCACCCGTGCTTATCAATCTGTATGCATATTCCATTCTGCGCATCAGAATATAACTTTTTAGCGAAATTCCCGCTTCTTCCTTGAATAAATGCGTCAACCTGCTTTCAGAAAGGAAAACTTTCTCCGCAATCTGCTTAACACTGTAACTTAACCATTCCCCAGAAATAACTTTGCTGATTATCAGTTCAATCCTTTCATCTCTTACGTTGTTTTTTTCTGTTGAAATACCCATGGCAAGAAACATATTTTCAACGATGCGTATAATTTCATTCTCCGGCAAATTGTGAATATCTTCTGATATTTCTGCAATTTCATCCGAAACATTGCAGTAGGAACCACCTTTTATATATTGCTCCCGAATCTGCTCCGCAATAATGCTTGTGGGATCAATCAGCAGAAAAAAAGTGCAATTGTTTCCTACTTCAACTGCATGCCTGACTCTTGAATCAAGCAGAATAATATTTCCACATATATTTTCTTTACCCACTGTAATTCTGCAGCTCTTTTTCCCTGCAAATAAATGCAGAAATGGATGTTTATGAAAGTCCGTCTTATAATATGATGGTATAATAACAATATATGAACTTTGAAAAATAAGACTACTCATTTTTTCGTCCTCATACTCCCTACCCATCTGTCCAAACTCTCTATTGCGGTACACTAATTAAAGCTCTGCAATTTTTGTCTTGATACGTGGGCAAAACTCTATTATCGATTCGACAGATACCTAACTGCGTATTCTAACTCAACATTTCTTTTAAACCTTGTTCCTCCACAATCTTGAATCCCCCCGATATTAAACTTCGTTTAACTAGTTTCCTAACTATAATTCGTATAGTCCTCAAAATTAAAATTTTCCTAAATCTATAAATCTATTTTCTGTAAAGCTTCATATTGTCATTTAGGTCAAAGGCAGACATCTCTACCATTTCACCCAGATATTTATCGTAAATGGCAATATTGAATCCATCACAATTCATGGAAAAATCCGTTCCGTTTACCAAGATTGCCGCACTGCCATCCGTTTTACTTCCTTCTGACTGCAGCACGACATCCAAAGTCTTTTGCTGATTGTCAGACATCGTCAGTTTCATCGTCACACTTCCATCTGCTTTTTCAACTGTCCCATTTGCCTTTTCCGCTTCATTTGTTTCCACTGCTTCATCTGTCTCAAGCATTTCATCGGAATCGGTACTCTCTAATATTGTTATTCCGTCTTCAATTACCGCACAATATGCAACATTCCCTACAGGATCAAAAGATGTTCCAAAGGTCTGATTGAAAAAAGCAATCTCTTCTTTTGTCAGTTCCTGATCTGTTTCATTTTTGTAGGTAATAAACACATCATAGCCTTCTCTTGCCAGTAACGGCAGATATTCCTCATATGAATCGGCACTGATGATTTCACACTTGCTCTTCTGTCTGTTAAACAGTGATATCGAATCATACCATGAAGCATATGCCGGATTCTGTCTTTTATCTTCAAAAGAAAACTGGTCACACAAATACTCTCCCATCATCATGGAAACCTTTTCTGCCTGAATGATATTGATATGTGCCTGTCCGTCCAGCCTGGTATTCATATTGAAAAACCGGACTCCCTGTTGCTCTGCCAGCTCTTCCACGGAATTGTAAAGCTTCTGACGGTCTGCATTGCCGTTGGGCGTTTTGGTCAATACAAGCTCTACCTGTTCATCACGGCAAAGTTCAATGATCTTTAAGAGCCATTCCTTCGCTCTGTCCGGAAGTGGTTCCTTTTCCGTCTGCTCTACAACCTCTTGTTTGGCACCTTCTTCATAATCACCCGCAAAAATAAACGGGGAATACCCCTTGTTTGGATCCTTTTCATGATAAAAGGACATAGCAACCTTATTTTCATACAGATCAGTCCAGGTATTGTGATATTTTGCGATCGGAAAATAAAAGGAGTATCTGAGATCTTTTGGTACTCCATCCCTTATAGCACAGAGTTTGTTAAAGCTCATCGGAAGATCATCTAAATTGATGTGCATGACACCTTCCTGTTCATAATCATCCCCATATACGGTAAACACGTCCAAAACGATCACCTTGGGATGCTGTCTTTTTATAGCCTCCTTGATGTAGTAATAGGATACCCACAAAGGCTGCTCGTTGGCACAGAAATCATAGGATGTTATTCCAAAACGGTCAAACAAAACCGCCGGAGCCATGTCTGCATACATCTGGCTCGATCCGACAAAAACAACGTCCAGAGTGTCCGGTTCTTCGGCATAAAAACCATCTACCTTGACCGAGACATCATATTCGCCTTCCGCCCATTTATCACGCAGATTTTCCTGTATCACAACAAACAGAATGGCAAAAATCAGAAAAAAACATATGCACTTGGTTATAAAACGAAATGTTTTCATCAAAATCCCCCATATATAAACTGAGCAGAATCATAAACCGGACCGTAAATTCCGGTGATCAGGATCATAAAAATCAGACCAAGCAGTACGATCCAACGGAAAAACAAAGGCTGCTTTAAAAAAGCCTTTGTGATGAAAATGGATTCTTCATGCAAAGTGGCAATCACCGCCATCAAAACAAAGGAAACGACCAATAACAGCCATTCCTCTTCCTTTAGTCCCAGTGTATAAAGCTCACCGGAAACAAAAATCCATGGATTCCATTTGGTAAACATATGAACGACAATATAAACTGCCTTGGAAACCGATTCGGCACGGAAAAAGACCCATGCGATCATGACAAGGAAAAAGGTAAAAATACGGCTCAACAGTCTGTGTGAAAAGCTGTTTTTCTCCATTTTGAAAAGCCTCATCAGAAACTGTCTGACCGGAATGAGGATCTCTCCTGCCACCTGATACAATCCATGTAACAGTCCCCATACTATATAATGCAGTCCCATTCCATGCCAGATTCCACTGACAAAAAATGTGATTATAATATTGATATATTTGAAAAGCTTTCCTTTGCGGTTTCCACCCAGTGGAATATAAATATAGTCTCTTAAAAACGAGCTCAGTGAAATATGCCATCTTCTCCAGAAATCCCGGATGCTGACCGCAAAATAAGGATGGTCAAAGTTGGGCTTTAGATGAATACCAAACATCCTGGCACTGCCCAGTGCAATATTGACGCATCCGGCAAAATCCGTATACAGCTGGATACTGTAAAGAACTCCACCCAGGATCAGGTAAAAGCCTTCATATGAGGTATATTGATCAAAGATTTGGTTTACAACCAGATTGCATCTGTCCGCAATTACCATTTTCTGGAAATATCCCCACAACAACAGATAAAATCCGCTTAAAAAGGTCTCTTCACAAAAACGATGACCTGAAAACAGTTCATCCTTTAGATCTCCGTAACGAGGAATCGGTCCCTGTAAAATCTGCGGAAAAAACAGCATAAACAACAGATACCGGAAGAAATTTTGCTCCGGCAGGACTTTTTCTCTATATACATCCACCATATAGGCAATGGTCTGCAGGGTATAAAAAGAAATACCAACCGGTACAAGCACTGACAAACGTGCAAAACGTTCGTCCGCAAATATATAAAGTCCTGAGGTAAAAAGCTTTAAGGCAAACAAAATCAGGACATTTCCTGCAATCGTAATAAAAAGCATTGCCCGTTTTTTGCAAAACCATCTGCCAAAGGCATAGGTCGTAACTGCCGTAATGAGGAAAAAGAACCATATTTTAAGGGAAAAAAGACTATAAAAAAGGATACTGAAAACAAGCAGTGAAATCCACTGCCTGTTTTGGGGTATCCGATAATAGATCAATAATAAAATTAATAAGAACAATAAATAGGTTACGGAAATAAAATCCATGTCAATTACATTTCCTCAAATGTTTTTCTGATTTCCTTAATGAAATTCTCACTGTTTAATACAGTAACATCGGTTAAGGATGTGATCAGTGCAAGATCCTTGGTCATACGTCCTGATTCGATGGTTTTTAAGGTTGCTTTTTCCAATTTATCCGCAAAATCACCAAGCTCTTTTATGCCATCCAGTTCTCCACGTTTACGCAGCGCTCCTGTCCATGCAAAAATAGTTGCAACAGAGTTGGTGGAGGTTTCTTCACCCTTTAAGTGCTTGTAATAATGACGCTGTACGGTTCCGTGTGCAGCTTCATATTCGTATACGCCGGAAGGAGAAACCAGAACGGAGGTCATCATGGCAAGGGAACCAAATGCAGAGCTTACCATATCAGACATAACGTCTCCATCATAATTTTTGCATGCCCAGATAAATCCGCCTTTTGCCTTCATGACACGTGCCACCGCATCATCGATCAGGGTATAGAAATATTCAATTCCTGCTTTTTCAAAAGCCTCTTTGTATTCTGCGTCAAATACTTCCTGAAAAATATCCTTGAAATTGTGGTCGTACTTTTTGGAAATGGTATCCTTGGTTGCAAACCACAGATCCTGTTTGGTATCCAGCGCATAATTAAAGCATGCCTTTGCAAAGGAACGAATGGATTTATCGGTATTGTGAATACCCTGGATAATACCGGGACCTGCAAAATTGTGGATCAGCTCTCTTGTCTCATTGCCGTCTTCATCGGTAAATACAAGCTCTGCCTTTCCGGCTTTTTCAATCTTCATTTCCGTATTTTTGTAAACATCACCATATGCGTGTCTTGCAAGTGTGATCGGCTTTTCCCAGTTTTTCACACAGGGTTCAATTCCTTTTACAATGATTGGTGCACGAAATACAGTTCCGTCCAATGCGGCACGGATGGTCCCGTTGGGACTTTTCCACATTTCCTTCAGATTGTATTCTGTCATTCTTGCAGCATTGGGAGTAATTGTAGCACATTTGACTGCTACACCATATTTTAATGTAGCTTTTGCACTGTCAGTCGTAACCTGATCATCCGTTTCATTGCGATGCTCCAGTCCAAGATCATAATACTCTGTTTTCAGATCAATATAAGGAATCAATAATTCGTCCTTGATCATCTTCCAGAGAATTCTTGTCATTTCATCTCCGTCCATCTCTACCAAAGGGGTTGTCATTTGAATTTTAGCCATTACTTTGTCCTCCACTATTGTGATATATTTTAATCCAGTAAACCTTTTTTACAAATATTGTCATATGCATTCAACATGTGGATCCTTGCTACATCAGCCGCCTTATCCTCATCCTTTGCCTTGATGGCTTCCATGATCTGTCGATGCTCATCATTGGAGGCACTGCCTCGGGCACCCTGTGCCAAGGTCTGCTTGCGGATCCTGTATACATACTGATGAAAATCTCTTAAGGTATGCTCTAACATCTTGCTGCCACAGGCTTCATATAAAATCTCATGAAAACGGTTATCCAGGGATGCTATCTGCTCTGTATGACCCTTGGCCTCATGAAACTCGGAAAGATAAACATTTTCTTCCATTTCTTCCATCAATTCTGTTGTAATATTTCTTGTAGCCCATCGTGCACACAAACTCTCAAGTTCTGCCCGTATCATATAAATATCCCGTACATCCTTAGATGTAATACCGGTCACATAGGCTCCTTTATTGGGTATAATGTGAATCAGTCCCTCCAGCTCAAGCTGCCGGAATGCCTCTCTGACCGGTGTACGGGACACGCCAAGCTCTTCACCGATGGCCGCCTCTCTCAGTTCATCATGCTCCTTGTATTTTCCACTCAGAATATCATCTCTGATCTTATGGAATACCCGTCCCCGTAGAGAATATTTATCACTGATCTCTTCAGATAAAATTTTATTGCTCATAGTTTCCTTCCTGATACAATAACGAAAGAATTGTTCTGTATCATTGTATACAATCATGGATTTTCTGTCAATGTCAACAAAAGGGTTCAAATATTTTTTTACAGTCCACCATACCAAACCCCTGTTGGTTTCTCGGGGCATGAACATAGATCGTTCCATGTCTCATGATATTGGAAATTACTTCAACCCCTGCCTTTTTGTCCATCAGTTCAAAAAGATTGACCGCAATCCCGCTGATAATCGGGCAGGACATAGATGTCCCACTTTTTTTCGTATATCCATACCGGCTCTTTCCCTGACAGGAAATAATTTCCGTACCCGGAGCAACCATATCCGGTTTGATAATTTTCCCATTATATGTGCCTCTTCCGGAATAGTATTCACAAAGCTCTCCTTTATGGCTCTTATAATTTCCATCATGACACCCCACACATAGTGTATATGGCTGCTCGCCCAATACCGACAGGCTGTCATTGTCCGGTCCTTCATTTCCAGCCGCGGTAACGATCAGGACATTCTGGTCATACAGTTTTTTCAAAACATTTTTCAGCCGACGTTTTTTCTCTTCATCTGTACTTAGACTGCTAACAGGGGAAATGGATATGGATATATTGACAACACAGATACCGTATTTTATTGCATGAACCGTTAGCCATTGCAAAGCCTCGATCAGGGTGTCAATGTATCCGTTTCCCTTTTTATCCAGTATTTTCAGGACTACGAGATTTGCTTTTGGAGCAATACCCTTATAAAGTCCCTGACTGGCTCTGCCACTCCCTGCAAGTATTCCGCATACATGTGTACCATGACCGCTGTCATCATGAATATACTGCAGCGGAGGTTCTGTAAAATCTATATATTTAATAATACGACTGTCAAAATCATAATGTGGGCTGATTCCGGTATCCAGCACACATACTGTCCTGTTTCTTCCGGTCAGTCCCAGTCGCTCTATATACTCATAATGTATTTGTCTGCGAACTCTGTCCAAGGAAAAACTCCTGTTTTTGTTATCTTATGACAGGAGTTTTTTTATGCGCACCAATAATATCCGGTACAACCTATTTTGTTTTCTTTTTATTGATACAGGGTCTTGTAAAGCCAAGGAGTAGGAAAAAGGCTCCCAAAGATGCCAGACCGACTATAAGGATCAACCGGACATTCAAATAATCACCGGTATCCGGTGTCCTGTCAAGCCCTGACATTCCTGACGAATTGCTCTTTTTTTCTATGATTTTATCCTTTAATTCTCCTTGTGCCGCACAAAGCGCATAGTCAGAAAAATGAGAAACCGGGAAGGTGATCATTTGTCGTCCGTCTCTTACGTCAAGAGTCCCAAGAATTATTTCCGGACGTTTATTACGATCCAAGGTCACAAGACACAGATCCTTATCCTGTAAGCCCTCAGGAATGGAAAGAGTGACTAAAATACGATTTTTACCGAGCTGCCTGATTGGAATATGTCCCGTTTCATCCATCATGGATAAATCAAAAAATATATAATCTGAAGCCTCCTGATCTCCATAGTATTCCGTCATTGCCTGTCTGATGCTGTCTCCGTTATCTGCAGATTTTACCAGATACATATAACAGCCGGAAAACGGAACGGTCGAGCTGCTGTCGGATACGGATACCTCATTTTTATTCCATACGTCATGATCGACCTGCAACAAAGTCTGTAAAGAATTGTCGGATACAGTACGCGTATCAGCCGCATACTGCATCTTAGGATTATCAAGTACCCGGTATTCCTTATCATACAGCCGAATGCTGTCTGAAACAACTGTGTTGTCCTTTATCTGATTGGATATCATCGGCTTAACCGTTGCCTGGTCATAATCCTCAATCTGATAAACAACACCTGTAAATGCCCCATAATCCGCGTCTAATACGGTATCCTTTATGGATGCATCTGTTACGGCAGCATTTACAATAGCTGTATCTATGCCGTCAAAAGCAGGATTTCTCTTGGCCGACAACCTCGTACTGGCCTCTTCATAAGACAATACCGGTATCTGTGTTCCCAGAAAAATGATACTGTCCGTCTGACCGGTTCCGCCATAGGCAGAGACACCTATATTTTTTACCGAATCCGGAATCCGGACAGTTTTCAGCGGACATCCGTAAAATGCCTGATCCTCAATTTTTTCGACCCCATTCATGCCGGTAATCGTTGTCAGACCCGTGCACTGATAAAATGCATCTTCACCGACCTCTGTAACAGTATCCGGAATATTGATCTGTTTAATCTCACTGTGGTTCATAAAAACAGCCGGCCCGATCTTTTTGACAGTATCCGGAATATCAATGGTCGAAGCATTGCCTTTATACGCTAAAAGGATTCCGTCACCAACAATCAGATAATCATTAAAATCACGGCTCTGATACCAGTTTTGAAGCCATGGCGTATAGGTAAAAGCATCCTCTTCGATCTCGGTAACCGATAAGGGGATGTCTACATTTTGTAACCTGTCGCAATGATAAAAGGCAGCATTGTTGATCGTTGTAACTCCATATGGAATAGAAACATCGGTCAGCCCGGATCTCGCAAACGCAAAGGAATCAATCGTCGTGATACCGGAAGGAAATGTAATACCCTCCAAAGCACTGTCCTTGTAGAAAGCACGATATCCTATCGTATCTCCACCGACAATTGACTCCGTCAGTCTGTTCTTTACATCATTGCCGGATACTCCGGACGCATACAACAGCTCTCCGCCATGGATTGCCGCTTCATCCGATTTCATCAAAACAACTGCATTGCCGGCAACAACCTTGGAACGCCCCAAAACTCCCGGACTGTCGACATCCCATTCGACGTAATGGTCTACATCCGAAGCATAGGGAACATCCGGATGGATGACTGCCTCCTCGGAATTACCGGATACCGAAGGTCCCTGATTGTCGGAAACGGTATCTTCATATTCTGTATGGGATGCTCTGGTGGCTTCATATGTACTTTTAAAAGCTGCTCCCGCACTTCCTTCTTCTGCCTGAATATTTAATAACTGGCAGCCATCAAAGGCAGTATCATCTATATCGGTAACAGAAATCGGGATCGTGATGTCCCTGAGATTCCTGCAGTCTTCAAAGGCCTTTAAACGAATTGCCCGGACACTGTAAGGAAGAGAAACACTGCTAAGACCGGATGCATTGGAAAAAGCATAATCACTTATCTCTTTTAAATTGCTGCTTAAGTCCACATTTTTTAATTTGTCGCAGCCCCAGAATGCATATTTTTTGATCTCTTCTACTGTATCGGGCATATTGTAGGCAGCATTTTCACGTCCGGCAAGCACCTGATATACAACAGTCTTCCGGCTGTTATAAAGAATCCCGTCATCACATACAAAATCACTGTTTCCTTTGACAAAATCCACGCTTTTCAGCCTTTCACAACCTGCAAACACACCGGTGCCCAAAGAACTGAGTGTGGATGGCAATCCCATATATTCAAGCTTGTTACAATCAGCAAAAGCACCGTTTTTTATCATTCTGCAGCCTTCCGGTATCACCAGACGGCGAAGCTCACTGCACCCACTGAAAGCACCGCTTTCGATTACTTCCAGACTATCCGGAAAGGTCACACTGCTCAGGGCGCTGTTTTGTGCAAAGGCATCAGAACCGATTGTTTTTACTCCATTAGGAACAGACACAGCAGTTGCTGTGCCTGTATACTTTACAAGCTTATCGCCATCCATCATAAAACCGTTAGATGACGCTCTTGTCCCCAGTACCGGAATTTGCGTACATACCAGCGCCGATACCAGAAATAATATTCCTATTAATTTAAATATCATTTTTTTCATTTTAGCAGCAGTCCACAACTTTCCATAAAGCAAGATTACATGGGCAGTACTTTAATTACTTTTTTCTTACTGCCTTTTAAGAAAAACAGTAAAACAGACATTAAAAACAGTCCGATCGATAAAAACCATTTCGGATGAATAGGATCTCCGGTTGTAGGGGTCACATCTGTTCCATTCAGTGATGCAGATAAATTATTTAGATCAACATAAACCGTGTACGGTGAAAAATGTGTTGCCACAAAGGAAATACAGGGAACGCCATCAATGGTTGTAAAACGCGCATCCAGTTTTTCAAGAGTATCTCCATTAATAACCGCACCGGCTTTATTATTCCCGCCGTATGAAACAAGAGCATCCGGGATCGGCATTGTAACGGTAACCGATACATTGTCCAGATTCTGGATCTTACTGGTTCCTGTTTTATCGTACAGACTGATATCCATTGCAAAATAACGAATATCATCAAGACTTCCGTATTCATTTAATAATGCCTGTTCAACCGCAGCCTTTGCCGAATCACTGTCTGAAATCTTCAATACAAAATCATCGGTAGAACCATTGACATTGGCACTGACAAGCCCGGAGTTGGCAATTCCGGATTTGGATACAACTACATTGGTATTGCTGCCGGCCGTAGTCGCTGTATTAGCTGTGCCGGTTGTAGTTGTCGTATTAGAGCCTCCGGTCGTTGTCGAACCGTTATTGGTCCCTGTACCGGTTGTTGTATTACCTTTTCCGGTATTGGTATTGTTATTCGGTGTCGGTGTCGTTGTCGGATTCGGAGTTGCCGTATTTGTATTGTTGGTTCCGTTGTTGTTAGCTCCGTTATTATTGGTTCCGTTGTTATTAGTTCCGTTATTATTAGTTCCGTTATTATTTGTTCCGTTATTATTGGCTGTATTGTTACCAGAGCCATTGTTGTTGGTTCCGTTATTGTTATCAGAACTATTGTTGTCTTTATTAGATGAAGATGCCTTGAACTGAGGATATACATCCAGATCGGAAATAATATTATCATACTCCGGCAACCATCCGGTAAAGGTAAATCCTTCTCTTTCCGGTGTTGTATTAGGCGGTGTTGCCGAATCACCTTCCTTTACCTTTTGCGTCTTGATAGCCAGCGTGCCTTCATAATTGAAGAATCTGACAGTATAAACAGGTCTGTTATCGACATCTGTAGACGGCACATACTTGGGATATATCTTTAAGTCCGCTGTTACATTGGTATAATCAGGCTGCCATTTTTCAAATTTCATGCCACTGACAGCCGGTGGCTCCGGCGGAACAGCATCCTCTCCTTCATATACCTTTTGGATATCACCAAGCGGATTGTTGTCATTGTCATAAAACTGGACATAATATGGATGAGGTATACGATCCTCTGTACCAAATCCGTATTTTGTCGCAAAGGTATATGCAGCCGAAGGTACTTCACACTGGATATTCAGCCCCTTCAGCATCGTATAATTATCCTCTGTACCCTCCGTAAATGCATTTTCCGGAATCAATACCACACTGGACGGTATCCGAATATCAGATAATGCGGTATTTAAAAAGGCAAAATCACCGATTGATTCTGTTTTGTCGGACACCTCACAATAATTTAATTTGGTACAGTCAGCAAAGCAGTATTCCGGAATGGCCTTTATATCAGCATCTCCGAAATATACCTGTGATACATTACTGCAGCCACGGAAGGCTGAAGGTCTGATTTCAGTAACATCAGCAAACTCATCTTCCCTGATCTTACCTGTTCCGATCAGATTCCCGCGGGCCTGCAAACACTCTATGACTGTCTTGCTTCCATCATCATTGATCTGATAAATAATACCATTTTCACTACATGCAAATTTGGGATTACCATCCAGTCCGATACTCGTCAGCACAGAACAGTTATAAAACGGAATGGATCCCATCTCAGTCAAGGTTTCAGGCAGACTTACAGAGGTCAGCTGATTGTCATTATCAAAGACATGATTTCCGATCTTTTCGCCGCCCTCTTTTCCGGAGCTCCGCATAATAAATGTCTGCAATTTGGTACAGTCTTTAAATGCCTCATCCGGAACCTCAGTCACGGAATTGAGAACAACACTTGCCAGATAACCCCTTCCCTGATATACGTCTGCATTTAAACCTTCTATCCCATTCGGAACGGTAGCACGCACAACGGCATCAATCACTGCCTGTTCATCCTCTGTCGGTTCACCGGCTGACAGATATTTCTGGTATGCGCTCGCAACCAGTGCATTCTGCTCATTGGCCTCATCCGGATTGACACTTCTTAACAGGCTGTATTCCGACTGACCGCTGAACTGGTCAAAGGTAGGTGCACTGATCAGTGTCGGTGTCGTCCTGATGATCGTATTGGTAACCGGATCTTTCTCAACAACAAGCTCAACCTCTAAATTGGTCGGAAACTCACTTGTATAGGAGATATACTTGGTCGTTGCGTTTGATGCATTATAATTATTTTCCGGCTTCATCGCATAATTGAACGGCTCACTGTCCGGTGAAATACTTCCGATAAATCGAAGCGGAATATCCTTATCTGTCTGTGTCTTAAATGCCGCTTCCCCGATCATATCGACATTCAGTGCGTTACCAAATTCAACCACCTGCAGATCGGTACATCCGTTAAATGCACCGGCAGCAATATCTTTTACCGTTGACGGAATGTAAACATACTTAATTTCATCATTTTTATCAAAGCTTGAAAACGTATCGGCATCAATGGCATTGATGGAGTGATTACCGACTGCCTCAGGAATCTCTACAATAGAGGCATCCCCGTTTTCTTTGTACAGACCAAAATGTATCAGTTTATTCTGTTCATTAACAGTAAAGAAATAGTTGTTTTTAACACGCTCATACTGCCCCTGATATCCATCATCCAGATATCCGACAGAGTATTCATGCTCGCAGGCATATACATATGCATTGGAATTGCGATATGCCACAATGGTAAAACGATCATCTACCTCATAGTCATTAAACGGTGAGAATGATCCCAGATTTTCCGCGCCGAACGTACACTGACCTGCCTGATTGATCTTATCCTTATTGGAAGCGTCAGCATGCTTGTATCCGTTTTTTGTACCGGACGAAGATGTAGCAAACGTACAGTCAAATTTCGTATCTCTGTTCGGCACCTCCACACGAAGCAGGTTGGAACAGCCGGTCACATTGGTATAGGTCAGATTACCACCGTTTATGGACAGTCCCAAGGTCTTTAAATTGGTACAGCCGTACAACAGATATTTCATGGCAGAGACATTGGCCGGATCCAGCTGATTGGGCAGGTAAAGCTGTCCGAGAGATGAACAGTTGTAAAACAGACCGTCACCGATATGTACCAGATTAGCATTTCCGTCCTGATTGGAGCCATACAGATTCGCTGCCGACAGGGAAGTACAATTCATAAAGCATCCACTGCCGATCTGCACAACCTGATCCGGAATAGTGATTGATGTCAGATATACGCAATTGGCAAATGCATAGGACCCGATCTCTGTCAGATCCGTATTGTTAGCCAGTGTTACTGTAGAAAGTCTGTTACAGCCTTCAAAAGCATGATTGCCGATACTGACAACCTTATTGGCAATGGATACGGATGACATCTGGCAGGATTTAAAGGCATTGTTGCCGATTGCCAGAATATGCTCCGGAATCACAACAGAGCTGAAATTTCTGGCTCCCTCAAATACACCAGAACCATCGGAGGCAGGATGCAGCTTATAATCATTTAATACTTCATATCTTTTGGAACCGATATACCTGACATTTAAGGATAACTGTTCATCTGCCACATAATCAGAGCCATCATACCGGTATAGCTGTTTCCCCTTCCATGACGCCGAATCCGATGCCAGACATTCTCCGTAAACAGCATCGGAAATCACAAGATTATTGTCTGAAACAACGGCTTCCTGTGCTACATAGTATAAAAACTCATCATTGGAATCCACAGCCTGAAGCTTATAGGCGGAATTATATAAAAAGCAGGATACACCGTCCGGAATCACCAGATTTGAGGATGCATAAGAACTCTGATTATCATAATAAACCAAAACCCCTGCCGTTTCTGCACTGCCGGTCCTCATGACACCGGCAATTCCAAACAGTCCGTCCTCACTAAAATAAGTCTTTGCAGATGAATAATCCGGAATCACCCCTGTGTTACTGGAGCTGTCATAATCCGGATGGGCATCGTAAGCCTCTGTCCATTCTCCGACAGGATCACTCGGATCAGAAGCCTGTGACGGCTTTACAGGAACCAGTGCAACAATAATCGCCGAAATCATAAATATTCCGGATAAGGTCCCTAAAATCGTCCTTCTCAACTTCCGGTTGGATTTTTTAACAGATTTTTCTATTACTTCCTTTGCCATTTTAAAATCTCCTTTTATTTCACTCGCTTTGCCACTACCACAAAGCGTCCGTCCTGTTCTTCA
>OJAW01001214.1_pt1 | contig 15608 bp, 13 predicted proteins | sample 1589151 | NCBI WGS metagenome assembly OJAW01 (sample SAMN03283290) | human gut metagenome | biome: human-associated habitat; material: feces | host: Homo sapiens | place: Peru | collected 2012 | reverse complement strand
ATTTTACAATGGCAGCTGCATATCTAAACAATTCTTATTATATTGACTCAAACAATTTCAAATATTATTATTATCTTAGCCTTGTATTGAGAGCAAAAGGTGAAAGTGATCTGGCAAACCAATCATTGATAAGATGTTCAAGGCTAAATTCTGATTATGCGGCAGATGTACATCCGGGGCGAAGTGTTTATGAAGACTAATATTTTAATTGTAGAAGACCATGAATTAACAAGATTTGGGCTAAAAACAGCCTTTGAAGCTTGCGATTTTATTGAAAACATTTTTGAAGCAGAATCGGCTGAAAAAGGTTTGAGTATAATAAAAGACAATGAAGTCGGACTCATTATTATGGACTTAGGACTTCCGGGAATGAATGGAATTGAAGCGACAAGAAAAGTAAAAGAGCTTAACAAAGATATCAAAATTGTCGTCTTAACTTCTCATAATGACGACCAAGAAGTATTAGACAGTCTGAAAGCCGGAGCAAACGCTTATTGTTCAAAAGAAATTAATCCAAAGAGATTAACTCAAGTTGTACAGTCTGTTTTAGATGGCGCAGCGTGGTTTGATCCTTCTATTTCTCATATTGTATTAGAGGCCGCAACTAAATCACAAAACATTTCAGCTTCGAAACCTGAACGTGACTATGGGCTGACTTCAAGAGAAACACAAATTCTAAAATTAATTACAGAAGGATACAGCAATATTGAAATTGCAAAAGAACTTTTTGTAAGTATAAATACTACGAAAGCTCATGTTGCAAGTATCTTGCAAAAACTTGAAGTAGATGATAGACTACAAGCAGCACTAAAAGCGTTAAAAGAAAGATTGGTATAGTTTGATGGGCGGAATTGCTTCAATATTAGTCGTAGATGATAATCCAAAATACTTGGCAGATGCACTTCCTATGTATGGTTATGATGTAACTGTCGCAGAAGATGGGCTGGAAGCTCTTAAAATTTTGGACAAAAAAGAAGGCGCTTTTGATTTAATCCTGCTTGATGTTATGATGCCAAATATGGATGGCTGGGATACGCTAAAAGCTATCAGAAATAACAAAAAGATTAAATATATACCTGTAATTATGATTACAGCAGTAAGTGAAGACCAAAAGGTTGTATCCGGATTAAGAATCGGTGCTGATGATTATATTGTTAAACCTTTCATTCTACCGAATCTTTTGGCTAGAATTGAGGCAATTTTAAGAAGATGCGAATGGCAAAAAGAAGCAAAACCTAAGCAAGAAGCTAATATTAATAATAATGTTAGTATTGATGTATTGACACCAAAAGAAAAAGAAGTGCTTGCACTCGTAGCTAAAGGCGCTAGCAATCAAGAAATTGCTGTTTCTATGTTTAAAAGTTTTCCCCTTTTAGGAATTCCAGCAATTTGTTTATTTGCTCCATTTGTAGAAGAAATTATCTATCGTCTTCCATATAAAAAAAATTGGTTAAGCATAATTATTTCAACCATTGTTTTTACATTTGCACATATCTCAAACTTTTCTTTAATTCAAATGTTTTTTCTTATTCCTTACCTATTCTTAAGCATATCTTTTAGCTTTGCTTATTTTAAAAATGAAAATATTATATTGTCAACTACTACACATATTTTAAATAATTTAATATCTTTGCAAATTAATTTCAATAATTTGCATTAGTAATTTTACTTATGTTTCACGTGAAACATTGTGGATATCTGGTTTTTTTTTTATTTTTTTATTCAGATTTGTTTTTTCTGCATATTAATTTCAATAATTTGCTTGTTTTGGTTGTGGATATGTTTCACGTGAAACATATCTGTAACTAAAAAAGGTAGCTTTTATGCTACCTCTTCGATTTCTTCTGGTTCGTTTAGTACTAAACTAATTGTTGATACTATTTGATTTTCTTTTAAATTAATTAATCTTGTTCCTTGAGTTACTCGACCTAACTGCGAAATTTGATCCAAAGGAATTCTTATAATTATTCCGTTATTAGTTATAATCATTAAGTCATTATTTTCTTCAAATCGTTTAATTGCAGCAATATTTCCGTTCTTTTCAGTAATATTTAATGCTTTTACGCCTTTACTACCACGTTTAGTCTTGCGGTACTCACTGATATGTGTTTTTTTACCATAGCCTTTTTCAGTAACAATAATAATGTTGTCGTCTGCTTTTGCTGTTTCTAAACCTACACATTTGCCATTTTCTAAGCTAATTCCTTTAACACCGCTTGCAGTACGTCCCATTACTCTAACTTCTTCTTCATTAAATACTGCAATTCTTCCAGTAGATGATGCCATTATAACATCGCATTCACCATCAGTCTTTTTAACTCCGATTAATTCGTCATTTTCTTTTAAACTAATGCAAAGCTTTCCACTCTTTCTAATATTATCAAATTCTGCGATTCTGGTACGTTTTACTAGACCACTCTTTGTAGCAAATAATAAATATTTGCTATCATCTGATGGAGAATAACTTAACATTGATGTAATATGTTCATCCTTGTCAATTTGAAGTAAGTTAATAATTGGTATTCCTTTTGATGTTCTACCAAATTCAGGAATTTCATATCCTTTTATTCTATAAACCTTACCTTTATTTGTAAAGAATGTTAAATAATCATGTGTATTTAAATTTAGCAAGTATTCAACAAAATCTTCTTCGTTAGTTGACATTCCCTTTACACCTACGCCACCTCTATTTTGAAGTTTATAGTTATCAACATTATTTCTCTTAATATATCCTTTATTTGTTAATGAAACTATTATGTTTTCTTGTGGGATAAGGGATTCATCTTCTATAAAGTCAATTGCTGTCATATCTATTGTTGTTCTACGATCATCAGAATATTTATTTTTAATTTCTGTTAATTCATCTTTAATTATTTGTAATACTCTAGCCTCACTAGCTAAAATATCTTTTAAATCAGCTATTATTTTTAATAATGCTGCTAATTCTTCATCAATTTTGCTTCTTTCTAAGCCAGTTAATCGTCTTAATTTTAATTCTAAGATACTTTCTGCTTGAATTAATGATAAGTTAAATCTTTCTATTAATGTATTTTTAGCAATTTCATCAGTTTCAGCGTTTTTAATTATTCTAATTACTTCATCAATATTATCTAAAGCAATTTTATATCCCTCTAAAATATGAACTCTATTTTCAGATTTATTTAAATCAAATCTAGTTCTTCTGATTATTACTTCTTTTTGATAATCAATATATTTAGATATAATGTCTTTTAAAGGTAATGTTTTTGGTGTTAATCCATCTAACATTAAGAACATTATACTGAAATTTGTTTGAAACTGAGTATGTTTATATAATTGATTTAATATTACTTGTGGATTTGCGTCTTTTTTTAGTGTTATTGTAATTGTTAATCCATTTTTTAAGTCTGTATGATAATCTGAGATACCATCTATTGTCTTATTATGAACTAATTCAGCAACTTTTTCTTGTAATTCTTTAGTATTTACACCATAAGGAACTTCAGTAATAACAATAGTATTATGGCCTTTTACTTCTTCGATTCTTGCCTTACTTCTAATTGTTATTGTTCCTTTTCCAGTTTCATATGCTTGTTTAATTCCTGAATTTCCAAGGATTATACCACCAGTTGGAAAATCTGGGCCTTTGATAAAATTCATTAATCCAATAGTATCAATATCTGGATTATCTATATAAGCTATACATCCATCTATTACTTCTCCTAAGTTATGTGGAGGAATATTTGTTGCCATACCTACGGCAATACCCATGGTACCATTTACTAATATATTGGGAAATCTTGATGGTAAAACTCTTGGTTCTTTAGTGGAATCATCAAAGTTTGGATCAAAATCTACAGTATTTTTATTAATATCTCTTAACATTTCAAGGGATATTTTTGATAATCTACCTTCTGTATAACGATATGCAGCTGCTGAGTCACCTTCGATTGTACCAAAGTTTCCGTGTCCATCAACTAGCATATATCTTTCAGCAAATTTTTGAGCTAATCTTACCATTGCATCATAAATTGATGAGTCTCCATGTGGATGATAATGTCCCATAACGTATCCGACTGTTGTTGCAGATTTTCTATGTGGTTTATCTGGAGTATATCCACATTCATACATAGACCATAAAATACGGCGATGTACTGGCTTTAAACCATCTCTTAGGTCTGGTAATGCACGGGAAGCAATTACGCTTACAGAATAGTCTAAAAATGATGATTTTACTTCTTCTACAATATTATTTTCTGTTATTTTATCTTTTCCAGTTAATTCAGTATCAATTAAAGAATATTCTTCATCAAGTTCTTCTTCAGTATTATCAATATTTTCATCAACAATTTCAGGATTTTTATTGCTATCTAACTCTTGATTGTTAATAATATTATTTTTTTCTTCTTCTGTCATCGTTTACCTCCTAAATATCAAGATTTTGTGTAAATCCAGCATTAGCTTCGATAAATTTTCTTCTTGGCTCTACTTCTTCTCCCATTAATTGTGAGAATACTTCATCTGCTGCTATACAATCATCTACAGTAATTCTTCTTAAAACTCTTTTATTTATATCCATTGTTGTTTCATTTAATTCATCTGGGTCCATTTCACCTAAACCTTTATTTCTAGTTATTTCAACTCTAGAACGTAGATTTTCTGGTAAACTTGATATATATTTTTCTCTTTCTTCTTCAGTAAGAACATATTTTCTTGTTTTACCATGAGTTATTCTATATAAAGGTGGTTGTGCTGCATAAACATGACCTTGTTGAACAATAGGTTTAAATAAGCGATAAAATAATGTTAATAATAATACTCTAATATGAGCACCATCGACATCGGCATCGGTCATAATTATAATTTTGTTATATCTTAATTTAGAAATATCAAATTCTTGTCCTATTCCAGTACCAAATGCAGTGATAATAGAACGTATTTCTTCATTACTTAAGGCACGATCTAATCTATTTTTTTCAACATTTAATATTTTACCTTTTAATGGAAGAATAGCTTGAGTCATTGCGTCTCTACCTTCTTTAGCAGAGCCACCAGCTGAATCTCCCTCGACTATAAATATTTCAGTTTCTAATGGATCTTTACTTTTACAATCAGATAATTTACCAAATGTATTTATTCTTTGTAAATCGCCTTTTCTTTCTATTTCTCTAGCTTTTTTAGCGGCATTTCTTGCACGAGAAGCAAGTAAAGCTTTATCGATGATAATTTTAGCATCAGTTGGATTTTCCATTAAGAATCTATCGAATCCTTTAGAGAATACACTATCAGCTAGTTTTCTAACTTCTGAATTACCTAATCTACCTTTGGTTTGTCCTTCAAATTGTGGATTTGGATGTTTACAAGAGATAATCATTGTTAAACCTTCTTTAACGTCATCTCCTGTTAATGATTCATCTTTTTCTTTTAATATATTATTTTTGCGGGCATAATTATTAATAATTCTTGTTAATGCTCTTCTTACACCCTCTTCATGAGTTCCACCATCGTGGGTATTAATGTTATTAACAAATGAATAAATATTATCTGTATAACCATTATTGTATTGCATTGCAACTTCAAAGAAAATACCATCTTCTGAGCCTTCTACATGTATAATATCATCATGAATTGGTGTTTTATTTTGATTTAAATATTTTACATATTCCTTTATTCCACCTTCATATAAGAATGTTTCACCTGTAGTATCTTTTTCGTCACGATCATCTCTTAGAGTTAATCTTAAGCCTTTATTTAAAAAGGCTAATTCTCTAATACGAACTCTTAAAGTATCATAATCATAGATTTCTGTATCAAATATTTCTGGATCCGGTTTAAATGTTACAGTTGTTCCAGTTCTATTTTCTTCACATGTACCTATTTCAGTTAATTTTTGAACAGTTTTTCCGCCATTTGCAAATTTTGCTTCATAAATTTTACAATCTTTATAAACAGTAACATTAACCCATTTTGATAATGCGTTAACTACTGAGGCACCTACTCCGTGAAGACCACCTGATACTTTATATCCGCCGCCACCGAATTTACCTCCAGCATGTAGTACTGTGTATACTGTTTCTACTGTGGAAATACCTGTTTTTGGATGAATTCCAACTGGAATACCTCTACCATCGTCTTTGACTGTTACAGAATTGTCTTTGTTAATAATTATTTCTATATTATTACAATAACCAGCTAAAGCTTCATCTATAGAGTTATCTACAATTTCCCATACTAGATGATGTAAGCCTTTAACATCGGTAGTACCAATGTACATACCAGGACGTTTTCTTACGGCTTCAAGACCTTCTAAAACCTGAATATCACTTTCTGAATAATGTTCTTTTTGTTCATTCATATTTCTTTACCTCTACTTTCTTGTTGGATATTTTTATTACACTACAATCTTTTAAAAGTTTTTTATTTACTTTATCAATATCAGTTGTAGTTATAAATATTTGAAAACTTTTTTTAAAATTACCAATTAAGGTATTAATTTTTTTATTATCTAATTCACTAAATAAATCATCTAAAATTAAAATTGGAGTTTTACCAGTATTGTTAATACAATATTTTATTTCTGCTAATTTAAATGATATAATGGCATTTTTTTGTTCTCCTTCAGATAAATAATTTTTTGCTTCTTTACCATTTTCTAGTTCAAAGATAAAATCATCTAAGTGAATTCCAACATGGGTCATACCATAATTTAAATCTCTTTTAAAACTTCTAGTGTATTCTTTTATTAAATCATCTTTGGTTTTATCATTATAATGAGATACATAATTAATTTTAAGATTTGATTTTTTTACTGATTTATAAAATATTGGTTCTAAATATTCATTTATTTCATCAATATATTGTTTTCTGATATGATTTATTTTTAATCCGATATCAATTAATTTATCCGTCATTATATCTAAATAATCTTTTGGTATAGTACTGTTAATAAGCATCGATTTTAAATACATATTACGTTGTTTCATGATTTTGTTGTAAATACTTAATAATTTTAAATATTCATTATTAAATTCTGATAACTCCATATTTATTAGTTTACGATGAGTACTAGGATTGTCTTTAATCAATTTTGAGTCTTCTCTATTAAATAACACAACATTTAATTTAGATATATAATCACTTATTTTAGTTACTGAAGAATTATCAATTTTAATATTTTTACCCTTTTTGTTAATGACAATTTTATAATTATTATAAATTTTATCTTTAATTCTTCCTTCAATAACGGCAAATTCGTTATTATCTTTAATTAAATTTTGATCTTCATTAGTTCTAAATGATTTTGTTAAAGCTAAATAATAGATTGCTTCAACTATATTTGTTTTTCCGACTCCATTGTTACCTATTATAATATTTTTATAATCTGAAAAATTTAAATCTAATTTATCATATGAACGAAAATTTGTAAGTTTTAGATTAGTGATTTTCATTTTAAACCCTCTTTTAAAGTCATATATTAATAAAATAGGTATATCTGTGTCCCTATACCTATTTAATTATATCATAAAATAAACTATGTTTAAACAATTATTTACCCTTTTTTCGGTTTTTAAAAGCTGTTTCTAATGATAAAGATTTTAAATATTGATTTTGAATAATTCTATATGAAGAATCTATTTCTATACATTCATTATTTAAAAATTCGATTATGCTTTTTTCGGATTTAGAATGAACTTTTTTGATGTTATTTACGTTGATCCACGCACAATCTTTTAGTCTTGGTGAACAAGTTGGAAAAAATATAATGCTTTTATCTTCTTCAACTATAATTGGCGCTTTATAGTTAAAACCAGTTAATGAATATGTGCCTTGAATTCGTCCAGAAATACTACTTCCGTAATATTTACAGTTAGAATCCATTATTTTTAGGATTTTTTCATCAACAATATAACATTCATGGTCTTCATAAATTACAGTTTTCTTTTTGCCAATTGGTATTAATGCAAGCGTATTTTTGTTAATTTCATAATCTTTCATAACTTCACCCCCTGTTGGGATACAATTAAAACACTTTTTTGTGTCGAAATTTGTCGAATATTGTCGAAAAATATGATTTTTTGCAAAAAAAAATGAGTTTTTGGCTCATTTTAATATGTTTTGATAGGTAAAATTAATTGAATTAGTGTTTCATCTTTAGCAGATTTTAAAATTATTGGACTTGAATCATTATTTAAGAAGATAATTAATTCTTCATCTTCAAAAGTTTTTAAAGCGTCAATCATATATTTTGAACTAAATGATATTGAAATATCTTGGTCATTTGATTTATTTATTAAAATACTTTCTTCTGATTTACCAATTTCACTAGCATAAGAAGAAATTAATAATTCTGTGTTATTTGTTTCCATTTTAATGATATTTTTATCTTTATTTTGTGTTAATAAAGCTGCTCTATCTATAGCATTGTAATAATCATTTAATGATGTTGTTATAACAAATTCAAATTTTGTTGGAATTAAATTGTTAGTATTTGGATAACTACCACTTAATAAACTAGATTGGAAGATATAATTCATATATTTAAATACTATTTTGTTATTAAATACATGGATTTCCACATCAGATTCATCTGTGATTAATTTATCTAATTCATTAATATTTTTTCCTGGAATTACAATATCACGTGAATCATATGCATTATCTAATGTAATTGTTTTTTTAGCTAAACGATATGAGTCAGTTGCAACACATTCCATAACATTTCCATTAATTTTTAAGTTAATTCCCGTTAAAATAGGTCTTGATTCTTGAGTTGAAACTGCAAATAATGTTTTATTAAATGCTTGTTTTAATGTAGTACTGTTAATAACTATTGGGTTTTCCACCTCTTCTAAATTAATATCAGGATAATCAGCAGTATCTAAACAATTTAAATTATATATAGTTTTATCTGTACTAATTATAATTTTTAATCCGTCTATAACTTCAATGTTGATATCTCCACTTGGTAATTTTCTAATTATTTCTAATAAGTATTTACTTTGAATAACTATTTTCCCTGGAATAGCTATATTTTTGATTTTTTCTTTTGGGATAAAGTTTCTAATAGTTAAATCACTATCACTTGCTGTTAAGTATAAGCCATCTTCTCTTAAATCAAACATAACTCCATTTAATATAGGAATAATATTCTTAGGAGAAATAGCTCTCATTACATTTGTTAAACTTTCTAATAAAATGTTTTTTTCAATTAATAATTTCATTTTTATTCCTTCTTTCTAATTATTATTATTATTACAGTTGAAAATGTGGAAAACTTAATTAAACTCCCTATTTATAAGGATTATTTGATGTTTATTATTTTTAGTTATTAGAACTAATTAACAATTTTATTTTTAATTTCTTCTAATGTTTCTTTAAGTTCCATATTTGTTTTTAATTCAGTACTGATTTTTTCATAAGCGTGTAATACAGTTGAATGATCTCGATTACCAAATTCTAATCCTATTTTAACGATTGTTTCTTCTGTTGTCATTCGGCAAAGATATATGGCAATTTGTCTAGGATAATTAATATTTGCAGTTCTTTTTTTACTTTTTAAGTCCTCTACCGTTATTTTGTAGTGGTCTGCTACTGCTTTTTGAATTCTTTGAATATCATTTGTTATATATATTGATTTTCCTAAATAATCTTTTAAAGCTTCAACTGCAAATTCCAAGTTAATTTCTTTAGGTCCCATCATTGCTGCATATGCATAAAGTCTTGTTATAGCACCTTCTAAATGTCTTACATCGTTTTCACAATTAGATGCAATATATTCTATAACGTCGTTATTAACTAATCTTGCAACTTCATGACCAGTCATTTTTGCTTTTAAAATCTTACATCTTAGTTCAAAATCAGGTGGATCAATATTAACTGTTAATCCCCATCTAAATCTGGTTAATAACCTGTCTTCTAAATATTTAAGGTCATCTGGTGATTTATCCGAACTTATAATAATTTGTTTATTTGAATCATATAATGTTGTAAAAGTGTGGAAAAATTCTTGTTGAGATTTTGCAGCTCCTGATAGAAATTGAATATCATCTATCATTAAAATGTCGATATTTCGGTATTTTTCCTTAAAGTGATCAATTATATCATTATTATTATCATTTTCATCTTTAATATCTTTACGATTTATTCCAATAAAATCTGAAATAAATTCTTCACTTGTTACGTATAAAACTGTTTTATTTGTATGACTTTCAATATAATTGCCGATTGCATGCATTAAATGGGTTTTACCTAGTCCACTTTTTCCGTATATAAATAATGGATTATAGATTTTTCCGGGTTGTTCTGCGACTGCAAGTGCTGCAGTTTGTGCAAATCTGTTACTATCCCCTATTACAAAGTTTTCAAATGTATATTTTTCGTTTAAATTTGAATTTATTTTTTTATATTGTTTATCAACTATGTTAAGATTATTGTTTATTTCTGGGCTTTCTTCCACATTTTTTTTAGTAGTAAAATTAAGATTATAATTTTCTCCTGTGATAGCAAATACAATTTCATGAATAAAATCATAATAATATTGATTTAAATAGTCTGACGTAAATACTGAATCTGCTTCAATATTCATTGTGATACCTTCAATAGATTTTAATTTAGTTTCTGCAAACCAGGAATTAAATGATATATCAGGTACTTTACTTTGAATAACATTTAAAACATTAGTCCATAGTTCATCATAATTCTGCATTTCCTCACCCACCTTAGTTTGCTTTCTTAAGTTAATTTTAAAACAATCCTGTGGAAAAATAAAGAATAAAAATGAAAAATTTGTTTTTCCATAGTTTTTCCACAGCTTTATCAACAAAACTCACCCTATTTTATCGCACTAAAAACACTTTTTCAACATTTTCCACAAAATAAAATTAACATTAATTTTTGAAATCCACAATTTTCAATTTTTGTAAAAAATGTGGAAAAATATTTAGCTTAAATAAAATTATTGTTTTTTTGCCTCAGTGAATATGATATTTATGGTTGACTTAAAAAAATTTATATAATATAATAAGAGCGCCGATTGAAATGGAGGTGTGAATATGAAAAGAACATTTCAACCAAATAATCGTAAAGCAAAGAAAAAACAAGGATTTTTTGCTAGAATGAAAACAAAAATTTTAAATAATCGTAGAAGAAAAGGACGCAAAAGATTAAGTAAATAGGCCACATTTAAGTGGTTTTTATTCTAATTGGAGGAAATATGAATAATAACATTAGAGTAAAAGATAAAAGAGAATTTGAAAATATTTTATTTAATGGCAAGAAAATAAAAAATAATTATTATATTATATATTATAAGGAAAGAAAAAATAATTCTTCAAGATATGGAATTACTTTTGCAAAAAAATTTGGTAAAGCTTATAAACGTAATTTATTTAAAAGAAGATTAAGGGAAATTATTAGAATTAATCAAAATATGTTTTCAAAAGAGTTTGATTATATTATAATAATAAGGAAATATTGTGATGTTTTGAATTATCAAGAAATGAATAATTTCTTTGTTAACTTGATGAAAGAGGCGAAATAATGAAAATAAAAAAAATAATATTAATCTTCATAGCTTGTTTTTGTTTAACTGGTTGTACTAAGTATATAAGTGATGACAATAATAAAAGAATTATTAACGAAGAAACTGGACAAAGTTTACCATCAAATATATTATGTAAACCAACAACTAGTGAATTAGATAAAATTTATGACAAATATAAAGCTAAATTAGAAGTAGATTTAGATAAGCTTCCAGAATGTGAAAATTTAAAATATTATGATTCTAATAATTACAATGGTTTATGGGTACAATTAATTGTTATGCCACTTGCTTGGTTAATTATTAAAATTGGTAATTTTTTAGGTAACTATGGTTTATCTGTTATGGCAGTAGGATTACTTATAAGAATTATATTAATTCCATTTACTAGAAAAACAATTAAACAATCAGAAAATATGAAAAAAGCTCAACCAGAAATGGAAAGACTTGAAAAGAAATATGCCAATAAAAATGATCAAGAATCATTAATGATGAAGAGTCAAGAAATGATGATGATTTATAAAAAATATAATATTAGTCCTTTTGGTAGTTGCTTAATCTCATTTATTCAACTTCCTTTATTCTTTGGATTCTTAGAAGCCATAAATAGAATCCCAGCAATATTTGAAGGTGATTTAGGTGCTTATCAATTAGGTACTACGCCTTTAATTGGTATTAAATCAGGTAATTATTTCTATATTGTATTAATCTTATTAATTATTTTAACAACATATTTATCATTTAAATTTAGTATGAGTTCTATGGGTAATGCAGCTCAACAAAAACAAATGAAAATGATGACTGGATTTATGTTAGTATTTATTTCAATTGCATCATTTAGCTTACCAACTGCTATTGCTTTATATTGGGTAGTAACTAATGGATTCAGTGTTGTTCAAAATTTAATTATGAAAAGAGGTAAAATGTAGTATGGAAGTATATGTTTATGAAGGAAAAAAAGAAGAAGAAGTTTTAACAAAGGCTTTAACTGATTTAAATGTCACTGAAAATGATATTTTGTTAAAGAAAGAAAAAAATAAAGGTGGATTATTTAAATCAGAAACATATAAATTAACTATTGTTAAAATAACTGATATACAAGAAGAAATAAAAACATTTTTAAAAGATTTATTAAATAAAATGGGTATTGACGTAACATTTGAATCTAATATAAGAGAAAAACAAATTACAATTAAAATGTTTTCTGATAATAATGCAATTTTAATTGGTAAAAATGGTCAAACTTTAAGTGCTTTATCAACTATAGTTAAACAATATATTTATAATCAAATTGGACAATATCCATATATAAATTTGGATGTTGAAAACTATAAAGATAAACAAATTATGCATTTAGAAAGACTAGCTAAGAATATCGCTAGAGAAGTTAGAAATACTAAACAACCAGTAACTATGGAAAATATGAATTCTTATGAAAGAAGAATTGTTCATAATGTATTAACTAACTTTAAGGGCGTTATTACTGAAAGTGAAGGCGAAGAGCCTAATAGACATGTCGTTGTAAAACCAAAGGAGGATTAACTCCTTTTTTATTTTCATTAAAATCAATGTGTGTTATAATACGTGCGAAAGAAGGAAATATTATGAATTCAACAATATGTGCAATCTCAACTGCAACAGGAGTTGGAGCAATCTCAATAATAAGATGCAGTGGGCCAAATGCGATTGAAATTGTAAACTCAGTTTTTAAAGGAAAAGATTTAACTAAAGTTTTATCACATACTATTAATTATGGACATATCATTTATAATAATGAAATAATAGATGAAGTATTAGTTTCAGTAATGAGAGCTCCAAAAACTTTTACAACTGAAGATATTGTTGAAATAAATAGTCATGGTGGTCCAGCAACTACCAATAAAATTTTAGAAGTCCTATTACTTTCTGGGTGTAAGTTAGCTGAACCAGGAGAATTTACTAAAAGAGCATTTTTAAATGGAAGAATTGATTTATTAGAAGCAGAAGCAGTAGGTGATTTAATAAATGCTGAAACTGATAAATCAAGAAAATTAGCAATTAATCAATTAAATGGATCTTTAACTTCTAAAATCCAAGAACTAAGAAAAGATATAATTGATTTACAAGCAAATATTGAAGTAAATATAGATTTTCCAGAATATGAAGAGGGCGAAGACTATACTAAAGAAAGTATAAAACCTAAACTTATAAGTTTAAGTGATTCAATAAATGATTTATTAAAAAATGCTGAAAATAGTAAACTGATAAAACAAGGAATCGACATTGCGTTAGTTGGAAAACCGAATGTAGGTAAGAGTAGTATTTTAAATGCATTTTTAGAAGAAGAAAAGGCTATTGTAACTTCTATACCAGGAACAACAAGAGATATAGTTGAGGGCAGAGTTGTTCTTAATGGAATTATTTTAAATTTAATAGATACAGCTGGTATTAGACAAACTGATGATGTTGTGGAAAAAATTGGAGTAGAAAAGAGTATTAATATTTCTGAAAATGCTGATTTGAATATTTTTGTTTGCGATAATTCAACTGAACTTACAAATGAAGAAATTGAAATTTTAAATAAATTAGATTCAAAAAAATTGATTATTTTTATTAATAAATCAGATTTAGATTCAAAAATCGATTTAAAAAAGATAGATGGATATAACGTTGTTTTTGGTAATACTAAAGATAAGGATGGACTTAATCAATTAAAGGAAAAAATTACTGAATTGTTTAATTTAAATGTGATTGAGCAGTCAGATTATACTTTCTTATCTAATGCTAGACAAATATCTTTAATTAAAAGAGTTAAATTAATAATTAATAATATAATTGATTCATTAAATAATGATTTACCTATAGATGTTTTTACAATTGATTTAAGGGATGCATATGATCTTTTAGGTGAAATAATCGGTGAAACGTATAAAGATGATTTATTAGATGAATTATTTTCAAAGTTTTGCTTAGGAAAGTAGTGATATAAATGAAATTTGATATTATTGTTGTAGGTGGTGGACATGCTGGATGTGAAGCATCCCTTGCTTGTTCTAGAATGGGGCATAAAACCTTACTTATAACAGGAAATATAAAAAATATAGCAGATGCGCCATGTAATCCCTCTATCGGGGGACCCGCTAAAGGAGTTATTGTCCGTGAAATAGATGCTCTTGGCGGAGAGATGGGGAAAAATATCGATAAGACATTTATCCAGTCAAAGATGCTCAACAAGTCGAAAGGCCCTGCGGTTCATTCATTGCGCGCACAGGCTGATAAGGCAAATTACAGCATGGAGATGCGAAAGACACTGCAGAATACCGAGCATCTTACCATTCGTCAGGCGGAAGTGTCCGAAATCATCACGGAAAATGATGTGATCGCCGGAGTAAAAACTTTTTCGGGAGCGGTTTATCACAGCCGTGCAGTCGTGCTTTGTACCGGAGTTTACTTAAAAGCCCGCTGTCTGTATGGGGATGTCGTGAATTATACCGGGCCGAACGGACTGATGGCGGCAAATCATCTGACCGATTCCCTGAAGGAACACGGGATAGAGATGTTCCGGTTTAAGACGGGAACACCGGCGCGTATTGACAAGCGTTCCATTGATTTTTCCAAAATGCAGGAACAGCGCGGCGATGAAAAGATCGTACCGTTTTCGTTTACAACAAATCCGGAGGATGTACAGATCGATCAGGTTTCCTGCTGGCTCACTTATACGAATGAGAAAACACATGAGATCATAAGGGAAAATCTTGACCGTTCGCCGATGTATTCCGGAAAAATTAAAGGAACCGGTCCGCGTTACTGTCCATCTATCGAGGATAAAGTTGTCCGTTTTGCGGAAAAAGACAGACATCAGCTTTTTGTGGAGCCGGAAGGATTAAATACCAATGAGATGTATATCGGCGGGATGTCAAGTTCTATGCCGGAGGATGTGCAGTATGCCATGTACAGAACGGTTCCGGGACTGGAAAACTGCAGGATCGTAAGAAATGCCTATGCGATCGAGTACGACTGCATCAATCCGGTTCAGTTAAAACCTTCGCTTGAATTTAAAAAGATCAAAGGGCTTTTTTCCGGTGGGCAGTTCAATGGAAGCAGCGGATAT